>Ga0209507_1001213_pt1 | contig 21374 bp, 17 predicted proteins | sample AD_UKC028_MetaG_FD_184414 | JGI IMG/M metagenome (GOLD analysis project Ga0209507, IMG submission 184414) | Active sludge microbial communities of municipal wastewater-treating anaerobic digesters from USA - AD_UKC028_MetaG (SPAdes) (version 2) | ecosystem: Engineered > Bioreactor > Anaerobic >...
ACGCCGAAGAAAACGGATAAAGAAGAGAACAAGAGATGTTTCGATCGAATGGCCAAGAAGATCCAGTACTAAGAAAACCGCATTTTCAACTCGCCGCTTTCAATCCGTTTTCAGACCGCCGCTGGCACCGACTCAGATTATCCACCGATACAAGGTCTTTCCACAGGCGGCGGCAGGCCAAGCGGCAATGGATTCGCCATTGACACAGCGCGATGGAACCTCAGATTCACACCATGAAAGCTGTTGCCATCAATGGAAGCCCGCGCAAGGGCGGGAACACGGAAATCCTCCTGCAGAAGGTCCTGGCGCCGCTGGCGGCCGCCGGCTGGGAAACCGAGCTCATCCAGGTCGGCGGGTCGAATATCCGCGGATGCAAGGCCTGCTATCGTTGTTTCGACGCCAAGGATTCGCGATGCGGTCAGAAGGATGATTGCTTCAATCCGTGCATGGAGAAGATGGTTGCCGCCGGCGCGATCATTCTGGGCTCGCCCACCTATTTTTCGGATGTGAGCGCGGAGATGAAGGCGCTGCTGGATCGGGCCGGCCTGGTGGCGCTGGCCAACGGCGGATTGTTCCGCCGCAAGATCGGAGCGGCCGTGGTGGCAGTCCGGCGCGGCGGAGGCACACACGCCTTCGATACGATGAACCACATGTTCCTCATGTCAGGGGCCATCGTGCCCGGATCGACGTACTGGAACCTCGGGTTCGGTCTGGACAAGGGCGCGGTCGCGGGGGACGAGGAGGCTTTGCGCAACATGGACGACCTCGGCAAGACGATCGCCTGGCTGGGCGCCGCCCTCGCGCGCGGCTGAGAGCCGAACCTCGGCAACACAAGCGGCGGGCGATGGGGGCCCGCCGCTCTGGAGGGGATGTTGCGCAGGCTGCGGCAGGCAGCCCGGCCGGCCGGGGCCGATGTCAGCCCTGGGTGATCTGGCGCACCAGCTCGCGCTGGCGGTTGTAGATGCTGACGATCAGGGGTGTGTGCCCGGGCAAGGTATGGCTGGCGCAGCCGAAGCAGGGGTCGTAGGCGCGAAAGGCCATCTCGACCATGTTCAGGAGCCCCTCGCTGACCTGGCCCTTGCGGATGAGCCCCTTGGCGGCCTTCTCGACGCTCATGGCGATGCGGGCCGAGTTGTTCTGGGTGGCCACGATCAGGTTCGCGTTCCGGATCAGCCCGTTGTCATCGGTCTCGAAATGATGGATCAGGGTGCCGCGGGGCGCCTCGACCACGCCGTAGCCGACGCTGGGCTTGCGGGTGGGCAGGGTCCGGATGTTGGTGCCGGTGATGTCGGGGTCGTTGACCAGTTCGCCCATGCGCTCGGCGGCGTTGATGATCTCGACGATGCGCGCCCAGTGGTTGGCGAGGGTGTGGTGGACGGGCTTGCCGCCCAGGGTCTGGAAAAACTCCTCGTAGGCCTTCTGCGCCTGCGGGGTTGACATGCCCTCGGATGCGTTGAGGCGTGCCAGAGGGGCGACGGAGAAGACGCTGCTGCCGGGGCCTTCGGCGAAGCCTTTCCAGCCGAGAGGCTTGAGGTAGCAGAACTTCACGTAGCTCCACGGCTCAGTGTGCTCGGCGACGAAATCGCGGTATTGCTGGACCTTGAACTTGGCGTACTCCTTGCCGGTGGGATCCACCACGCGCAGCGTGCCATCGTAGAAGTTGATCCTGTTCTTCTCGTCCATCAAGCCCATGTAATAGGTCTTGTGGGTGTAATCGTCGGAGGTGATGAGCTTGACGTATTCGGGATTTTTGAGCACGAGGTCGTGGAAGACCTGGAGCGTGAACAGGCCGAACTCGACGGCGTCCTTGGCGAGTGCCTGGAACTTCGGCAGGTCCTCCTTGGCGAGGCCCTTGCTGACACCGCCGGGCAGGCCCAGGACCGGATGAATGACCTTGCCACCGAAATAGCTGATCAGCTCTCGGACGCGGCGGCGCATCGAGATGACTTTCTTGCCGACCTCGAGGCCGACCTTGGCGACGACGCCGGCGACATTGCGCTGCTCCTTGGGGGCCTGCGGGCCCACGATGAAATCCGGCCCGCCCAGGATGTAGACATGGAGGGCGTGGTCTTCGAGCATGAACGCGTTATAGACCAGCTCGCGGATCTTGCGCGCGGCAGGGGGCGGCTCGACGCCGTAGAGATCGTCGAGGGCCTTGGCGGCCGCCATGTGATGCGCGGTGGGGCACACGCCACAGATCCGGCTGGTGATCTGGGGCATATCCTCGGCGGGGCGGCCCCGGCTGAACACCTCGAACCCGCGCATCTCGGGGATCTGCAGGTAGGCATGCTCGACATCGCCCTTATCATCCAGGAAGATATCGATCTTGCCGTGGCCTTCGAGGCGGCTGATGGGATCGATGGTGACGCGGCGGCGGGCGGCTGCGTAAGCCGCGTTGGCGCGCTGGGCGCCTTCGTTCCAGACTTTTTGGGTTTCGGGTTGCATGGCGATTACTCCTTGGCGGGTGCAGGCAGGTCCACTCGGCGGCGCAGCAGGCTGCGGGCCAGTCCATATCGGTAGAAAGTGCCCACCGGGTCCGGAATGCCGGCGAGCACCTGGTCGATCTCATCCTCCTCCTTGGGAGCGATATTGGCGCAGAGGGAGGAGAGGATCTTGGCGCCCTGGTCGCGGACGCGCGAGGTGCCGCCGAAGCAGCCGGTGCACGGCATGTGGCCGCTGATGCAGAGGGCTTCGCAGCCGCCCCGGGTTGCCGGCCCCATGCAGACCACGCCCTGAGCCAGGAAACAGAGGTTCGGGTCGAGGATCTTCTGGTGCGGCCGTTTGAACTCGGTGAAGCTGGTGTTGACGGGTTTGCTGGCCTTGCGGGGGCACTCGTCGCAGAGGGCGATATCGGGGGCCAGGACGCTGCCCTTGGCAGGGAGCCGCCCCTCGAGCAGAGCGCCCACGGCCGCTTTGGTCAGCTTGGGCGTGGGCGGGCAGCCGGGCAGATAGTAGTCCACGGGCACCACCTGATCGAGCGAGCGCACCACGTGGCGCAGCTCCGGCAGGTGGACCTCGCAGCCGTTCTCGGTCCATTGCGTCTGGGGCCGGACCTTGGCCTCGTTGACGTTGGACGGGCCGTCCTCGAACACCCATTTCATGATTTCCTCGCGGCTGAACTGGTTGGCCAGCCCGGGGATGCCGCCGGTGTGGGCGCACGATCCGTAGGCGATGAGGTATTGGCTCTTGCGGCGAAGGAGGTGGGCCATCTCCTCCTGCTCGCTGGTGCGGATGGCGCCGTTGAGGAACGTGGCGACGATGCCCCCGTCGGGGATGGCATCGACGTCCGATCGCTTGAAATCCATCGCGCAGGGCCAGAAGACGATATCGAGCGCATCGAGCACTCCGAGGATGTCTTCGGCCAGGTCGACGATCGCCTCCTCGCACCCGCCGCACGAGGCGCACCAGTAGAATCCGATTTTCGGCTTAGGCATGCTTCACCTCCTGTTGGGAATGGGAATGGGCGGGCTGGCCGGCCTCGGCCGTCGCGACCGCGGCCTCCAGGTGCTCCATCTCCTTGTCCCAGTCCGCAAACCGCCCGGGCATCCCCAGCGGCCCCATGGCGGTCACCTTGGCCACCATGTCGTTCATGACCGTCTTGACCTTCTCACCCTCAGCGGCCGAGATCCATTCGAGCCGGAGCCGGTCCTCCTCGATGCCCATGTCCTTGAGCATGCGCTGGAGGAGCTGGAATCGCCGGAGCATCTTGTAGTTGCCCTCGGCGTAATGGCAGTCGTTGGGATGGCATCCGCCGATGAGAACTCCGTCGGCTCCTTTGGCGAAGGCCTCGAGGATGAACTGCGGGTCGACCCGGCCGGAGCACATGATCCGGATCACCCGCATGTTGGGGGCGTATTTCAGGCGGGATACGCCGGCCAGATCGGCCGCCGTGTAGGTGCACCAGTTGCAGAAAAACGCAACGATCCGCGGTGTCCATTGCTTCTCATTCATAGGCCAGTACTCCCTCGATTTCGCTGAAAATCTCCTCGTCATCAAACAAATTCTGCTCGATCGACCCGGACGGGCAGGAGGCGACGCAGGTCCCGCACCCCTTGCAGAGGGCCTGGTTGATGATCGCCTTGCGGGTTTCTTCGTTGAAAAGGATGGCGCTGTAGGGGCAGAGGGGGATGCAGGATTTGCAGCCGGAGCAATCCTCCTCGTGGATGAAGGCGGTGTTGGGCTCCTGCTCGATGTGGCCCTTGTCGATGAGGACCAGGGCTTCGGCGGCGGCGGCGCCGGCCTGGGCGACGGTGTCGGGGATGTCCTTGGGCCCCTGGCAGCAGCCTGCCAGCAGGATGCCGTCGGTGAACGTGTTGACGGGCGCCAGCTTGGGATGGCGTTCGAGGAAGAAGCCCTCGGTGCCGCAGCTCATGTTGAAGCGGCGGCGGACCTCCTGGGCGTCGGCCTGGGGCTCGAGCCCGGTTGCCAGCACCACCATGTCCACCGGGATCCGCCGGACATAGCCGGCGAGCGTGTCCTCGACCCGGATCACGAGCTTGCCTTCCTCCTCCTTGGTGAAGGCCCAGTCGGTGACCTCGCCGACGCGGCCGCGGACGAACTGGACCCCCTCGTCGAGGAGCTTGCCGTAGAACTCCTCGTAGCCCTTGCCCGGCGTCCGCATGTCGATATAGAAGCTGTAGACCTCGGCCTCGGTGTGCTCCTTGAGGAGGTGGGCCAGCTTCATCGAATACATGCAGCAGACCCGGGAACACCACCGGTTGGTCTTGTGGTCGCGGGAGCCGACGCAGTGGATGATGCCGATGGATTTGGGCTTCTTGCCGTCCCGCAGGACCACCTCGCCGCCGGTCGGCCCGGAGGCGTTCACCAGGCGCTCGATCTCGAGCGCGGTGTAGACGTTGGGATACGTCCCGTAGCCGTATTGCGGGATGCGCTGGGCGTCGAACGACTTGAAGCCGGTGGCCACGATGATGGCCCCGACCTTGATCTCGCTGAACGTCTCCTTCTGGGTGAAGTCGATCGCCTTGCGGTCGGCGCAGGCCTCGACGCACGTCTTCTTGCACTTGCCGGTCTTGAGGTTCAGGCAGGTCTCCGGATCGATCAACACCACCTGCGGAGTCGCCTGCGGGAAGGGGATGTAAACGGGCTTGCGCTTGCCCAGGCCCATGTTGAACTCGTCGAAGAACTTCGGCTGCTTGTAGACGCAGGCGTCGATGCACTCGAGGCAGCCCACGCAGGCATCCTCGATGATATAGCGCGGCTTGTGCCGGATCGTGACCGTGTAGTTGCCGACATAGCCCTCCATCTTCATCGCCTCGGAGTAGGTCCAGAGCGTGATGTTGGGGTGCGCGCCCACCTCGGACATCTTCGGCGTCAGGATGCAGGCCGCGCAATCGAGCGTCGGAAATGTCTTGTCGAACTTGGCCATGTGCCCGCCGATGGACGGCTCGCGCTCGACCAGGTAGACCTTCTTGCCCGCGTTGGCGAGCGTCATGGCGGCGTGGATGCCCGCGATCCCGCCCCCGACCACGAGCACGGCCGGATGGATCGGGACCTGTTTGACCTCGAGCGGCTTGTGGAACCGGACGCGATGGATCGCGGCGTGGGCGAGCGACTTGGCCTTCTCGGTCGCCGCCTGCTTGTCCGTGTGCACCCACGAGTCATGCTCGCGGATGTTGACCATGTGGAAAAAGAAGGGGTTGAGCCCGCCTTTTTCCGTGGCGCCGCGAAACGTTTTCTCGTGGAGCAAGGGGGAGCACGAGGCGACCACGATCCGGTTGAGCCGGTGCTCGCGGATGTCCTGCTGGATCAGCTCCTGGCCCGGATCCGAGCACATGTATTTGTAGTCCCGTGACAGGACCACATTGGGCAGGCGAGAGACGTATTGGGCCACCGCCGGGCAATCCACCATCCCCGCGATGTTGGTGCCGCAGTGGCAGACGTAGAATCCGATCCGAGGTTCGTTGCGCTGGTTATCCATGGTAAGAATCCGGGAAAATCGTGAGGGGTTCAGGCGGCGGCTGAGGCCGCCAGGGCGGGCATCTCGATGAAGTGCCTGTGCAGGCCCATCTCCTTTTCGGACAGCCCGAATGCCAGGCCCATGAGCTGGCTGAAATAGACGGTTGGGATCCGGACCGGATCCCATTTCCGGGTGATCTTGTCGTGGTAGCCGTCGAGGTTGAACTGGCAGAGGGGGCAGAGCGTGGCGATGACGTTGGCGCCGCGGGCGAGGGCCTCCTTGAGGATGATGTAGCTGCAGAGCAGGCCGGGCTCGGGCAGCGTGCCGGTGAGGCTGCCGCCGCAGCAGCGGGTCTTGAGGGGGAAGCGGACCACGCTGCCGCCGAGGGCCTCGACCAGTCGGTCCAGCGTGGTCGGGTTGTACTGGTCGTCGAACGTGGCGTAGGGTCGGACGATCTGGCAGCCGTAATACGGGGCCACCTTGAGCCCCTTCAAGGGGTGGCGCACCCTCTTCTTGACCTCATCGAGGCCCACCTCGTTGATCAACACGTCCAGCGGATGCCGGACGGGGACGTTGCCGCTGTAGCTGAGGTCCGCCTGCTGGAGGGCCTGCCCGACCACGCCGCGCACGGAAGCCGAGTCGTGCAGGTAGTGCTTGGTCTTGTTGAGCACCAGGTAGCAGGCGCTGCAGGGCGCCAGCAGCTCCGCATGCCCTAACCGCTCCGCCAGCGCCAGGTTGCGCGATGCCATCACGCAGGCCTTGACCTCGTCCACGGCCATGTAGGCGGTGGCGCCGCAGCAATTCCAGTCGTCCAGCTCCTCCATCTCGACGCCCAGAGCCTTGAAGACCGGCAGCAGCGATTCCTCGTAGGATCGGCCGGTGCCTTTGAGCGAGCAGCCTGGGAAGTAAGAGTATTTCATAATCATCAATGAGAGGCTTTGCGCTTGGGCTTGGCGTCGGTCAGGGCGTCGATCGACAGGTTGTCCACGGTCTGCATCATACGCGCGAGCTGGTCCTTCTGCCGGATGCTGTCGTAGGTGAAGGAGAAGCGGCCGCGCTTGATCAGCCCCAGGCCCAGGCGCCACATGCCCAGCGCCGCCCGCCAGTTGGTCTTGAGAAACATCCACGTCGCCAGCCAGTTGTCGGTCACCCGCCCCTGCTTGTGGGCCATCTTGTAGAACTCCTTGGCCAGGACGGGGATCGGGAACTTCTTGGGATAGATTCCGTCATGGATCGCGCGCTGCTTGAGCTCGTACATGATATCGGTGATCCGGATCTGCCGGGGGCACTCGACCGTGCAGGCGTAGCAGGAGGCGCACAGCCAGATGGTGTGGCTTCGGAGCACCTCGTTCTTGAAGTCCGACCGGGTCAGGGCCATGACCTGGCGGGGCGAGTAGTCCATGTAGATGCTCAGCGGGCACACCCCCGAGCAGGTGCCGCACTGGATGCAGCTCTGGAGGTTCTCGCAGCCCGGAACGCTCATCACCTCTTTGCCGAATCCGGCGACTCGATCCGCTTCGTATTTGATGGTTCGTGGCAGGTCCATAAAAGGGAATTCCTCGATGCTCGGGGTCGCTAGAGCTTGATCTCGGCCCGAATGAGCGGCTCATCCTTCGCCTCGACCAGATGGAACTTGAGGCGCTCGCAGATCCGGCGCATCTCGTGGTTTTCGGGGTGGATTTTGGCGCGGACGACCGCGATCTTCTCCTGGCGGGCGATCTTCAACAGCAGCCGCAGCAGCTCGGATCCCATCCCCTGCCGCTGATAGGCATCGGCGATCAGGATGGCGAACTCGGCCTCGGAATGGAAGGGGACCTTGCTGAGGCGCCCGACGCCGAGGATTTCCGGCGCCCCGCTCTTCGGGTTGGCGCGCTCGACCACCAGCGCGATCTCGCGGTCGTAGTCGTTGAAACAGATGCAGGTGAGCCGCTCGTGGGCGATCCGGTCGGCCAGGTTGATCGGCTGGAAATAGCGCTGGTAGACGCTGCGCTCGGTGAGAGTCTCGTGGAACTTGACCATGAGGGGCTCGTCCTCGGGGCGGATGGGCCGGATGGTGGCGGCGGATTGGTCCTTCAAGGTCCACTGGCTGACGTATTCGTTCGGGTAAGGCCGGATGGCCAGCTTGGGGAGCTGCTCCTCGGGCGTGGCCGGATCGTGGAGGATCACGCGGGCATCCAGGGCCACCAGGTGATCGGCCGAGGCGAAAAGCGGATTGATGTCGATCTCCTTGATCCAGGGCTGCTCGGCAACGAGCTGGCTGAAGTTGACCATCAGCCGCTCGAGGGCGGGCATGTCGACGGACTTCCGGCCTCGCACGCCCTTGAGCGCGGTGAAGATCTTGGTCTGCTCCATCATCCGCCGCGCCAGCGTCGTGTTCAGCGGCGGCAGGCCCAGCGCCCGGTCCTTGAACACCTCGACGAGCTGGCCGCCGGTCCCGAACAGGAGGACCGGGCCGAACTGGGGATCGATGCTGCTGCCCAGGATCAGCTCGTAGCCGTCGCTGAGCTTGATCATCTGCTGGACGGTCACGCCCTGGAAATGCTGGGCGCCGGCCTTTTCAGCGACGGAGGTCTGGATCTTGTGGAACGCCTGGCGGACGGCGTCGGCGCTGCCCAGGTTGAGCTGGACGCCGCCGACATCGGTCTTGTGGGTGATGGTCTCGGAAAAGAGCTTGAGCACGACCGGGTATTTCATCCCCTCGGCCATCTGGACCGCCTCATCCACCGTCCGCGCAATCCGGGTTAGGACGATGGGCACCCCGTAGGCGGCGAGGAGCTCCTTGGACTCGAACTCGGTCAGGATAGTGCGCTGGGAGCGGCGCACGCCCTCGATGATCTTGGCGGCCTGGGCGCGGCCCTGGGTCACCGACTCGAGATCGATGCGCGTCGAGGGCGTCTCGTAGAGCGCGCGGAGGTTGTCGCTGTAGCGCCACATGGCCGTGAACATCCGGGCGGCCGTGTCCGGGTATGAGAAGGTCGGGATGCCGGCGCGGTTGAGGATGGCCTCGCCGGTGGCGACGTCGGTGCCGCCCATCCAGCTGGCCAGGACGGGCTTGTTCTCGATCTGGCCAAACTCGCGCAGCTTGTCGGCGGTGGCGGTGGCATCGGTCATCGCCTGCGGCGTGAGGATCACGAGCAGGCCGTCGCTGTTGACGTCGCGTCCGGCGATCTCGAGCGTCTTGGCATAGACGTCGGCGCTGGCATCGCCGAGGACGTCGATGGGATTGTTATGGCTCCAGTGAGCGGGGAGGATTTTGTTGAGGGCATCGACGGTCTGCGGCGTGATTTCGGCCAGCTCGCCCCCGCTCGAGAGCAGGGCGTCGGTGGCCAGGACGCCCGGGCCGCCCGCGTTGGTGATCAGCGTCATTCGAGGCCCCCGCGGCCGGGGCTGCTTGGAGAGGACCTCGGACATGTGGAACAGATCGGAGATGTCGTTCACGCGCAGGACGCCGCACCGCCGGAAGGCCGCCTCGAGGACCTCGTCGCTGCCGGTGAGCGAGCCCGTGTGCGAGGCCGCCGCCCGCGCCGCCCCCTCGGTCCGTCCCGGCTTGATGATGATGATCGGCTTGGTCAGCGCCACCTCGCGCGCCGCGGACAGAAAGGCCCGCGCATCGCCGATGGTCTCCATGTAAATCACGATGCTCTTGGTGTTCGGATCGCTCCCCAGGTAGCTGATGAGATCCCCCCACCCGATGTCGAGCATCGAACCGATCGAGACAAACGCGCTGAACCCCACCATCTCCTTCAGGCTCCAATCGAGCACCGCGGTGCAGAGGGCGCCGCTCTGGCTGATGAACCCCACGTTCCCCCGCCGCGCGATCGCAGACGCGAAGGTCGCGTTGACGCCGTTGATCGGATTCATCACGCCCAGGCAGTTGGGTCCGATGATCCGCATGCCGCTGCGGCGGGCGTGCGCCAGGATCTGCCGCTCGAGCTCGACCCCCGCCGGCCCCGTCTCCTTGAACCCGGCCGAGATGATCACCGCCCCCGGCAATCCGGCGTCCGCGCACTCCTTGATGATGTTCGGGACCGAGGCGGCCGGCGTGGTGATGACGGCCATGTCGACCTTCTCCGGCACCGCCGAGATGTTCGGGTAGGCTTTGATTCCGAGCACGCTGCTCCGGGTGGGATTGACCGGGAAGATCGGGCCGCCAAATGGCGTGCTCATCAGGTTCCACAGCACCGTCCGCCCCACGCTGCCGACCTTCTCCGTCGCGCCGATGACCGCCACGCTCTTGGGCTTGAGGATGGCGTCCAGGGGCTGGCGGCGTTCGCTCCCGAGCACGTCGTGCGCGGGATCCGGGCTCGCCATGGTCGGGTGGTGCGCGGGACGAACAGGACTTTCAGCGGCCATGCGATTTCCTTTTCTGCTGAGTCAAAATTAACTTTGTTTAACTACTGCCAGGCGTCACCGATGCCAATCATCATTCCTAATGACCCGACGGATATGCCAGGATCTCTCGATTTCTGGCAAGCGGAATCTTCTCGGACGCCTGCCAAACGCTATCGCCCATCCCGGATCCTCCCAGAAAACGCATGGGGGCACTGCACACGAATTGGCGACTGCTTAGCGTTTCTTGGCCGATCGGAAAGGGTGCACCCGAAGGGCGCGCAGCGGCGCCGCCTCGGGTATGGAGGTCCGGCCCGGCTAACGGGTAGGCGACACCGGTTTCTCGACAGGGGCTTGGCCGCCCGGAATCCTGAGCGTGTCGCGGATCGCGCGGCGTGGGCCCGCCGCCCCGCCGAATCCGCGCACGAACCCGATGCACTGGGCAATCTCAGGCACGGAGTTGTCCCAGTTGTATTCGTATTCGATCGAGATATTACCGTCGAAATTCTGGCGATGCAGCTCCATCAGGATGCCGCGGACATTGGCGACGCCCATGCCGTAAGGGACATCGTGTGCGCTGGGGCCCATCTGATTCAAATCCTTCAGATGCAGACTGATCAGCCGTCCTTCGAGCAGGCGCAATGCCTCGATGGGCTGGAGGTCCGATCGCAGCCAGTGCCCCGTGTCGGCCGCGGCCCCGATCCGGCGGTCCCGATCTTTGACCATGGACAGCACATAAGCCGGGTCCCAGACCTTGTAGTTGGGGTCGTTGGGGCGGCGCGGGTGGTTATGGATACCGACCTGGATGTCGTATTCCTTGACCAGCCGCTCGATGAGATCCATGGCATCGGGGGACGGCTCCGAGGTGACAGCGGGGATGCCCATTTTCCTGGCGAACTCGAAGACCTTGCGGGATTCGGCCTCGTTGTTGGGGAGGCCCACGACGCCGTAATTGGCGGCCAGGATGCCATGCTCCTTGAGCTTGGCCTTGACCTTGGCCAGGACATCGCCGGAGGCGTTGTGATCCAGCGTGAGGCTGGGCTCCTCGCGGCTGAGCTTCTGCCCGGGGTAGAACTCGATGACTTTGGCGCCCGCCTGGGCGGTCTTCTCGATGGCCTCGAACACGCTGAACCGGTTGAACGAATAGGCCTGGCAGCCAATGGCGAAACCGTTGATCCGGTATTCGGCCGGGATCCGGCTCTGCGCCCACAGGGCGCTGCCGGTGGCCAGCCACAGCACGCTCAGACCCAAACCAAGTGTCCTCTTCATAATGCCTCGCATGGATTCCAGATGATCGTCGACGGAGGCCCCACAGACCTCAGGCCGCGGGACTTCTCGTCCGCCAGTGCACCGGGAATGCACCGCCTTGTCAAAGCAAAAATGGGCGGCGCGCATTCGTGGTTGCATTTCTACACGCGCCCGACCTACTATCTCCGCCAATCCGAAAAAACGGTAAAACAACCAGATCCAATCAATGGAGATTCAAATGAATGAAATGAAGACGCGGCGCGAGTTCCTGAAAACCTCCGGTCTGATGACAGCCGGGGCTGTTGTGGCGGCGACGATGCCAACCCGGCTGATGGTCCATGCTGCCGGCTCGGACGTGCTCCGGGTGGCGGTCATCGGCGCCGGCGGCCGCGGCAGCGGCGCCGCGCTCGATTGCATCAACGCCGGCGGCAACGTCAAGATCGTAGCTGTCGCCGATGCGTTCGCGGAACGGGCCCAAAGCGCGGCCAACAACATCCTCAAGAAATTCCCGGCCAAGGCCGACCTGCCTTCCGACCGGATCTTTTCGGGCCTGGATGCCTACCAGAAGGCCCTGCAAGTTGGGGTGGACATGGTCATCCTGGCCGGCCCTCCCGGATTCCGCCCTCAGCATTACGAGGCTGCGGTCAAGGCCGGCAAGCATGTCTTCATGGAAAAGCCCGTGTGCGTCTGCCCGGGCGGTTACCGCAAGGTCATGGCGGCGAACAAGATGGCTGCGGAGAAGAACTTGAAGGTCGTCGTCGGCCTCCAGCGCCATCACGAGGCCGGCTACATCAGCGGCATCAATGCCATCCGCGATGGCAAGTTTGGCGACATCACCCTCCTCCGCGCCTACTGGAACGGGCAAGGCATTTGGAATCGGGGACGCCGCCCTGGACAGACGGAGATGCAGTACCAGGTCAACAACTGGTATCATTTCGTCTGGCTCAGCGGCGACCAGATCTGCGAGCAGCACGTCCATAACCTCGATATCGCCAACTGGGTCATGGCGGCCGTGCTCAAAAAGGAAGGCCCGGACTGGGCGCACCCCGTCGAAGCCAACGGCATGGGGGCAAGCCTCACCCGCGGCTACAACGGCAAGGAAGTCCAGGGCCAGATCTTCGACGCGCATTTCGTCGAGTTCACCTACGCCGACGGCACCAAGATGTACAGCCAATGCCGCCATCAGCCGGGCACCTGGAGCCCCGTCACGGAGTTCTTCCACTCGAGCACGCAGCCCCGAGGCCGCAACGTTTCGGGCGCCGGCAGCCCCGTCAAGCTCGCCTTCGGCAACCCGTACGTGCAGGAGCATTACGATCTCCAGCAGGCCATCCAAAAGGACACCCCGATCCACGAAGGTTGGTACGGCGCCATCTCGACCATGACGGCCGTCCTGGGCCGCATGGCCACCTACTCCGGCAATGTCGTCAAATGGGATGAGCTGGTCGAAAAGGGCTCCGACACGTTCCCGAAAGACACCTCTTCCTGGGACGCCAAGCCGCCCGTGTTGCCGGACGCCAACGGGTTCTATCCGATCCCGATGCCGGGCCGGTTCAATCCGCTGGCATGACGATTCGAGCCCGCGAAGTCGGCGCTCCCTCGAGCGCCGCTTGGCGGGCCATCGAAAAAGCTTGCCGCTCGCAGGGCCTCGACGCATGCCGCCGGGGCCCTGCGCCGTTTCGGGGCTGATTGCGTCCAAGCCAGCCGGATCGATCCGGTGCGGGCCGGTTCACGGCCGCAGGATCTGGTCCAGGAGTCCGCCTTCGGCGAAGTGGGTTTGGTGGGCCTTGCGCCAATCGCCAAAGCATTCCTCGATCGTGACTGTTTGGATAACCGGAAAACCGCCCGGCCGGCGGGCGGCCGCTTCGCTCGATCGCGGACGGTAGTGGTGGCGGACGATCAGCTCCTGGGCTGCCGGCGAATAGAGGTATTCGAGATAGGCTCGAGCGATCTCCTCGGTCCCGCGCCGGCGGACGACCCGGTCAACCCACGCCACCGGCGGCTCCGCCAGGATGCTCAGTGACGGCATCACAATCTCGATCCGGTCGGCGCCGTATTCCTCGATCGCCAGGAGGGCCTCGTTCTCCCACGCAATCATGACGTCGCCGATGCCGCGCTGGACGAACGTCGTGGTCGCCCCGCGCGCCCCGGTGTCCAGAACGGGCACATTTCGAAACAGCCGGATCATGAAATCCCGCGTCCGCGCGGCGTTGCCGCCGTATTTCCGCTCCGCATACGCCCACGCCGCCAGGTAGTTCCATCGCGCTCCGCCCGACGTTTTCGGATTGGGCGTGATCACCGACACGCCAGTCCGGACCAGGTCGTCCCAATCCCGCACGCCTCGTGGATTGCCTCGCCGGACCAGGAAGACGATCGTCGATGTGTAAGGGGCGCTGTGATGCGGCAGCCGCTGCTGCCAATCCGGCGGCAGCGCGCCTCCTTTCTCGGCGATGGCATCGATGTCATAGGCGAGCGCCAGCGTCACGACATCCGCCGCCAGCCCGTCGATCACCGAGCGCGCCTGCTTGCCCGAGCCGCCGTGCGATTGGCGGATCGTCACCGTGTCGCCGGTGCGGCTTTTCCAGTGTTGGGCGAAGAGGGCGTTATACTCCCGGTACAGCTCCCGGGTCGGATCATACGAGACGTTCAGGAGCGTCACCGTCTTGCCCGAGGCCGCGGACAGAGCGGCGGAGCCCAGGACAAAGCCCAGGAGAATGCCGGCGGCTGCAGCTTGCCGCCAAGTCCAGCCCCACACCCAGGAACGGCTCGTTATACGTGTGGATCGCGAATGCATGGCTCCGGCAACCTAGCGCCTTTCCGGGACCGAGTCCACAATCCGAACACGAAAGCCGACAAGAATGTCGGCGATCCTTCTCCACGCCACCGCACCGTCGCTTGCTAGCCTGCTCTGGTTCCCCTCCCCCCGCGAGCCACGAGCGGGGGGAGGGCACAGGGAGGGGGGATCCAAAACCGATCGACCGCCTCTCCCCGACCCTCCCCTCCACTGCCGCGGAGGGGAGGGAGAAGACGGTCGGTTAAATGGGATGCAAGTTGCCCAGCATGCCGTCTGGAAGCGGCTGCCCACCACGCCGCCGCGGTCTTTGGAAATTCTTGCGGACTTGCAGGCCGGCGGAGCTATAATGGGGGCGACCGGTCCGATGCAGGAACGTCACGATATCGATGCGATTGCGGCGCTGATCCCGGCGCGGGCGCGGGTGTTGGATCTGGGCTGCGGGGACGGCGAGCTGCTGGCGCTGCTGGTGAGGCAGAAGCAGGTGCAGGCCCGGGGGATCGAGCTGCGCGAGGACAACGTCCGCGCGGCGATCGGCCGGGGGCTCTCGGTCCGCCAGGGGAATATCGAGGAGGGGCTGGAGGATTATTCCGACAATGCCTTCGACTGCGTCATTCTGAGCCAGACACTGGCCTACCTTGACAGCCCGGAAAAGGTCGTGCGCGAAATGCTGCGGGTGGGGCGGCGGGCGATCATCTCCTTCTACAGCGCCGGCTACTGGCGATCCCGGCTTTGGGCCCTGGCAGGCGGCAGCATCGAGGCAGCGCTCACATCCGGCGCGCCCCGAGCCCGGACCATCACCATCCCGCAGTTCGTCGAGTTCGCCCAAGGCATCCCCGCCCGGGTTGAGCGCTCGATCTTCCTGGCCAACCGGCGCCAGGTCCGGACCCTGCCCAATTTCCGCGCCCAGATCGCGGTGTTCGTCCTGATCCGGGCCTAGCCCGAAAACGGCTTGTCGTTTGGCGGGGGGTCGGGTACTAAACCGGGATGCGGTTCATCGCCTCGATCTACGAGAAGCTGCAGCGCCATCCGAAGCGGATCGTGTTCCCGGAAGGGGCCGAGCCGCGGGTGATCCAGGCGGCGCGGCAGTTTTACTCGTTGCGTCTGGGGGTGCCGATCCTGCTGGGGGATCGGACGCGGATCAAGGCGGCGGCCGAACAGCTCAACGTGACGCTGGAAGGGGTGCGGATCATCAACCCGGCCGAGAACGACGAGCTCGAGACGTTCGTGAAGCGGTTCGAGCGGCTTCGGCGGTTTCGGGGGCTGCGCGATGACGAGGCGCGAGAGACCGTTCTCATGCCGAATTATTTCGGGGCGATGATGGTGGCGATGCACCGGGCGGACGCACTGGTATCGGGCGCGAACGAGTTTGCGGGCGCCGTGTTGCGGCCGCTCTTTCAGATCATCCGGGTGGCGCCGCACACGACCACGGTATCGGGCTGCACGATCCTCGAGGCGGAGGACTCGCGGTTTGGGGAGGATGGCGTCCTGTTTCTGGCGGACTGCGGGGTGATCCCGGAGCCCACGGTGGACCAACTGGCCGACGTGGCGGTCGAGACGGCCCGGCTGGCCCGCCAGCTCCTGGGGAAACCTCCGCGGGTCGCGTTCCTCTCCTATTCGACCAAAGGCAGCGCCACCCATCCTTCGATCGGCCGGGTCCAGGCGGCCGTGGCCCTGGCGCAACAGAAGGCACAGGCCAAGCGGCTCGAGGCGCAGTTCGACGGCGAGCTGCAGGTGGATGCCGCCCTGATCCCGGCGATCGCCCAGCGAAAGGTCCCCGACAGCCCCGTGGCCGGCCGCGCCACGGTCCTGATCTTCCCGGACCTGAACTCGGGCAACATTGGGAGCCGGCTGGTGCAGCACCTGGCGCGCACGACGGCCTACGGCCAGATCCTCCTCGGCCTGGACCGGCCCGCGGCGGACGTCTCGCGCGGCTCCAGCACCCACGACATCCTCGGCGTGGCCGCCATCGTTGGCGTCCAAGCCATCGACTACCACCTCCTCTATCCGGGCGCGGGCGAGCAATTGCCAGGCGACATGTACGACGATTGATCTCCTTGCGCGCTCTTCCGATGAACCTCCCACCTCTCCCGGCCTTCGGCCGCCCTCTCCCCCGCTCGACGCGGCGGAGAGGGCAGGGAGAGGGGACGCTCCACGGCTCATGGGCTCCGGGCGTCAACCCTGGCTCGGGAAAGCCTTCCCGCCACAGCTCGGCCCGGACCCACCCACCACCCCACCATCACCGATGAAGTTCACGATCCGATTCAATCCCACGCTGGCCGCCGTGCCCCGGTATCAGCCCGGGCGCCCCATCGAAGAGGTGGCGCGCGAGCTGGGGCTGGCGCCCGAGGCGGTCATCAAGCTGGCCTCGAACGAGAATCCCCTGGGGCCCTCACCGCGCGCGCTGGCCGCCCTCCGCAACGGGCTGGACCAGGTCCACCTCTATCCGGACGGCAACGCGTATTACCTCAAGCAGCGGCTGGCAGAGAAGCTGGACGTCGACCCGCGCCATCTGGCGCTGGGCAACGGATCCAACGAGATCCTCGAGCTGATCGGGCATGCCCTCCTGGGGCCGGGGACGGATGTCGTGGTATCGGATTACGCCTTTGCCGTGTATCCGATCGTGACCCATCTGTTCGGGGCGAATCTGATCACGGTGCCGGCCCGCGATTACGGCCACGATCTGCCCGCGATGCGGCGGGCCATCACGCCCCGCACCCGGGTGGTCTTCGTGGCGCAGCCGAACAATCCCACCGGCGTTGCGGCGCCGGAGGCCGAGATCCAGCAGCTGGTCGAGGATCTGCCTCCGGGCGTCCTGCTGGTCATGGACGAGGCATATCGGGAGTACCAGGAAAAGCCGCTGGACCTTCTGCCTTGGGTGCGGGAAGGGCGCCAGCCTCATCTGGTCCTGGCGCGGACCTTTTCGAAGATCTACGGCCTGGCGGGCCTGAGGCTGGGATACGCCGTGGGGCATCCCGACCTGATATCGGCGTTGGACCAGGTGCGCGCGCCGTTCAACGTGAACCGGCTTGCCCAGGAGGCGGCCCTGGCAGCCCTGGACGACCGCGAGCACCTCGAGCGGACCCGGGCCAACAACGCCGCGGGCATGCGGGCTTACGAGCAAGCGTTCCGGGCGGCCGGCATGGCCTGGGTGCCCTCGGCGGCCAATTTCATCCTGGTCCGTGTCGGCGACGGCCAGCGCGTGTTCGAGCGCATGCAGGAGCGGGGGGTGATTGTGCGGCCGATGGGCGGCTATCGGCTGCCGGAGTGGGTGCGGATCACCGTGGGCACGCCCGCTGAAAACGAGCGCTGCATTGCCGCCCTGCTCGAGGTGATGGCGTCGATCTGAATTCCCCAGTTTATGAAATCCCGGGACCGGTCCCCATGGAAGGAGGTTGGCTGATGCGCCCCACGGATCTGCGAGGGGTGTTGCGATACATCCCCAGCTTTCGCGAGAAGACGTTCGTGGTCAGCCTGGACGGCGGGATCGTGACCGACGAGACCCTGCCGAACCTGCTGCTGGATGTGGCCGTGCTGCGGTCGCTCAACATCCGCGTGGTGCTCGTGCACGGCGCCTCGGCCCAAATCCGCGAGCTGGCGGCGCGCGACGGGTTCGCGCCGTCGGATCTGGACGGAGCCGGGGTGACGGATGGGGACACATTGCGCGTGGCGCTGATGGCCGCGAACCGGCTGACGCACGAGCTCCTGGAGGGGCTGGCGGCGGCCGACCTGCGCGCCGCCTGCACCAATGCCATCACCGCCTATCCCATGGGCATACTCCATGGGGTTGATCACCTCTTCACCGGCAAGGTCGAGCGCGTCGATGTCGACATGCTCCAGCAGCTGCTCGGGCAGGGGATCGTCCCCGTGGTGCCTCCGCTCGGGTTCGATGGCGAAGGCAAGACCTACCGGGTGAACTCGGACGCCATCGCGCTGGCGGTGGCGGATGCGCTCAAGGCGGTGAAGGTGGTGTTCATCACTTCCTACGACGGCCTGATCTGCCAGGAGCGGCTGATCCGGCAGATGCTCGCGAGCGATCTCGAGGCCCTCCTGGCCGCCCAGGCAGACCATTTCCCGCCTCCGCTTCTCTCCAAGGCCATCCATGCCGCCGCCGCCTGCCGGCTCGGCGTGCCGCGGGTTCACATCGTCAATGGCCGGGCTGACGAATGCCTCCTGGCCGAGGTCTTCTCCAACGAAGGCATCGGCACCCTCATTTACGCCAACGAGTACCAGCAGGTCCGGCGCGCGCTCAAGAAGGACATCCGCAGCATCCTCAAGCTGACCAAGCAGTCCGTCGCCACCGACGAGCTGCTCCGGCGCACCTATGCCGGCATCGAGAAGCACCTCGGCGATTACTACCTGTTCGAGATCGACAAGAACCCGGTGGCCTGCGTGGCTCTCCATGTGTATCCGGAGCAGAGCAAAGGCGAGCTGGCCTGCCTTTACGTCCACACGTCCCACGAGAACCAGGGGATCGGCCGCAAGCTCATCCAGTTCGTCGAGAACAAGGCCCGCGAGCTCGGCCTCGCCGAGCTCTTCCTGCTCTCCACCCAAGCGTTCGCCTATTTCCAGAGCAAAGGCGGATTCAGCGAGGGAACGCCCGACGACCTGCCGCCCCCCCGGCGCGAGAGATACGAGCAGAGCGGCCGCAAGTCCAAGGTGATGATCAAGAAGCTCAAATGAACCGCTGCCAGGGCGGCCTCGGACCGCAACGAAGACCTCCGCCGGCCTTCTTTCAATCGTGCCGGCGATGGGGCTTGAGGCCCACCCGCTGGCTGCTGTGGGTCCGCGTGGATGAGCAGTCGATGTGGCTGTTCCGGGGCGACTCGGGCGGCGCCCCCGGACAGGGCCCGTGGCGGTACCGCCCCATCCGGCGCTACCGGATCTCGACCGCCCGCCTCGGCGCCGGGCAGCGGGCGGGAGCCAACCGCACGCCGCTGGGACTGCACCGCGTGCTCGAGAAGATCGGGGCCGGCTGGCCCATCGGCACAGTGTTCCGAAGCCGGCAGGTCGTCGGATGCACCTGGCGAGGCATGCCCCACGGCCCCATTGCCCATCGCATTTTCTGGCTCGATGGCCTCGAGCCCGGTTGGAACCGCGGCGGCCGCGTCGATACCCACTCCCGCTACATCTACATCCATGGAACCAACGATGAGCCCACGCTCGGCCGCCCGGCCTCGAAAGGCTGCGTGCACGTTGCGGCCGCCGATCTGATGCCGCTGTTCGACCGGCTGCCCTCGGGCTCGCTGGTCTGGATCTCCGCCGGCCCCAACTGCTGAACGCCACCGGGACCGCCCCTGCCCCTCCTATGCAGGCTGCCCCCGATCCGCATCCCCGCCCCAGCCGCGCCGGCGCGCGCCGCATCAGATCGTCGTCCCGTCAGGGATGATGCCGTTCTTGGGAATGATGACGATGCCGTCGCGGATGTAATAGTGCGGCTGGGTGGCTTCCTCGAGCTTGCCGGCAGGCGTGATGACGCAGTGATCCCCGATCCGGGCGTTCTTGTCGATGATGGCGTTCTCGATGCGGGTGTGGCAGCCGATGCCGATCCGGGGGATCCCGTGCGTTTTCTTGTCGTGAATCGATGCGTCGGATTCGAAGTAGTCGCTCCCCATCATGATGACGCGGTTCAAGATGCTGCCGCGGTCGACGAGGCTGCGGATCCCGATGATGCTCTCCCGGATCTTCGCGTAGTTGAGGATGCATCCGTCGGAGATGATCGCATGGTCGATCTCGGCCCCATTGATCTTCGAGCCGGGAAGGAACCGGGGCCGCGTGAAGATGGGCGCCTCCATGTCGAAGAAATTGAACCGGGGAAGCTCGGCGGTCAGCTCGATGTTGGCCTCGAAGAAGTTCCGGATAGTCCCGATGTCCTCCCAGTAGCCCTGGTAGGTGAAAGCGAAGACGCGGTGGGTATGGATCGCGTTGGGGATGATGTGCTTGCCGAAATCGGTCAGATCGTTGTCGAGCAGTTCGAACATGACGTCCCGATTGAACAGGTAGATCCCCATCGACCCGAGAAAATGCTCGGTGTCGGGCTTCATGCCCAGCCGTTCGCAGGAGGCGGGATCGACATGGAGCGTGTCCAGGACGGCTGGATCCTTGGGCTTCTCGACGAAGCGGGTGATGCGGCTCTCGGAATCGATCTGGAGGATGCCCAGGCTCGTCGCAGCCTGGCGGGAGACGGGGATGGTGGCGACCGTGACGTCGGCATTGGTCTCCACGTGCTGCTGGATGACCCGGCGCATGTCGATCCGATAAAGCTGATCGCCGCTCAGGATCAGGGCCAGATCGAAGTCCTGGGTCATCAGGTGCAGCTTGTTCTTCCGGACAGCGTCGGCGGTCCCCTGATACCACGAGTTGTCGGTGAGGGTCTGCTCGGCGGCGAGGACCTCGACGAACCCGTTGGTGTACTGGTCGAACTTGTAGGTCTGCGAGATGTGCCGGTGCAGCGAGGCCGAGTTGAACTGAGTGAGCAGGTAGATCCGCTTCAGCCCCGAGTTGATGCAGTTGGAGATCGGGATGTCCACCAGGCGATACTTGCCAGCCAGAGGCACCGCCGGTTTGGCGCGCTCCTTGGTCAGCGGGAACAGGCGCGTGCCCTGCCCACCGCCCATAACGATGGACAACACGTTATTGGTACGGATGGTCGAGAATTTGGTCGGCATAGCTGGACCCTATCGGTGTCGTAACGGAGGACTTATACCCCCCAAACCGCGGTCAGGCAAGCGACATTCGGGTTCAAGAAAGCCGGACTCGATGGCGATGGCCGCCTCCAGGATGATCGCATGGCAGCCATCGTCCGCTCGCCCTCGCTGCGCGATTTCGAACCGCGAAAACTTTGGAGTTTTTTCTTGTCCTCGGGCTTGTTCCGCGTTATTGTTCGCCAAACCTAGAGCCGTAAAACCGAGTATCGGAAGAGTCATTGTGTATTCAGTGCAGGCGGATGCAGTGAGGGGATAGGGTAGAGCTTGTCCCAAAAGCCGGGTTTTCGGCCAACCTGTGTGAGCGGCCTCGGGCCAGTGTAAATTTTCCGATGGATGGATTAGAAATCGAGCCGGGAGCGTCTTTCCTGCGGCCTTTTCTTGAACT
>Ga0209507_1001221_pt1 | contig 21226 bp, 24 predicted proteins | sample AD_UKC028_MetaG_FD_184414 | JGI IMG/M metagenome (GOLD analysis project Ga0209507, IMG submission 184414) | Active sludge microbial communities of municipal wastewater-treating anaerobic digesters from USA - AD_UKC028_MetaG (SPAdes) (version 2) | ecosystem: Engineered > Bioreactor > Anaerobic >...
GCCAACAAGACTTTGACATCTCTCGGGTTGCGTCCCGCAAGGACCGACGCCTTGAGTTGGCGAATCTCGGCAATATCGCGGAACGAAAGCAAGTCGAAATAGCGCCACATCAACCCATCGGAAACCGACATAACCTTGCCGAAAATTTCCCGTGGCGCCTCATTGATCCCAATATAGTTTCCCAGAGATTTCGACATCTTGTTGACGCCATCCAACCCCTCGAGCAAAGGCATCGTGAGGACACACTGGGGAGGCTGTCCGTAGTGTTTCTGAAGTTCGCGCCCGACCAGCAGATTGAATTTCTGATCGGTTCCACCAAGTTCCACATCAGCACGCATGGCGACCGAGTCGTAGCCCTGGCACAAAGGGTAGAGGAATTCGTGGATGGCGATCGGCAAACCGCTCGCATAGCGCTTGGCGAAATCATCGCGTTCGAGCATGCGTGCCACGGTGTGCTGCGCTGCCAGTTTTATCATGCCGGCCGCGCCGAGATTATCGAACCACGCGGAATTGAAACATACCTCGGTCTTTTCCGGGTCGAGAATCTTGAAGACCTGCTCCTTGTAGGTCTTCGCGTTTTCGAGAATCTGCTCTCGGGACAACGGCGGACGCGTCGCATTTTTGCCGGTTGGATCACCAATCAGTCCGGTAAAGTCGCCGATCAGGAACAGGATATGGTGCCCCAAATCCTGGAAGTGCCGCAGCTTGTTGATCAGGACGGTATGTCCGAGGTGAAGGTCGGGCGCAGTGGGATCGAAGCCAGCCTTGATCCGCAACGGGCGTCCGCTTTTCAATCGCTCGATCAGTTCGGATTCGATCAGGAGTTCGTCGCACCCACGCTTGATAATCTGCAAGCTGCTTTCAACATCAACCATCAATCAACCCCTGAACCTGCTTCGCGAAATCCGGGAAGCCCTCCAGGCTTTCCGAGCCAGAACCAAGTCATTATTTCAACGGAAAGGGCGGTATTTTAGACTACCCCCAAGCACGAGCACCATTCCCCGAACAGAGAACATCAGTTCGGAGCGAGTCAACGAAAAAGGGCGGCCGTAGCCGCCCCTAAAAACCATGTCGAATCAGGCCGAAAAAGACGAGCCACAACCACAGGTCGACGTCGCATTCGGATTCCGGATGACGAACTGCGAACCCTCAAGGCCTTCCGAGTAGTCGATCTCTGCGCCAACGAGGTACTGGTAACTCATCGGATCGATCAGCAACGTGACCCCATTTTTTTCGAGTGTCGCGTCATCTTCATTGACTTCCTCATCAAAAGTGAAGCCATACTGGAAACCGGAGCAACCACCACCCGTGACAAAAACACGCAGTTTGAGCCCGGGGTTGCCTTCTTCCTCGATCAATTCCTTGACCTTGCTAGCGGCACTATCGGTAAATATGAGGGGTGAAACCATTTCGGTTACAGCATTCATTTGATGAGCTCCTTAAAAAGTCGTCACAGATTATGCGAGCCAATGAGGCTGCGGTCAATCAGATTAGTTTGATGCAGCGAGCTTTAGTTCCGCCGATTTACCGGCAGGGTGCAGAAGTCGGCCTTCGATGACCGCCCCTTGATGCATTTCTATTAACTCATAATTAACATCACCGACGACCTTGGCCCGCGACTGCATTTCCAGCATCTCGGTTACCGTCACCTGACCGACTACCGTACCGTTGGAAACCAAATGCGCTACCGACACCGCTCCTTCTATCCGCGCCTGCTCACTCAAAACCAGCATCGACGAACTCGCCCCCTCGGCGGCCTCGACATTGCCTTTGACCTCGCCGTCGATTCGCAAGCCCCCAGTAAATCGAATATTGCCCTCAACCAGAGTACCCACGCCGATCAGACTGTCGATTCGTCCCTGTGGCTTGCCATCGTCTCTCTTCCCGAACATGTGCCTCTCCTAAAGTTTCGCCATGCGCTTGGTTTTAAGTGTATCACCCTGAAAAATCCTGGCCTCGACGGACTCAAGGGCAGCGCCCGGCGGTATGTCGAAGCCAGCCTCCTTGCGCAGCACATTTCTTACCTCAATCTCGAAGGCCGCCGTTTTCTCCCCCTTGGCCGGCAGCAGCAATTCCTGACGTTTCCCTGCAAGCGAAAAAATGACCAATATTTGCAGTCGACCGCGGAATTTGGGCGTTTGTTTTCCAGACTGGAATGCCAAATGGAGATCGTAGCGGAAACGCTGCGATCCATCCGGTGCAACCCGAAAACTCTCGATACGGACTGCACCATCGTTACCCGCAGAGGGAACCAGCCGCTCGAAGAGCCGGATGTCCTCCTTCAGGGCCATATTCTCGGCTTCCAGTTCACTGATACGATGGGTCAGTTGCTCCTGGGTCGAGCGTTCCATCTCGACAGCGCTTTGAGCCGTGCCGGCAGTCGACCGTAATTTCAACAACTCACCATTGAGATCTCGGATCTGAATACGCAGCGCGTCGAGTTCACGTGCCATGCCGCCCGCTTCGCCGCGCTGAACGAAGAACCAGATGAGCATCAGTAGCAGCAGCAAGACAATGGACGCCGCCGCTACGTACCATGGCCACGACAGATGGGTTCGTACGACCACCCGCGGAGCCGTAATTCCAAAACGGCGCCTGAATTTATTGATTCTCAGGGTGACAGCGGGAGTTGGCATAGGCCCATTGTTTCATCCTGGCCAAACATCAGGTTCATGTTCTGCACCGCCTGACCGGCAGCACCCTTCACCAGGTTGTCGATTACCGACAGGATCACCAGCGTATCGCCCCCTTGCGGCCGATGCACGGCTATCCGGCAGATATTGGCGGAACGAACCGAGCGGGTTTCAGGATGCGATTTTTCGGGAAGCACATCGACGAACGGCTCGTCGGCATAAGCACGTTCGAACAAGCTCTGGAAATCAGCCTCGGACTTGATTCGCGCGTAAAGCGTTGCATGAATGCCACGGATTATCGGTGTCAAATGCGGTACGAAGGTCAGTCCGACGCTGCTCCCCGACATCAGGCCCAACCCCTGACGAATCTCGGGCAAATGCCGGTGCCCCGACACCCCGTAGGCCTTGAAGTTATCGGAGGACTCGGCGAACATGATATGAGTTTCAGCCTTGCGGCCAGCACCGGAGACGCCCGATTTTGCATCGGCAACCAGCGACCCTGTTTCCACCAACCCGCTCTTGATCAAAGGCATGAATCCCAGCTGAACGGCAGTCGGATAGCACCCAGGGTTTGCTACCAAGCGGGCCGAGCGGATTTGCTCGCGATTTATCTCTGGCAGTCCATAGACCGCCTTTTCCACCCAGTCAGGGCAGGCATGGGTCATGCCGTACCACTTTTCCCACTCGGCGATATCCTTGATCCGGAAATCAGCCGCCAGATCAATTACCTTAACCCCTGCGTAAAGCAGAACCGGCGCCTGCTGCATGGCGATCCCGTTCGGCGTTGCAAAAAATACGACGTCGCAGGCAGACAGGTTCGCTTGTGCCGGATCTTCGAACTTGAGGGCAACACGCCCGCGCAAACTCGGAAACATCGCCGATACGTCCGTTCCGGCATCACCTCGCGAGGTAATGGCGACAATCTCAGCTTGCGGATGCTGAGCCAGCAAACGCAACAGTTCGACACCTGTATACCCGGTGCCACCAACAATACCGATCTTGATCATCTAAAAAATCTCCAAATCGAGGTTAGATAGTACTCCGCGCCGGAAAAACAAAAAAGCCGCCAAACCGGCGGCTTCCTTGTGTCATCAAGCAAATTAACGCTTGGAGAATTGCTTGCGGCGACGTGCCTTGTGGAAACCGACCTTCTTGCGTTCCACTTCACGCGCATCACGCGTAACAAAGCCAGCCTTGGACAACGCCGGCTTCAGTGCTGCATCATATTCGATCAATGCGCGGGTGATTCCATGACGGACCGCACCAGCCTGCCCGGATTCACCGCCACCGGCCACATTGACCTTGATGTCGAACCCCTGCAGTTGCTCGACCAGTTCGAGCGGCTGGCGAACAATCATGCGACCCGTTTCACGGGAGAAAAACTGATCGATCGGCTTGCCATTGACGACGATAGCGCCCGTACCACGCTTCATGAATACGCGAGCAACTGCGCTCTTGCGCCGACCCGTACCGTAAAAATAACTTTCAGCCATAACGACCCCTTAAATTTCCAGCGCCTTGGGCTGCTGGGCTGTGTGAGGATGCTGGGCACCAGCGTAGCATTTCAGCTTCTTGAGCATGGCGTAACCTAGCGGCCCTTTCGGCAACATGCCTTTAACGGCTGTTTCCAGGGCTCGACCCGGGAAACGTTCCTGCATCTTCTTGAAATTTGTTTCGGAAATACCGCCGGGGTAACCGGAGTGGCGGTAGTACTTCTTGTCTTCGGCCTTGTTGCCTGTAACAACCAGACGCTCGACATTGGTCACGACGATGAAATCGCCAGTATCGACGTGCGGTGTATAAATCGCCTTGTGCTTGCCACGCAGGCGGCTGGCAATTTCGGTGGCGAGGCGACCGAGTACCTTGTCTGTGGCGTCAACCACAAACCACTCGCGCTTCACCTCATGTGGCTTGGCGGAAAACGTTTTCATGTATGTGCCGTCCTGAAAAATTGGGCGCAGATTGCGGAAAGCCGCAGATTTTAGTCGACTTTCCTGGATAGTGTCAAACGAAAAACAATTCGAAACGACCCTGCAGGCAAAAAAAACGCGGCTCAGCGAGCCGCGTAAAATCCACACCAAAGGAGGAGGGTGGAGGAGACATCCTGAACCAGAGCAATCAAACACCGCCTGATGTCTCTGGTCCGTACGCTTCGCATTATGGGCAATCCGACGATTTCCAGCAAGCACTTTTCTTGCGTTGCAGCATTTTTATTTTTATAATTTGATAAATTTTATTTAATTTATTTAACTAGTTGTTATTAAAGCAGAATTAAATTTATTAATAGTAAAATATCACTATGTTTAAGTGAAATATGGCGCCATTCTCCAGATCATATATTTACAATATTGCTGCATTGCAACATTAAATGCTTTCCCAGCCCTGTCACGACAAAGTCCGTTAGAATCAGGCCGCTACAAACTGGAGACACAAATGGAATGCACCGTAAGATGGATGGGAAGCGACGCCGGCATGTCGTTCGTTGCCGAGAGCGGTAGCGGGCACGCCATAGTCATGGATGGGTCTGCCGATGCCGGTGGACGCAATCTGGGGCCACGGCCGATGGAAATGGTGCTTGCGGGAACTGGCGGGTGTACAGCCTTCGATGTCGTGCTGATTCTGAAAAGAGGACGCCATGCGGTGAGCGGATGTGAAGTCCAGCTGACTGCCGAACGCGCCGATATCGACCCCAAGGTCTTCACGCACATCCACTTTCACTTCAAGGTCAAGGGCCGCCAACTCAAGCCGGAAGCGGTCGCCAGAGCAATCGAGCTATCGAAGGAAAAGTATTGTTCGGCGTCGATCATGATCGGCAAGACCGCCACGATCACGCACGATTTCGAAATCATCGAGGAAAACTGATTCCGCCAACCGCCAGTCGGAAACTTCAGACCCGATAGGCGGTTCCGGTCATTATCCCTGCGGCGAGTTTCATCGCCTTCTTGACCGCCTCCGGCAGCTCTGCGGCACCGAGGCGTACCGCAGTCTCGGCGTGTCCGATCTCATCGATGCGCATTTGCTCGACGATTTCCCTTGAACGCAGATCCTGCTCGGGTAACTGGAGCAAGTGCGCATCAAGGTGTGCCTCGACCTGGCGCTCGGTCTCGGCAAGAAACCCGAGATTCCACTTGTCGCCCAGGCGCCCGGCTATCAGCCCCATCGACAATGCGCCTGCATACCAGAGCGGATTCAGCAGGCTCTTGCGCCCGCCCAATTCGGCGATGCGCTGCTCGGTCCACGCCAAGTGCTCCGTCTCTTCGTCGGCAGCGCCACGCAAGGCTTCACGCAGCGCCGGATCGCGCGAGGTCAGCGCCTGTCCCTGGTAGAGCGCCTGAGCACAAACTTCACCGACATGATTGACACGCATCAGACCACAGGCATGCGCCCGTTCCTGCTCGCTCATTTCCGCCTCAGGCTGCGTCGAGCCCGGTTTCGGGCGCTGACTGTGCGCCGGAGAAAACACGGTGCGCAAGGCGCGGTCGAATTCGAGAATGAGTTGTTCGGCTGACATGTTCAGTTCACCACCACCGGTTGTCGCGATACGGGCCTCGGCGGAAAGCATCGCGCACGTGGTCGACGCTGAGCGTAACAACCCCGCCGGGGCAGAAATAATCGATGAAAAGTGTAAAATGATGGCGATTCGCCGGGACGTCGCGTATGGCCCGCCAATTTTCATTGCGCGACTTTGACCAGGTTCCATCGGGTCTGCCAAAGGCGTAGTCACGATACTCCCTAGTCTCGCAGCGTATACCCTCGAAACTGACGTTGCGAGCCCCACCGGCAGACTGGACGACAAGCACATAACGAACCACGCCGTCCGATCCAACGCTGATCGACGTACCATCGACGAAGAAATCGTTGTTGGTTGCCGCACTGACATAAAAAGGGAGCAAGTTCTCCGCCAGCGGCGCCGGAGGAAGAACGACAGCTTTCTCCTGCCATCGCCTGAGATCACTACCCTCTTCTTCATCGTCTTCGGAAAAGGCCGGCGGTACGAAAAGGAAACCCAGCAAGATGATCGCAATCAGGGAACGCAACACGTAGAAATCCTTATGAAGCAAGTCTATTCCTCAGGTGTTCCGCCGCTCAGCACGTTCGAGCCACCATGCCGCAAGCGGTTGCGCCGGTCGAGATCGATGAAGCGCACCAGTTCGCTCAGTGCCTGTTCGTAGACGCCGCGTTTGAATTCGATCACCGAATCGAGCGGAACCCAGAAATCGTTCCAGCGCCAGGCATCGAATTCCGGCTTGCTGGTCGCCCGCAGCGAAACATCATTGTCCCGCCCCACCAGGCGCAAGAGAAACCAGATCTGTTTCTGCCCCCGGTACGACCCGCGCCACTCGCGTTTTATCCAGTGTGTCGGCACTTCATAACGCAGCCATCCCTTGGTCCGCCCGAGGATGCGCACATGCTCGGGCTGCAGCCCGACCTCCTCATGAAGCTCCCGGTACATGGCCTGCTCGGGCGATTCGCCACGCTTGATGCCACCTTGCGGAAACTGCCAGGAGTGTTCACGTATGCGCTTGCCCCAAAAGACCTCGTTCTTGGCGTTACAAAGAATAATGCCGACGTTCGGGCGATAGCCTTCACGATCGAGCATAACAATCCTGCAAAATTAATAAAGTTGCCCAATTCTTTCACAAACACAGCCTGCATGCAAAGCTGGCGCTGCGTGTAAAATCATTGTTTTGCAACGTATTCAAGAGCATCTCATGCGCACTTCGCAATTCTTTTTCACGACCTTGAAGGAAGCCCCGAGCGACGCCGAAGTCGTCAGCCAGAAACTGATGCTGCGCGCCGGCTACATCAAACGCGCGGCAGCGGGCATTTACACATGGATGCCGCTTGGCTTGCGCGTGCTGCGCAAGGTTGAAAACATTGTGCGCGACGAGATGGACAAGGCGGGCGCGCTGGAACTCCTGATGCCGGCGGTGCAACCCGCCGAACTGTGGCAGGAATCAGGGCGCTGGGAACAGTACGGTCCAGAACTGTTGCGCTTCAAGGACCGCCATCAGCGCGAATTTGTCATCGGACCGACGCACGAAGAGGTCATCACCGACGCCGTACGCCGTGACGTCAAAAGCTACCGCCAGTTGCCGATTCACCTTTACCAAATCCAGACCAAGTTCCGCGACGAGATCCGCCCCCGCTTCGGCGTCATGCGCGGGCGTGAATTTCTGATGAAGGACGGTTACTCCTTCCATGCCTCGTTCGCCGACCTGCAGCGCGAATACCGCAACATGTACGACACCTACAGCCGCATTTTCACTCGGCTGGGCCTGAAGTTCCGCGCCGTGGCCGCCGATACCGGTTCGATCGGCGGCACCGGCTCGCATGAATTCCATGTTCTCGCCGATTCCGGAGAGGACGATATCGCTTACTGCCCGGATTCGGATTACGCGGCCAACGTCGAACTGGCTGAGGCGCTAGCCCCGAATACGCCGCGCGCTGAGGCGACGCAAGTTCTGACCAAAATTGCCACACCGGGCAAGATGGCTTGCGCCGATGTAGCCGAATTCCTCGCGCTCGAACTCAACAGGATCGTCAAGGCCATCGCGGTGGTCAGCGAGAAGACCGAAGGCGGCAAGGTTTTCGCGCTATTGCTGCTGCGTGGAGATCACGAACTCAATGAAATCAAGGCCAGCAAGATTGTCGGCTTGGCGCCCTTCCGTTTTGCCACGGAAAGCGAAGTCGAGGAACATCTGGACTGCAAGCCCGGTTATATCGGACCTGTTGCGGTCGACGGCGAAAAAGTAGCCATTTTTGCTGACCGCAGCGTCGCCGCCATGAGCGATTTCGTCTGTGGCGCCAACGAAGCCGGATTCCACCTGACCGGCGTCAATTTCGGCCGCGACCTGCCTGAGCCGCAAATCGCCGATATCCGCAATGTAGTTGCGGGAGATCCGTCGCCAGATGGTAAAGGCGTGCTGGACATCCTGCGCGGCATTGAAGTCGGCCATATCTTCCAGTTGCGCCAAAAATACGCCGCGGCTCTGAACTGCACCTATCTCGACGAGGGCGGCAAGAGCCAGATCATGGAAATGGGCTGCTACGGGATCGGTGTGTCGCGTATCGTCGGCGCTGCCATCGAGCAGGGCAATGACGCCAAGGGCATCGTACTGCCCGCCGCCATCGCCCCTTTCGCCGTCTGTATCGTACCCATGGGTTACCACAAGAGCGAAGCGGTCAAATTGGCCGCCGACGGACTGTATGTCGATCTCAAAAAAACCGGCATCGATGTCCTGCTCGACGATCGCAATGAGCGCCCCGGCGTCATGTTCGCTGACATGGAACTGATCGGCATTCCGCACCGGATCGTTATCGGCGAGCGAGGACTGAACGAAGGCAAGCTAGAATACAAAAGTCGTCTTGATACCGAACCGACATTGGTCGACCAAGGCGGCGTTCTCGACCTGATCACGGAGAAGCTGTGCGCTGGCTGATTGCCACAATTCTTTCGCTGAGCGCGTCGGCGGCATTTGCCGGCGCCCAGATTTATGAACCGCTCTCGGCGAGCGTGCGGGCGGCTTTGCACAAGAGCGTTTCCGATGTCCGCCCGTCGTCATCTTCGTTCGATAACCCGATGGATGCGGTCGAGTGGCTGGCCGAGATGTCGCCGCGGCTTGAAAAGCGGATTCCCAACCGCGATTACCGCATGGATCTGTTGCGCAGCGTGCATTACGAAGCCAAGCGCGCCGGACTCGACCCGCAACTGGTACTCGGCTTGATGCAGGTCGAATCGGGATTCCGGAAATACGCAGTATCGTCGGCCGGCGCCCGCGGCTACATGCAGGTCATGCCGTTCTGGGTCAAACTGATCGGCCGGTCGGATGACAAACTGTTCGACCTGCGCACCAATCTGCGCTACGGCTGCACCATCCTCCGGCATTACCTGGATATCGAGAAAGGCGACCTCTACCGTGCCCTCGGCCGCTACAACGGCAGCCTCGGCAAGGCCGAATATCCGAACATGGTTCGCGCCGCCTGGCAGAAGCAATGGAACTACCAGAAGCCGCCGGCGCGGCTCGCCCAAGCCAGTCCCTGATCAGCGCCCGATGCCGGGCAGCATGCCCTTCATGCCGCGCATGAGCTTGCCCATGCCGCCCTTGGACATCATCTTCATCATCTTCTGCGACTGCTCGAACTGGCTGAGCAGGCGGTTAACTTCCTGCACCTGAACCCCGGCGCCCAGCGCGATGCGGCGCTTGCGGCTGGCCTTGATGATTTCCGGCTTGGCGCGCTCGGCCGGCGTCATCGAATTGATGATGCCCTCGACCCGACCGACCATCTTGTTCTCGGCACCGGCCGGCAACTGGCCGGCAGCCTGGGCGATCTGCGCCGGCATCTTGTCCATTAGCGCCGAAAGACCGCCCATGTTGCGCATCTGGGCGATCTGCTCCTTGAAGTCGTTGAGGTCGAAGCCCTTGCCGGATTTCAGCTTCTTGGCGAAAGCGACCGCCTTGTCCTCGTCGAGCCCTTTTTTGGCCTCCTCGATCAGCGACAGGACGTCGCCCATGCCGAGAATCCGCGACGCCATCCGTTCCGGATGGAAAGCCTCTAGCCCCGTCAGCTTCTCGCCGACCCCGGAAAACTTGATCGGCTTGCCCGTAATGTGGCGCACCGACAACGCCGCGCCGCCGCGCGCATCGCCGTCCAGTTTGGTCAGCACGACGCCGGTCAGCGGCAGCGCTTCGTTGAAAGCCTTGGCGGTATTGACGGCATCCTGACCGAGCATCGCATCGACGACGAACAGTGTCTCGATCGGATTGAGCGCCGCATGCAGGCGCTTGATTTCGGCCATCATTTCCTCGTCGACCGCAAGGCGGCCGGCGGTGTCGACCAGCAACACATCAAAATAATGGCGTTTTGCCCAGTCGACCGCAGCGCTTGCGATTGCTTCCGGCTTCTCGCCCACCGTGGACGGGAAGAACTCGACGCCGGCCTGGCCGGCAACAAATTTGAGCTGATCGATGGCCGCCGGACGGTAAACGTCGCAGGAAACCACCAGCACCTTTTTCTTGTGATTTTCCTTGAGAAACTTCCCCAGTTTGCCGACCGTCGTCGTCTTGCCAGCCCCCTGCAAACCCGCCATCAGCACGATAGCCGGCGGCTGGGTATTGAAATTGATGCCTTCGTGGGCGTCGCCCATGATCCGGGTGAGTTCGTGGTGAACGACGCCGACCAGCGCCTGGCCGGGACTCAGCGAACCGATGACCTCTTCGCCGACCGCCTTTTCCTTGACTGCAGCGATGAAATCCTTGATCACCGGTAGCGCGACGTCCGCCTCGAGCAGCGCCATGCGCACTTCGCGCAAGGCGTCGGTGATGTTGGATTCGGTCAGGCGCGCTTCGCCCTTGAGCGTCTTCATGACGCGGGCAAGGCGATTGGTCAGGTTATCGAGCATGGCAGATTGGCTTCTAGTAGAATTCGCGAATGGCCGACATTGTAATTCAGCTTCTGCCCCACATCCTCGCTGCCCTGTTCTATGGCGCGCTCGGCTTCCATTTCTGGAACACCCGCTGGCGCGAGCGGGACGGCCAATGTCTCGCCTGCCCCATGCAAACCTGGGAGCGCGTGGCGATTGCCGTCACCATGGCGATTCATGCCTTCGGCCTTTATAACGCGCTATTCACCGAAGCCGGCATGCGCTTTTCGTTCAGCTTCGCGCTGTCGCTGATGATGTGGCTGGCCGTCCTGATTTACTGGCTGGAAAGTTTCATGACCCGCATGGAAGGCATGCAGCCGATGGTCCTGCCGCTGGCGGCGATCTGTGCCTTGCTACCGGTCATTTTTCCGCAGGTGCATGTCATCGCCCACGCCAGCGCCACCGGATTCAAGCTGCACTTTCTTGCCGCCATGCTGGCCTACAGCCTGCTTACGCTATCCGCACTGCACGCGATTTTCATGGGGTTCAGCGAAAACGCCCTGCACAAGCGCCAGATGAGGCGCAGCCTAGCCAGCCTGCCGCCATTGCTGACCATGGAATCCTTGCTCTTCCGCATGCTGTTGCTCGGCTTCATCTTGCTGACCATGACGGTCGGCAGCGGCCTCCTGTTTTCCGAGGAGCTTTTCGGCAAGCCTTTGTCGCTGGATCACAAAACCCTGTTCGCCTTTGCTTCGTGGGGCATATTCGCGACCCTGCTGGTCGGCCGCCACGCCTGGGGCTGGCGGGGAAAGCGGGCACTGCGCTGGACACTGGCCGGATTTTCACTGCTGATTCTCGCCTATATAGGCAGCCGGTTTGTCGCCGAAGTTTTGCTCGGACGTGTGTAGCACGTGGATGGAATCCCCTTATCTGCACAACTGACGGCCCTCGTCGTTCTGCTCGCCTTGTCAGCTTTTTTCTCGATGAGCGAAACCGCGATGATGGCTTCCAATCGGTTCCGGCTACGCCATCTCGCCCAATCCGGCCATTACGGCGCCGAGAAATCGCTCGCCCTTCTCAACCAGACAGACAAAATGCTGGGTGTCATCCTGCTCGGCAACAATCTGGTAAATTCAGCAGCGGCAACACTGGTGAGCGTCATCGCCATCGAGCTGTTCGGCGAGGAAAAATGGGCGCTGGCGGCGGGAACGCTGATCGTAACCTTTGCCATTCTCGTCTTCTCCGAGATTACCCCGAAAATCATTGGCGCCGCTCATGCGGATCGCATCGCACTCCTTCTGGGCTACATCCTCACCCCGCTCTTGCGTCTGTTTTACCCGGTGGTGTGGTTCATCAACCTGTTTGCCAGCGGGCTGCTGACCCTGTTCCGCCTCTCGCCCAAACCATCTGGAGATACGGTACGACTTTCGCCAGAGGAACTGCGCAGCCTGGTACTCGAATCGTCCCACCTGATGCCGCAGAAGCACCATTCCATCCTTTCCAGCCTGTTCGACCTTAATAACATTTCGGTCGAAGACGTCATGACTCCACGCGGCAATATCGAAATCCTCGATCTTGAACTGCCGTGGGAAGAAGTTCTTGCCCAACTCGCGACCAGCCATCACAGCCGGCTGCCGGTCTGCCGCGAGTCGCTTGATCAGTTTCTGGGCGTACTGCCGGTACGTCGTCTGCTGGGCAGCATCGGCGACGCCGAGTTCGATGAAGCCGCGCTGCTCGAGCAGATTCAGCCTGCCTACTATATTCCCGCCGGCACCGCCGTCTTTTCCCAGTTGGCTTTCTTCCAGGAAAATCGCCAGCGGACCGGTTTCGTCGTCGACGAATATGGCGAAATTCTTGGCCTGGTGACGCTCGAAGACATCATCGAAGAGTTTGTCGGCGAGTTCACCACCTCGCTGCCCGGCCTCGGCCAGTCACTGATCTGGGACAGCAACGGCAGCGTCATCGTTGAAGGCGCACGGCAACTACGCGACATTAACCGCATGCTCGACCTGCAGTTTCCACTGGATGGACCCAAGACGCTCAACGGGCTGATTCTCGAACATTTCCAGGACATCCCGGAGGCGGGTGTTAGTATCAAGCTCACCGGGGTCCCGGTCGAGATTCTGCAAACCCAGGACCGCAGTGTTGTAACCGCCCGTCTTTTCAAGCCGCCACGCCGCTGACGGTAGCCGGGGCAGTCTTTACAAACCCCGCCCTACGTAGCATCATCGCTCAATCTAAACGGCATCAGACACGTAACCCATGTCCGCTACACCTCAAGGAAGCCCTCTCAGTGGTCTCGCCCGCGCCTTGGTCCAGGCCGGACGGATCAAGGAAGCCGAGGCGGAACAGTTGCTGATCCAGGCAAATCACGAGAAGCGTTCGATGCTCGAACAGATCATCGCCAGCCAGAAGATATCTTCGCTCGACCTCGCCCGTTTCGTCGCCGACACTTTCGGCTATCCGTTGCTCGATCTGGCCGTTTACGATGAAGCGCACATTCCGACCAACGCCATCGATCGCAAACTGATCTCGACGCACCACGTGATCCCGCTCAATCAGCGGGGAAACCGGTTATCGGTAGCGATTGCCGACCCGACCAACCTGCGTGCACTGGACGAAATCCGTTTCCAGACCGGATTGGGCGTCGACCCCATCGTCGTCGAACATCCGAAACTGATGCCGCTGGTCAACAAGTATGCCGAGTCGGCCGAGGAAACCCTCAAGAGCCTCACCTCCGACGACATCAACCTGGATTTTCTCGATGACGAGACAACGGGCAAGGTTGATGAGGCCGCATCGCAGGAAATCGACGACGCGCCGGTCGTCAAATTCATCCAGAAAATGTTGCTCGACGCGATCAACGATGGCGCCTCGGACATCCATTTCGAGCCCTACGAAAAGTACTACCGCATTCGCGTCCGGGTCGATGGCGTCCTGCGCGAAGTGGCAACGCCGCCACTGGCGATCAAGGACAAGATCGCCTCGCGGATCAAGGTTATCTCCCGCCTTAACATCGCCGAAAAACGCGTGCCGCAGGATGGCCGGATGAAACTGATCCTGTCGAAGAACCGCACCATCGACTTCCGCGTCAGTACCCTGCCGACGCTGCAAGGCGAAAAAATCGTCATGCGGATCCTCGATCCAACCTCGGCGACGCTCGGGATCGAGGCCCTTGGCTACGAACCCGAACAGAAAGCGGTACTGCTCGACGCCATCAACCGCCCTTACGGCATGGTTCTGGTGACCGGCCCGACCGGTTCGGGCAAGACGGTTTCGCTCTATACCTGCCTCAACATCCTGAACAAGGATGGCGTCAACATTTCGACTGCCGAAGATCCGGCCGAAATCAATCTGGCAGGTATCAATCAGGTCAACGTGGACGACAAGGCCGGACTGACTTTCGCGGTTGCCCTGCGCGCCTTCCTGCGCCAGGATCCGGACATCATCATGGTCGGCGAAATTCGTGATCTCGAAACCGCGGAAATTGCCATCAAGGCTGCCCAGACCGGCCACATGGTCATGTCCACGCTGCACACGAACGACGCGCCGGCGACACTGACCCGCCTGATGAACATGGGCGTGCCGACCTTCAACATTGCATCGAGCATCCTGCTGATCACGGCCCAGCGCCTGGCGCGTCGCCTGTGCACCTGCAAGAAGCCGATCGACGTTCCACACAAGACCCTGATCGAGGCAGGCTTCACCGACGCCGACTTCGATGGCTCGTGGACCCTGTTCGGCCCCGAGGGTTGCGAACGTTGCAAGGGTACCGGTTACAAGGGGCGGGTCGGTATCTATCAGGTAATGCCGATTTCCGAAGCCATGCAGCGACTGATCATGAGCGGAGCGGGTGAAATGGACCTGGCCGAGCAGGCAGCGCGCGAGGGCGTCAAGAACCTGCGCGAATCCGGACTACTCAAGGTAAAACAAGGCTTGACCTCGCTTGACGAGGTTCTTGGCACAACGAACGTATAACGGGGAAGGATAACGGATGGCTACCGCCACAAGAGCTAGAACCCTCGCAGTCAAGGAGAGCACTTTCCTCTGGGAAGGCAGAAATCGGGAGGGCAAGCCCGTTCGCGGGGAGATGCGCGCGGCCAGCATGGCGGTGGTTCAGGCCAGCCTGCGGCGCCAGGGCATTATCAACCCCAGGGTCAAGAAAGCCCGGTTCAAGATGGGCGGCAAGGTTACGGAAAAGGACATTTCCCTGTTTACCCGCCAACTCGCGACGATGATGAAGTCGGGCGTTCCGCTGCTTCAAGCCTTCGATATCGTGGGGCGTGGCCATGCCAATCCGGCGGTGGCCAAATTGCTGCTCGACATCAAGGCCGATGTCGAGACTGGCAGTTCGCTGTCACAGGCATTCCGGAAATACCCGCTGTATTTCGATGCGCTCTATTGCAACCTGGTCGCCGCCGGCGAGCAGGCCGGCATTCTCGATACCCTGCTGGAGCGCCTGGCGACCTACAAGGAAAAGATCCTCGCCATCAAGAGCAAAATCAAGTCTGCGCTTTTCTATCCGATAGCCGTCATCGTCGTCGCTTTTGTCATCACCGCCGTGATCATGATTTTCGTCATCCCGGCCTTCAAGGATGTATTCAAGAGCTTCGGCGCCGACCTACCCGCCCCGACCCTGATCGTCATCGCCATTTCGGATTTCTTCGTCGCCTACTGGTGGGCGATATTCGGCATCATTTTCGGTGGGCTGTACGCCTTCTTTGAAAGCTGGAAACGCTCGGAGAAAGTGCAGATGGCGATGGACCGGCTTCTGTTGCGCCTGCCGATCTTCGGCGACATTATCCGCAAGGCGGTCATTGCCCGCTGGTCACGCACGCTGTCGACCATGTTCGCTGCCGGTGTCCCGCTGGTCGAGTCGCTCGATTCGGTTGGCGGCGCTGCCGGCAACTATGTCTACAAGGCAGCCACCAAGGAGATTCAGGGCGAGGTCGCCACCGGCACCAGCCTGACCAATGCGATGACCAACGTCAATTTGTTCCCCAACATGGTCACCCAGATGGTCGCCATCGGCGAAGAATCCGGCGCCCTTGATTCGATGTTGTCGAAGGTCGCCGACTTCTTCGAACAGGAAGTCGACGACGCCGTCGAAGCGATGTCCAGCCTGATGGAGCCGATCATCATGGTGGTTCTCGGCACGCTGATTGGCGGCATGGTGGTCGCCATGTACCTGCCAATCTTCAAACTGGGCGCCGTGGTCTGATGCCTGTCGAGTCACTGGGCGGCCTGGCTGCCATGGCCGGGCTGCTCGGTTTGTGCGTCGGCAGCTTTCTCAACGTTGTGATTCACCGCCTGCCCAAGATGATGGAGCAGGAGTGGCAGGCGCAATGCGCGGATTTGCGCGGCGAAACGCCGTCGACCGCGACCGTAGGGAGTGCAGAACCAACGACCATTTCGTTGGCCAGACCGCGCTCGCGCTGCCCGTCCTGCGGGCACCAGATCAGCGCCCTTGAGAACATTCCGATCATCAGTTACCTGCTGTTGCGCGGCAAATGCTCGAATTGCGCAGCAGCAATTTCACCGCGCTATCCGATCATCGAAGCACTCACCGCCGTTCTCTCGGCCTATGCTGCATGGCATTTCGGGCCGACACTGCAGGCAGCTGGTGCCCTGCTCCTGCTCTGGGCGCTGATCGCGTTGACCGCCATCGATTACGACACGCAACTGCTCCCCGATTCGATCACCCTGCCGTTGCTCTGGTCCGGACTGGCTTTCAATCTCTTCGGCGCCTATACCGACATCTCCTCGGCAGTAATTGGCGCCATGGTCGGCTACCTGACACTGTGGTCGATCTACTGGCTGTTCAAGCTGGCAACCGGCAAGGAAGGCATGGGCTATGGCGACTTCAAACTGCTTGCCGCCCTCGGTGCCTGGCTCGGCTGGCAGATGTTGCCGGTAATCATCCTGCTGTCGTCGGTCGTCGGCGCGGTGGTCGGCATCAGTTTGATCGCCATCAATCGTCACGGACGGAATACGCCGATCCCCTTCGGCCCCTATCTGGCCGCCGCCGGTGTCATCGCCCTGTTCTGGGGCTCGGGGTTGACGCGCAGCTATCTTGGCCTGATGACTTGAAATTCCGGCGCTCCGCCACAAGCTTAGCTGCTCTCATTTCTCGTCTATAATTCAGGGCTTTGGAGGATTCCCATGCCGATTTACGAATATCGCTGTGACGCCTGCGGCTTCCAGAAAGAACATCTGCAAAAGATGAGCGAGCCGCAACTCACCACCTGCCCGGATTGCGGCAAGGAAAGCTACCATAAGCTGCTTTCGGCAGCCGGTTTTCACCTCAAGGGCAGCGGCTGGTACGCCACAGATTTCAAGGGCGGCAACAAGCCAGCTTCCAAAGCCGACAGCGCCCCCCCCTGCCAGGGTGGCGCCGGGGCATGCACGCCTTGCGCCGCCAGTTGATCAAGCGCTACTTCCTCACCGGACTCCTGATCTGGGTCCCACTGGTCATCACCGGCTGGGTGCTGTCGTTCATCGTCAGTACCCTTGATCAATCGCTGCGCCTACTACCCGAAGCACTGCATCCACAGAACCTGTTCGGCTTCCCCATCCCCGGCGTCGGCGCACTGCTGACGCTGGCCATGATCCTCCTGACCGGCCTGCTCGCTGCCAACTTCATCGGCCAGAAACTGGTGGTCTGGTGGGAAATGTTGCTGGCACGCATCCCGGTCGTCAACTCGGTCTATCACAGCGTCAAGCAGGTTTCCGACACGCTTTTCTCATCGAGCGGCAACGCCTTTCGCAAGGCCTTGCTGGTTCAGTACCCGCGCGAGGGCAGCTGGACCATCGCCTTCCTGACCGGAAAGCCAGGCGGAGACGTCCTCAATCATCTCGACGGTGACTACGTCAGCGTTTATGTACCGACGACGCCCAACCCGACCTCCGGCTTTTTCCTGATGATGCCCAGATCGGATGTCATCGAACTCGACATGTCGGTCGACGCTGCACTCAAATACATCATCTCGATGGGGGTCGTGGCCCCGCCAAAACAGACCCAAATCACCGCTACCAAAACCTGAATCAACCGGAAAGCTTCATGCGTACCCATTATTGTGGACAACTCAATGCCGCCCTCGACGGGCAAATCGTCACCCTTTGCGGCTGGGCCCATCGCCGGCGTGACCACGGCGGCGTCATCTTCATCGACCTGCGCGACCGCGAAGGCCTGGCGCAAGTCGTTTGCGACCCGGACCGTGCCGACATGTTCGCCATTGCCGAATCGGTACGCAACGAATTCTGCCTGAAGATCACCGGCAAGGTGCGTCCGCGACCGGCCGGTACGATCAATGCCAACCTCGCTTCCGGCGAGATCGAAATTCTGTGCCACGAGATCGAAGTCCTGAACCCGGCGGTGACGCCCCCATTCCAACTCGACGAGGACAACCTCTCCGAAAATGTTCGCCTGCTGCATCGCGTCATCGACCTGCGCCGCCCGCAAATGCAGAACAACATGATGCTGCGCTACAAGACAACACGTGCCTTCCGTCGTTTCCTCGACGACAACGGCTTCATCGACATCGAAACGCCGATGCTGACCAAATCCACCCCGGAAGGCGCCCGCGACTACCTCGTACCGTCGCGCGTGCACCCCGGCCAGTTCTTCGCCCTGCCGCAGTCGCCGCAACTGTTCAAGCAACTGCTAATGGTCGCCGGTTACGACCGCTACTACCAGATCGTCAAATGCTTCCGCGATGAAGACCTGCGCGCCGACCGCCAGCCCGAATTCACCCAGGTCGATATCGAAACCTCGTTCATGACCGAGGAAGAGATCACCAACCTGATCGAGCAACTGATCCGCTACGTTTTCAAGGACGCGATCGACGTCGATCTGCCTGACCCGTTCCCGCGCATGAGCTACGCCGAGGCGATGAATCGTTACGGCTCGGACAAGCCCGACCTGCGCGTCACGCTCGAACTCACTGAAGTCACCGATGCGGTCAAGGATGTTGCCTTCAAGGTATTTTCTGGCACCGCCAACAGCGAAAATGGCCGCGTCGCTGCACTGTGCATCCCCGGTGGCGCCAGCCTGACGCGCGGCGAAATCGACGAATACACCAAATTCGTCGCCATCTACGGCGCCAAGGGCCTGGCCTACATCAAGGTCAATGACGTCACGCAATTGAACGAAACCGGCCTGCAAAGCCCAATCGTCAAGAACCTGCACGAAAATGCGCTGAAAACCATCGTCGACCGCACCGGCGCCCAATCCGGCGACCTGATCTTCTTCGGCGCCGACAAGGCCAAGGTGGTCAACGACGCACTCGGCGCCCTGCGCACCCGGATCGGCCACGAAAAGGGCTTCGTCAACGGCAAGACCTGGGAACCGCTGTGGGTTGTCGATTTCCCGATGTTCGAGTACGACGAAGAAGACAAACGGTGGACCGCCTGCCACCATCCCTTCACCAGCCCCAAGGACGAGCATGTAGCGCTGCTCAAGAGCGATCCCGGCAAGTGCCTGGCCAAGGCCTACGACCTGGCGCTGAACGGCTGGGAAATCGGTGGCGGTTCGGTGCGTATTCACCGCGCCGAAGTCCAAGAAACGGTGTTCAAGGCGCTCAATATCGGCCCCGAAGAGCAGCAGGCCAAGTTCGGCTTCCTGCTCGATGCCCTGAAGTACGGCGCCCCGCCGCACGGCGGCCTGGCCTTCGGTCTCGACCGCATCGTCACGATGATGACCGGCGCCGAGTCGATCCGCGATGTCATCGCCTTCCCGAAGACCCAGCGCGCCCAGTGCCTGCTGACCGATGCGCCGAGCAGCGTCGACGAGAAGCAGTTGCGTGAGCTGCACATTCGCCTGCGCCAGAAGGTCGAGACGCAGGTCGAAGTCAGTCCGACCTGATTCCGATGCAACGCTGGCAGCGCCTGCTGATCGTCGCCTGGCTGGCGATCGGCGGCACTTTAGGCGCCGCCCGCGAAAACGCTGCGGTCGACTGGGTTTTTCTCGCGGAATTGCCGCGCGAAGCCCAGCAGACGCTGAAGCAGATCAAGGATGGCGGGCCCTTTCCGTACTCGCGCGACGGCATCGTTTTCGGCAATTACGAAAAGCGCCTGCCGCTCAAGCAGCGCGGCTATTATCACGAGTACACCGTGAAAACGCCGGGGCGGCGCGACCGCGGGCCGCGCCGCATCGTCACCGGCCGGGACCACGAGTATTACTACACCGACGACCACTACCGTTCCTTCAGGCGCATCCGGGAATAGGACAATCTGGTATGAGCGAAAATTTCATCCGCAAGGACGACCGGGCAGCAGTCTATTACCTGCCCGATGTGCGCCGCGATACGCTGGCGGCGGCAGCCAAAAAGGCTCACCTGAAAGTGGTACAAGTCGAAACCACGCCGGGCATGAAATCCGCTGAACTGCTCAAAAAACTCGGCAAGACACTAGATTTTCCCGGCTGGTACGGCGCCAATTTCGATGCGCTGAATGATTGCCTGAGCGACCCCGACTGCCTGCCCGCCAAGGGCATCGTGCTGCTCATCGTCGGCAGCGCACACCTGCACAAGAGCGACCCGGAGGGCCTGTCCACACTGATCGAGGTTTTCCAGTCCGCAGGCAGCGAACTGCGCCGGCATGGCACCGCGTTGTGGGTATTGATCGACAGCAAGGCCTGCGGCGTCGGCGAATTGCCTCTGGCATGACCGGCTTCAAGCAGCCGCTCTCGGTTCTGGTCGTCATCCACACGCCGGAGCTCGAAGTGCTGCTGCTCGAGCGTGCTGCCCATCCGGGATTCTGGCAATCGGTCACCGGCAGCCGCGAAGACGAAGAAACCCTGTTCGCTACGGCCTGCCGCGAAGTCATCGAGGAAACCGGCATCGACACCACACGTTATCAGCCGGTCGACTGGCAAATTACCAACACCTTCGAGATTTTCGCCGAATGGCGGCACCGTTACGCACCGGGCGTCACCCGCAACACCGAACATGTCTTTGGCCTCCAGTTGCCCGGTCCGCTAGCCATCACCGTATCTCCCGAAGAGCACCGCGACTGGACCTGGATGCCTTGGCAGGCAGCAGCCGAGCGCTGCTTTTCCTGGAGTAACCGCGATGCAATCCTGCTGTTGCCGCAGCGATTGGCACGGGGGTCTTGAAACGACAAAGCCGAACCCCATATCGGTCTCAGCAGCACTTCATTCTACAAGGAGACCACTATGGCAAACGTTACCCGATTCGATCCGTTCGATGATCTGTTCCGTGGCTTTTTT
>Ga0209507_1001223_pt1 | contig 21218 bp, 19 predicted proteins | sample AD_UKC028_MetaG_FD_184414 | JGI IMG/M metagenome (GOLD analysis project Ga0209507, IMG submission 184414) | Active sludge microbial communities of municipal wastewater-treating anaerobic digesters from USA - AD_UKC028_MetaG (SPAdes) (version 2) | ecosystem: Engineered > Bioreactor > Anaerobic >...
ATTTCTCCGCCTCCAACTTTTTAACTCATACTAATAAAGTATGAGTTAAAGGAAAAGACAAGTCTCGGGTTTAGGCGTTTAATTTATAAAAAATGAAAAAATATGAGCTTAGATTATCAAACTTTTAAAATTATCAATGATTTTGCCGGGAAAAATGCGATTTTAGATAAAATCGGAGTGTTTTGTGCCGAGTATCTGCCGTATATTATCGGCGTTGGCGCTCTGATTTTTGCGCTTTACTGGTTTGTTAAAAGTAAAAGCTGGAAAGTTGTCTGGCAGGCGTTACTGGCGATAATTTTAAGCCGCGGAATCATTACTGAAGCCATCCGTTTTTTGTGGCATCGGCCGCGGCCGTTCGTTAGCCACTTCGTCAATTCGTTGCTCAATCACGATGCCAGCGGTTCTTTTCCCTCTGGTCACACCACGCTTTTATTTGCTCTATCATCAGCGATTTATTTTTGGAATAAAAAAATCGGCTGGTTATTTTTCATTTTGAGTTTTTTGGCTTGTTTCGCCAGAATTTTTGTCGGCGTTCATTATCCGCTAGATATTTTAGGCGGGATAGTAATTGGCGTATTTTCCGGTTGGCTGATTAATAAAATTAGCAAAAAGCTTAGGTAGTTGTAAGACGCTAATTAAAATAAAAAAAACAGGTCGCTTGAGGCGACCTGTTTCATTTCTTCTAATCCGCTTTAATTTTTACTTTTTTAATCTTGGCTTTGTCTAATTTGGGCATTTTCACGGTTAAAATTCCATTTTTTAGCGAAGCACTGACGCGGTCGCTGTCAATTTCTACGGGTAGAATAACCGATCGGCTGAACCTTCCCCAATAGCATTCTTGATAAAAATAGTCATCCGACTTCACCGTTTCCTCTTGTGATCTCTGGCCTTTGATGGTAATCATGTCGTTCACGATGGAGATATCAATGTCTTCGGGCTTGACGCCGGCCACGGCTGATTTAATGATGATTTCCTGGGGCGTTTGGTAAACGTCGATCGTCAGTTGGCCTTCCGATTCCAGCCAGCCCTCTTCTTTTTCTTTGGAAGCAGAATCCTGGACTTCCAAGTCGACTTCTTTTTCGTCACTACTCGGTCGGAAAAGCGATTTAAATTTAGCATTAGCCATAAATGTGAAGATTTATTTTTTTATTCGGCAATTTTTTAATTGGCGGAAAGCTCGACTGACTATCGCGCCTGAAATTACTAATAAGATAACGAGAATGAGCGGGTATACGAACCCTTCGCTGATATTCATTATAAGATAATTATACACCGAATGCAAAACCGTGGCGAGTAAAATTCCGGCGGGAAAGGCGATAAGTAAAGCCGGAAACTTTTTTTTACAGGTTCTGGTGAATGACCAAAAATAGCCGATAATGGCAGCGGAGATGGCATGGAGCAAAACCGTGGCCAGAAACCTGATGGCGGCCGTTGCCATCAGATTGACTAAAATCGTATCGGAAAATTGGATATTGAATATTCCTTGCCAGGTGAGAATCGCGCCGCTGCCGAAAATCGTGGAGAAATAAACTTTCAGGTTTTCCGCCGCCGCAAAGCCCAAGGCAGCCGTAATCATATAAATCATCGGATCATTGGTTTCATCGCGAAAATAGCGATTTTTGATCGTGCTGATGCGGGCAGCCAGAAATTTCAAGATTTCTTCCAAGAAGGGGTAAAAGAACAAAAAGAGTATTGCTCCTAATTGGCTATTGGGATTATTTTGGACAAACGGCCGAAACCAAACGTTTTCCGCTTGGCTGCCGATAATGGTTACCAGTCCGCCCAAGACGAAAGTCAAAAGCAGATAGCGTTTGGGTTCGGGCCGGCCGTCTTTTTTTAGAAAATAAAACAGCCAAGCGACGCTCGGCACTACCGCTAGAAGGAAAAGAAAAAGTAGTTTTGACAATCCCTCCCAATTCATAAGATTATATCGGCCATTCCTCAATCATTAATAATTTTTTCTCCTTGATCGGAAGTTTTTGATAGATTTCCTCCGTGATGAACGGCATAAAAGGATGAAGAAGCTTCAAATTGGTTTTTAAAATTTCCAGGAGCAGATATTGGCTGGCTAACCGCTCATTTTTATCAGCGGATTTTAGGCGTGGTTTCACGCTTTCAATTATTTTATCGGCAAAGGTATGCCAGAAATAATGATAGATTTTTTCTCCAGCCGCATAAAAGCGGAAATTTTCCATATCTTTCGTCACCTCCTTAATGAATTTCCCCAGTTCCTTGAGAATTTTTTTGTCGCCATCGGTCAGGGTCGGTTTTGACAACGGAGCAAAATCTTCCAAGTTCATCATTACGAATTTGCTGGCATTCCAAATTTTATTGGCAAAATTGCGGTAGCCGCGGATTTTTTCTTCGGAAATAATCGGGTCATTGCCCGGCGCATTCCCTATAATCAGGGCCAGACGCAAGGCGTCGGTGCCGTATAGATCAATGACGCCCAAGGGATCAATGGCATTATTTTTGGACTTAGACATTTTTTGGCGGTCTTTATCTCTGATTAAGCCATGGAGATAAACGTGTTCAAAGGGAATTTTTCCGGTAACATAAAGTCCAAACATTATCATTCTGGCTACCCAGAAGAAGAGAATGTCCCAACCCGTTTCCATAATTGAAGTTGGATAAAACCTTTTGAAATCATCGGGCCGACAAGCTTGTAGGGTGGCAAAGGGCCATTGGCCCGAGGAAAACCAGGTATCAAACACATCACTTTCTTTTTTAAAGGAATTGTTATTGCATTTTGGGCACCTGTCGGGTCGGCCGTTTTCTATAAAGAGAATGTCTTGGCCGCATTTCGCGCAGTACCAAATCGGAATGGGAATGCCCCAAACAATTTGCCGTGAGATGTTCCAGTCGCGGATATTTTTCATCCAGTGATTAAAAATTTTTTCAAATTTTTTGCTGACGAATTTAACTTTTCCCGATTTCACCGCTTCTGTCGCCAGATCGCGCAGGGATAATTTTCCGCTTTTGGGCGCCTCTGTCATTTTCACAAACCATTGAGTACGAGGCAGGGGTTCAATGGTGTTTTTACATTTATAACAAACAGAAACCTGATGCTTATAATCTTCAATTTTTTCCAAAGCTCCGGCTTTTTCCAGGATTTCAATGGATTTGGTTCTGGCCTCCAGAATTTTCAAGCCGTTTAATTCGCCGGTCAGCTCGTTCATTCTTCCGTCCCAGCCGATAATTTGGTAATCAAGCGGTAACGAATGATTTTTTCCGATTTCAAAGTCAACGCTGTCGTGAGCCGGCGTGATTTTTAAGGCGCCGGTTCCGAAATCCTTATCTACCGCGCTGTCGCTGATTACTTTGATGGCATCGCCGTATTTCCCTCTATTTTTAATCAGGGGATTGGTGACGGATTTCCCGATAAAGTTTTTGTACTGCTTGTTTTGGGGGTGAACGGCAATGGCGAAGTCGCCGGGAATCGTTTCGGGCCGGGTAGTGGCCACGATTATGAATTCTTTGGGATTATCAGCCAGAAAATATTTTACATAATATATCTTATCGTTTCTTTCTTCCCAATTGATTTCCAAATCCGAAAGCGCGGTTTGGTGTTTGGGGCACCAATTAACAATGCGGCTAGCGCGGTAAATCAAGCCGTCGTCATACATTTTTTTGAACGTTTGATAGACTGTTTTGATGATGTTTGGATCAAGCGTGAATTTTTCCCTGGACCAATCGCAGGAAGCGCCTAATTTTTTTATCTGGTCTTCCATGTGGGATTTGTTGGTTTGGGTAAAATCCCAGATCATTTTATAAAGTTTTTCCCGGCCGCCTTCTTGTTTCAAAATTTCAAACCGGCTGCTGCCTTCTTTTTCCAATTTTTTTTCAAATACCACTTGGGTTTCAAATCCGGCGTGGTCCGCTCCGGGCAGCCACAAAGTTTTAAAGCCGCGCATCCTTTTATATCTGATCATTATGTCTTCGGTGGCGGTGGTTAGGGCATGACCCAGGTGCAAGGAGCCGTTGGCATTGGGCGGCGGCATTATAATGGTGAACGATTTCTGATGGCGCTCGGGTAGGTTATCAGGGTTGAAAAAACCCGATTCTTCCCATAAGCGGTAAATTTTTTCCTCTGTTTCGTTTGGATTATATGAAGACGAATTATCGGGCATGATGTTTTAATTGTATTTTAAAAACGCGATTTTCGCAACTCTTTTGAGGCATTTGATTTATTTGCTATTGGTCAATTTTCAGGGTAAAATTAAATTAATTGATCAAAGCCCTTATGCAAAAAGACGTTACAATTTTCGCTGAAACCAATTTCCGCAACCAGCGGGTCAAATTCGGCATTAAAACCGATGATCGCCGCAAGCATATGTATGCCATCGGTAAAACCGGCATGGGTAAGACTGTAATGCTGGAAAATATGGCGATTGACGACATTCGGGCTGGCCGCGGTTTAGCCTTCATTGATCCACACGGCGAATCCGCCCAGCGCCTGTTGAGTTTTGTGCCCAAAGAACGTTTGAACGATGTGATTTATTTCTGTCCTCCGGATTTGAATTTCCCCATCGCTTTCAATCCGCTGGAGGCGATTTCCGAGGAACATCATCATTTGGTGGCTTCCAGTATTTTGGAAATTTTTAAGAAAATTTGGCCCGATGTTTGGAGCGCAAGGATGGAATACATTCTCAATAATTGTTTGATGGCGCTTTTGGAATATTCCGATTCCACCCTGTTGGACATTATGCGGCTTTTGACTGACAATGATTTCCGGAAAAAAATCGTGGACAGCCTTAAGGATCCGGTAGTAAAAAATTTCTGGGTCAATGAATACGCTCGATACAATGAAAGATTTCAAACCGAGGCCATTGCACCGATTCAAAACAAAGTGGGTCAGTTTTTGACCAACCCTTTGATTCGGAATATTATCGGCCAGAAAAAATCTTCTTTTGATATCCGCAAGGCGATGGATGAGGGAAAGATTTTGATTGTCAACATTTCCAAGGGTCTGATGGGTGAGTCCAATTCCGCTCTTTTGGGCGCGATGATGGTGACGAAGATTGAACAAGCAGCGATGAGCCGGGCTGACGTGCCGGAAAGCGAGCGTCCCGACTTCTTCCTTTATGTTGATGAATTTCAGACATTTGCCACTGAGTCTTTTGCCAACATTCTTTCTGAGGCGCGTAAGTACCATTTATCTTTGATCATCTCCCACCAATACATTGCCCAGTTGCCGGAGCCGGTGAAATTCGCCATTTTCGGCAACGTCGGCACGTTTGTCGTTTTCCGGGTTGGCGCCGAAGATGCCGAGTGGCTGGAAAAGGAATTTGAGCCGGAGTTTATGGCCAACGACCTGGTGAACTTGGCGAAATACAATATTTATTTAAAATTGATGATTGACGGAATGACCTCTAAGGCTTTTTCCGCCAGCACTTTGGCGCCCTATCCGATTCCGGAAGAAGATTCGGCTCCGACCATTATTGAATATACGCGAACGAAATACGCCGTTCCGAGGCTGCAGATTGAAACGGAAATTACTCAGGAATGGTCAAAAATAGATAATCACGAAGAAGCAGGAGGAAGGCGCGATCAGGGCGGGAGAGGAGAAGGGCGGGAAAGGTCCAAACCCGTTAAAAAACCTTTCAGTGATTTTTGCTGGGTGTGCGGTCAGGAAACGGATGTGGCCTTTCAGCCCGATGGCCGCCGTCCGATTTATTGCAAGAATTGCTACGATGGCGTGAAAGCCGGAGAAATAATTCCGCCTACCAAGCCCAAAAAATTGGAAACGCTCATCGTGAAGAGCGCCAGCGTTAAAAATTTATCCAGTCGGGAGAAGGAAGAAAAACCCGAATTTCCCAAGCGCCCCGGGGTTAATTTGGACGAGTTGAGAAAATCTTTGCAGGAATCTTTGGGCAAGCTGCAAAAAAAGGAGGAAGATAAAAAAGAGGAGACGTCGTCGGACTCTCAATAAGCAAATAAAACTATGTTAGGAATTAATGACCTAAAGCCAGGAGTTGTTTTTATCATGGATGATCAGCCCTACGAAGTTTTATGGGTTAATCATCTGAAGATGCAGATGCGCAAGCCGGTGTTGCAGACCCGGGTGAAGAATTTAATCAACGGAAAAGTATTGGAGAAAAATCTTTCGCATTCCGAGTCTTTTGAGGAAGCGGAGGTGGAGCGAGCTCATGTTCTTTATCTTTATAATCATCGGGGAGAATATTGGTTTTGCGATCCCAAGGATCGCGCCAAAAGATTTCAATTACCGGAAGAATTATTGGCTGACAGCAAGTATTATTTGAAGCCCAATACGGAAATAGATGCTTTTAAGTTCAATGACCAAGTGATAAACATCAATTTGCCGATTAAAATGGATTTTCAGGTAGTAGAAGCGCCGCCGGGAATCAAAGGCAATACGGCTCAGGGCGGCACAAAAATCGTTACCATTGAATCCGGAGCACAGATTTCAGTTCCGCTTTTCATTGAAGAAGGAGATGTTATTAAAGTGAACACTGAACGCGGAGAGTACGTGGAGCGAGTGCAAAAGCGTTAAAGAAAAATGCGGCCTGGTTTATGAGCCTGCAAACGTTATTTTTTGAAAATCTTTCGCCAAAACAAACTGTTTTTAAAAACAGTTTTTGGCTTTTTTTAGGCCAGGGCATCGGTAAGTTCTTCAAATTTTTTTTACTGCTGGCCGCAGCCCGTATTCTGGGCCCGACTGATTTCGGCGCCTTTAATTATTTATTTTCCATCGCCTCCTTGTTTTTTATCTTTTCTGATTGGGGGGTCAGCGCTCTGGTGATCCGTGATTACCAGAATGACTCCATCGATAAAGAAAAATACATCAGAAGCGCGGCCGGATTGAAGATAATCTTAGTGGCCGTAGCCTTCCTGGCGGTTTTAGCCGGTTTGTTGTTTTTTCAAAACCCGGTTTTTAAAACCACCTTAATCTTATTGGCGGTTTTTTTGGTCGTCTCTAATCTCCGCGACTTTATTGTTTACCTTTTTCGTGCTTTTCAAAAGATGGAAAAAGAATTTTGGCTGGTGCTGGCGGAAAATTTCTCACTTTTAGTTGTCGGCCTCTCTCTTTTGTTGATTTATAAAAATATCATTTCTTTAAGCTTAGCCTATATTGGCAGTATGGTTGTCAGCGCGGCGCTGGCTTTAATTTTGTTCAAAAATTATTTCTCCTATCTTAAACCGAGATGGCCTAAGGATGAACTGAAAAAATTATTGAGCAATGGGGCGCCGATTATGTTTTGCGGTCTCCTTTCCTTTATATTTTTTTCCACCGATCAGATAATTTTAGGAAAGTTGCGCGGCACTACCGAAGTTGGCTATTATTCCATTGCGACCAAAATTATTCTTTTGGTTAATACAATCGCGACCTTATTGATGACGGCAGTTTTTCCTTATTTGGCTTCACAAGTGCATAATGCGCAAAAAGTAATAAAGATTTTTAAAAAAACCCTGTTGGCTTTTATCGTTTTGAGCCTTTTCTTGGCGGTTTTGGGTATGCTCTCGGCGCCGATTATCCCCTTGATTGTCGGTTCGCAGTACGGCCCATCGGTTAGCCTCTTCCGGTTTTTTATTTGGATCATAGTTTTTATGTTTCCGGTTGCCTTATTTGATTACATTCTTTTTGCTTATAATAAACAATGGCTGAATTTTTGGTTTACTTCCGCTTGTGCCGTTATCAACGTCATTTTGAATTTTACCCTCATTCCTCGTTACGGAATGTTCGGGGCAGCTACGGCGAGCATCATAGCTCAATTTTTGAATTTCGTCATTAGCTGGTATTTGTCGCGGAAGGTGATGGCCAACGCGCTAAAATCCTTGCCCGCCACTCTTAATTTATAAAAGTATGAGTGAGAAAAAAAATTTGGATATTGTTCAAACGTTGTCTTTCCCAAGGAACAGAGGTTTGTTCCGTAATGATTGGCAGGGCAAGATTGTGCGTCGAGCGTTAATCGGGGAATTGTTTCTAAGGGGTAAGTTGGGGGTGGCCGAGACGTTTCGGGGCCTGCTGCCGTGGCGTGCCCCGCTGTTTAAAGGATGGCGCAATGACTTTGACTATTCGTCATTGTTAGCCGGATATTTCCTGAAAGATAAAAATTATGCATTTAATCCCGTTAATTTTTTGGGTTATGAATTAAATTATTTACCCGTTGATTTTACCGGTGCTGATGACTGGGCTAAAGCTTTTTGCGTGGCGGCGGATATGGTGGCGCAGATTGTTTCGGTTGATCAATATTGTGCCCGTGAATTTATCAAGAAAAACTCCACAATTATCGATGTCGGGGCCAATATCGGAATTTTTTCTTTATTTGCCAATTATTTGTCCCGTTCCGGCAATGTTTATGCGTTTGAGCCGACTCCGAAGATATTTGCCATTCTGGAACGTAATGTGACTGCCAATAATTTATCGCAAAATATCCATATTGTTAATAAGGCCCTTGGCGATAAAGATAGAAAAATAATGCTTATGCAATCGCCGGATGCTTTAGAAAGCGCCAATAGGGTTGTTGAGAGTAACCTTTTAATTAATAATAAAAGGGGGTTGGTTAATTTTGAAGAAGTATCGATGACAACCTTAGATAAATTTATTCAGGAAAGTAATATAAAAAAAGTTGATTTTATTAAAATTGATGCCGAGGGCTATGAACAGCAAATCCTTAAAGGCGCCGGAGAAGTGATTAAAAAATTTTCTCCGGTCATTGCTTGCTCGGCCTACCATTTAAAAAATGATGAGATGGAAATACCCAAATTAGTTTTGTCTCTGAATGACCAATACGATTATCGTTTGGAAAAACGCAGAGAAAAAGATTTGATTTTTTGGCCGAAAAATAACCATGATTAAGGAAATTTCAATATTTTTTGAACAGTTCGAGCCCGTCCACGAAATTAAGGATACGGGCCAGATTATTTTTGGCTTGATTGATGTTGGCGTTAAGGTTGAGCTAATTACTATTAATAAAGATTGTCTGAAACGATATCGACCCTTGTTTCCAGTTATCCGAGCAAAAATCGGCGATCTGACCGATGTGGGTTTTTGGGAAAGATTAGAATCCGATACCATTATATTTTATTATGGCCTGCGCCAATATAAAAAGCATTTTCAAGCTATCAAAGCTGCCAATAAAAAAATAATCATTAAATTGGATTCTGATGGTCGACTTTGGTATCCTTTGCATTATTTTCGTTCCCAGCGCTTTAAGCATGCCAGTGGATTATTTAGGCGGTTGGCCAGAGCCATTAAGTGGAGCATGCCGTTATGGCGCAAAAATATTGTTCGAGCAGATTTTAAGCAATTAGAAATGGCTGATGCCATTATTATTGAGAGTCCGGAAGCCCGAAATAATTTGATCCATTTGTATGATTATTGGAATCAGCCGGAACTGGCGGAAAAAACTTATGTTGTTCCCCATCCTCTTGAGCCGTTATTTACGTCCGGCGGTCTGGCGCCGGAAAAAGAAAATACGATTATAGCGGTTGGCCGTTGGAATTATTCGGAAGCGAAAAACCCAAAATTATTGGTAAAAACTTTGGTGAATTTCTTGCGTTCTAAAAAAGATTATCAAGCTAAAATTATCGGTAGCGGCGACGATGTCGTAAGGAAGTTATTAGATAAATACGGAAGTGATCTTGGCGACAGGGTGAAGATTTTAGGCCATTTAACGCATAACCAATTACAAGCGCATTTAAAAACTGCGCAAATATTTTTCATGCCGTCGCGGTGGGAAAGTTTCGGCTTGGCCGCTGCCGAAGCTGTTTGTTGCGGCTGTTCCATTGTCGGAACTCCGCTGGAACCGCTGAAGTATTTATCCGGGCAGGGTTTTTCCGGAGAAACGGCTGCAGATTTTTCTTTAAAGGCTGTTTCCTCCGCTCTTTTCTTGGCCGCAGACAAATGGGAGCATAAAGAATATAATCCGGAAGAAATCGCTAATTTTTGGAGAGAGAAGCTGGACAGGAAAACTATTGCTCAAGAAATTATTCAAATCGCCGAAAAGATCTAATTCTATGAAATTAGCCATTTTTTATCCTTATTTTAATAGGCAAGGGGGCGTAGAAAAAATCATTGATTTTTATTTGAAGAATTTGGCGGAGGAGAAGAACGTGGAAATAACCTGTTTTGGCTTGCGGGCGTCGGCTGAGATTAAAAATGATTATATGGCCAAAGTGAAGTTTAAAGAGTTGAAAATTCCGCTCGTTAACCCCCTCTTGACGCATCTTTGTTTTTTCTTTTGGGCTTCCTGGGTGGTGCGTTTTTCCAAGTTTGACGTCTACTATTCCCATTTTCCGATTTTGAGTTTTAACAAAAATTTCCTTTATCATGTTCATTCGGTTCAGCGATCGGTGATTCGGGCCATTGAGAAAAATAACGGCTGGTCGGGGAAATTAAGATATTTCTTGAGGCGGTATTATCCTTTGCCGATTGTTTTGGAAAAAGGGGCGTTTCGTTTCCACGAAAATAAAAAGTTTATTGCAGTCTCGCCGAAAATCAAAAGAGAAATCATTGAGGAATATAAAATTCCGGAAAACGCCATCGCTACGATTCCGGCGCCGATAGCTTTGGAGAAATTCTCTTTTTTAAATCGGGAAAAATGGCAAAAAGAAGCAAGGGGTCAATACGACTTTCTCTCCAGGCCGAATTGGCTCTGGCTGGGTACGGTTGTTAATCGCTTAACCGAAAAAAACGTCCGCTTGATGCTTCAGGCCCTGACCGGCGTTTGGCGCAATGTCGGTTTGATAATTGTCGGTTTGCCCCGGAAGAAAGACGTTATGCGTTTGCGCCGCTGGCTCAAAGCGTTGTGCCTTGAAAAAAGGGTATTTTTCCTCGGTCCGCAATCAAATTTGGAAAAGATTTATTCTCTTTTTGACTTTTTTATTCTTCCTTCTTTTTACGAGTCATTCGGTTTAAGCGTGATGGAATCGTTATTGATGGGAACGCCGGCAATTGTTTCCAAGGAAATCGGTTGCGTGGACTTCTTGCCTGTGGAAATAAAAAGGGAAATGCTCATTGAATTAGCCGATATTAAGCAGGAAGGGGAGTTAGCCGCCGTTTTAAAAACAACAAAGCCGTTGGTAATGGAAGGAAAAACTGAAAAACTATCTGTTTTGGCGGATTACGTCCGAAAGCTTAATATAAATGGCTTGATCGAGCTTAAAAAGCTTTTAAATATATGATTCATACTAAAGTTTCAATTATTATCCCCACTCACAAAAGGAAAGATTTGTTAAAAAACTGCTTAGCCAAACTGGCGGAAATCGAGCGGGATGATTTCGAAATAATAATTGTTAATGATTATTTGTCTGATGATTTGAGTGATGTCATCGGTGGTAATTTGATGGGTAAGGCCTCGATTTTTAATAATCAGAAAAATTTGGGGCCGGCTTGTAGCCGGAATCTGGGTGCCGTTCATGCCCAAGGAGAAATTTTGGCCTTTATTGACGACGATATTTTAGTTTCCAAAAATTGGATAGACGTAGGCGTGCGGGCTTTCTCTGAAAATGATAACCGGGTGGCCGTGGTCGGGAAAACCGTTCTTCCAACCGGACAATTTCCCCACCCCTTCAGGCATTTTATGATTAATGATCATCCGGGCCGATATCCATCTTGCAATTTGTGGATAAAAAAGGCGGCCTTTGAAAAAGCCGGCGGTTTTTCTTCGGATTTTTTTGATAAGCGTTGGAAAATTTTTCATCATGAAGATGCGGATTTGTGTTTTCGTTTAATGAAAATAGGAACCGTTGTTTTTAACGAAGAATTAATAGCGGAACATCCGGCTCATTCTTACTCTTGGCACAATCCGTTAAAAGCCGCTAAAAAAGTTTTCTTTGACCCGCTTTTGTTCAAGCGCCATCCGCAAAAATACGATTTATTGACCAGGCGTTGTTTCCAGCGCTTCTGCCTGAAAAGAGCGCGTACACGACCGAGAATTATTGATTTTTGGCTTTTTGTTTTAGCTGTGGTGCTGCTTTTTTATTCGTTTTGGTGGTTGGCCGGCGCCTTAGTGCTATTGGGAATTATTTTACTTAAAGTTGATGTCGTCAGAAAAATTGGCTGGAATAATATTTTTAGGATAAAAATCTGGGAATGGCCGGCTATTCTGGCTGTTCAATTTTTAGCCCTTATTTATTTTAATGTTTTTCTGGTTTTGGGAATGTTTAGGGCCAAAAAATTTTTCTTCTAAAATGACGTTAGGCAGAAAAGCCGGATTTAAAATAATAGAAGAGCGTTGTATGATTAAGTAGAAGGTGATTAATATGCAAAAAATTCTTCAAGTAAACAAACTGTATTATCCTTGGATCGGCGGAGTGGAAACTGTCGTTCAACAAATAGCCGAGGGGCTGAGGGATAAAGCGCAAATGGAAGTTTTGGTTTGCCAGCCCAAAGGAAAAGGAAGGACCGAAGTAATTAACGGCATCAAAATCTATAAGGCTGCTAGTTGGGGGATGACAATGGGAATGCCGATTTCTTTGAGTTTTTTCCGCCTCTTTAAAAAATTGATCAAAGAAAACGATTTGATTTTTTTGCATCATCCGTATCCTTTGGGATTTTTAGCTTATTATTTGTTCGGTCGTTCTAAAAAGATGGTTGTTTGGTATCATTCCGACATCGTTAAACAGAAATTTTCCGGCTTTCTCTTTTCGCCGATTGTAAAAACGGTTTTAAAAAAATCCCGGAAAATATTTGTTTCCAACCCGAATTTAATTATCGGTTCCAAAATATTAAAAAAATTTCCGGAGAAATGCGTAGTTATTCCGTTCGGCATCAAGCCGGAATTCTTTCAGGCCAGCGATGAAGTTTTGAGGCGAGCCCAAGAAATTAAGAAAGAATTCGGCGAACCGCTTGTTTTGGCGATTGGCCGTCTGACCAATTACAAGGGTTTTGAGTATTTGATTGAGGCCAGCCGAAATGTTAACGCCAAATTTTTATTAATTGGCGAGGGAACTTTAAAAAACAAACTTTTGCGTCGCATTCGGCGTTTTCATTTGGGGAATAAGTTTTTTCTTATTCCGCCGGTTTCTGATCCGCTTCCTTATTATCAGGCCTGCGATGTTTTTGTTCTGCCCTCAATTAAAAGATCTGAAGCCTTTGGCATAGTTTTATTGGAGGCAATGGCCTGCGCCAAACCGGTTATTTCTACGGAATTGGGAACCGGCACCAGCTTTATTAATGAAGATAAAAGAACCGGCTTGGTGGTAGAACCGAAAAATGCCCTGCCTTTAGCCGAAAACCTTAATGATTTAATCGCTGACGATGCTTTACGAACCGCTTTTGGCAAAAATGCCAAGGAGCGGGCAGGGGAATTTACTTCAGAGAAATTCTTGGAAAAAATCTGGCGAGAGTTGGCCAGCTAAGCGGTTTGGCATTTTTTATTTTTATCGTTATAATGGGATTGTATGAGCGATTTTTCCAAAAAAGAAATATCCTGGGGTAGTTTTTGGCGGTTGGCGCTGATCGTTATTTTTTTACTTTCGGCATTTTATTTGCGTTCGGTTCTGGTCGTTTTGCTCTTTGCCGTTATTATTTCTTCGGCTTTGGAACCGCTGGTAAACTGGTTTGAACGTCGTGGCTGGGGCCGAATTTGGTCCACCCTTCTTTTGTATCTTTTAAGCATTTCTTTGCTGGCCACTTTTCTCTTTTTTGTTGTGCCCATAGTCTATCAGGAATTTTTAGGCGTAATTGCTTTGATCCCCGGTTATTCGGAAAAAATTTCTAATTCTTTCGTCGGGTCACAATTTTCCCAAAGCATCAACGATATTATCATCAATTACGGCGGATCGCTGTTAAAGAGCGGCGCCGTGGTTATTTCCACGCTGGTGAATATCGCCGGCGGCATTGCTTCGGCAGTCAGCGTTTTGTTGATTTCTTTCTATCTGTTGATGCGGCGTGATGGGATTTCTGATTTTCTGCGCAATGTTCTTCCTCAGGGCATAGAAAATGAAGTGGTGCGGGTTTGGCAGCGCAGCCGCTATCGGATTGGCCGCTGGTTTCGCACTCAGTTAATTCTGAGCTTGTTTGTCGGTTTTTTGGTTTTCCTCTCCCTTTGGATTATGGGAGTCAGATATAGTTTGATTTTGGGCATAGTGGCGGCCATCTTTGAAATTGTTCCGATCGCCGGACCGATTTTTGCCGGAGCGGTCAGTGCGGTAGTGGCTTTAACTCAATCCTTGCCTTTGGCTATCTGGGTGATTATTGTTTTCCTTCTTATTCAACAGCTGGAAAGCAATATTTTTGTTCCTTTGATTATGAAAAAATCAGTCGGCTTGAATCCGATTATGATTATTCTGGGAATTTTGGCTGGGGCCAAATTGGGCGGGATTGTCGGAGTGGTTTTGGCGGCGCCAGTACTGGTTTTTTTGGAAGAAATAATAACGGAATTAAATCGCCGAAAAACTCATTACTTGCCGATTAAAGAAGATTAAATCAAAAGCAGGGCCGTTAGCGCTACGATGATTTGATTCATAACCCCCCAAAAGATTCGGGGGTTTTCTGATTTTTGGCCGTGAATGTTGTGATGGATTTTTTGATAGAAATTAGATATTTTGTAGCTAAAATTATCAGCGGGTTCGGTGTTATTCGCATTGATTGTCTCGCCAAGAAATAATTTTTTCCAGCTGCGATTTTTGGAAAAATAGGCAATGGCATTGAGGCCATCTGGCAGTATGCCCAAAAATCCGCCGATTAGAACATTGAACAGGTTGCCCTTATGATTGTTAAAGATTATAATCAAAATAAAGCCTGCCGCTAAGTCCAGAGTCAACTTTAATATTACCAGCCAGAAGTTTTTGCTTTTCCAGCCGAAGGAGATTCCTTTTAAACTGTAATCGCAATGGGGAATAAGGTCTAAAACAAAATGGCTGCAAAAAGCCAAAACCCAGCCCAACCAAGTTGTTTTAATTTGACTGCTCAGGGCGGCGCCGGCTAATGCATGAACAACTAAAATCATAAATTATTTCTTCAATTTTAACACAACTTCCAAACAATGTCTAAAAAAATTTACATTACAACATCTCTTCCCTATGTTAATGCCGATCCTCATCTCGGTCATGCTCTGGAATTTGTTCAGACTGATTGCGTTGTTAGGTATCAAAGACTAATTGGCAATGAAGTTTTTTTCATTTCTGGAGCTGATGAGAATAGTTTAAAAAATGTTTTAGCGGCGGAAAAGGCGGGGGTGTCAGTTCAAGATTGGGTAAATAAACAGTCTGATACCATTTATAGATTTAAAGACGCTTATAATATTTCTTTCGATGATTTCATTAAAACTACTCAATTGCGTCACGTTGAAGGCGCGCAAAAGATGTGGTTGTCAGCCAAAGAGGATATTTATAAAGGGTATTACGAAGGTTTATACTGCGTTGGCTGTGAAGATTTTTATAGGGAAGCGGATTTGGTTGACGGCTGTTGTCCGGAACATAAAACTAAGCCTGAAATTGTCAAAGAGGAAAACTATTTTTTCCGCTTGAGTAAATATCAAAAGCAGTTGGACGAAATTTATCAAAACAATCAAATCGGCATTTATCCCAGCAGCCGCAAAAGCGATATTTACAATTTTTTGAAAGACGGATTAAGAGACTTCAGCATTTCGCGTTCGCAGGCGCGGGCGCACAATTGGGGTATTCCGGTGCCCGAGGATAAAAGTCAGGTAATTTATGTTTGGTTTGACGCTTTGTGCAATTATGTGACTGTTTTGGGTTATGCTAAAAATTCTCCGCTTTTTCGGGCTTGGTGGGAAGACGAATCAACTGAAATCTGGCATTTTATCGGCAAGGATATTTCCAAATTCCACTGTATTTATTGGCCAGCCATGCTGATGGCTGCCAAGTTGCGTTTGCCGTCTAAAATTATCATTCACGGCTTTATCACTTCGGAAGGGGAAAAGATGTCTAAAAGTTTGGGTAATGGTTTGAATCCTTTTGAATTGGCCAAAGAATACGGCCCCGATGTTCTGCGTTATTATATGTTAAGGGAATTTTCTTTGGCTCAGGACGGCGATTTTAATCGAATAACGCTTTTGGAGCGTTATAATAAAGAATTGGCCAATGGCTTGGGCAATCTTTTAAGCCGGGTGACGACATTGATGGAGAAAAATGGTGGTCGGGTCAAACCAGAATTTAATTTATTGAGTTCAGCCATTGAAGAAACTTGGCAAAAATATAATGAAGCCTTTTCCGAATTTAAAATAAATTTGGCAGTTGATAGTTTTTTGCAATTAATTACCAAGGCCGACGCTTTTGTTAATGAAAAACAAATCTGGAAAATAGAGGATAAAGAACAGTTGGAGCAGTTCCTATCTTCTTTGTGGCTGATTTTGGCGAATCTCTCTCTTTTAATTGAACCGTTTATGCCGGAAACCAGCAAGAAAATAAAAGAATCCTTAGGAATCAAAAATGAGAAAAAAGAAGATTGGTCAAAAACAACTTTTGCAGTTAAAAAAATCTCCGCTCTTTTTCCGCGCAAGCAATAATGTCTTATTTAATTGATAGTCACAGTCATTTGGATTTTGAAGATTTTGATAAGGATCGCGATTCAGTTATTCAGCGGGCTTTTGATTCTGGGTTAAAAGCGATAATCACTATCGGCACGAATTTGGAATCGTCTAAAAAATCCATCGCCTTGGCGGAAAAATACGAAAATATTTTTGCCACCGTCAGCCTGCATCCGATTGACGTTGATAAGGAAGAATTCATCGGCTTAACCTTTTTGGATTTGGCTCATCATCCAAAAGTTGTGGCCATCGGCGAAACTGGTTTGGATTATTATCATTCAAGCGATAAAGAAAAGCAAAAACAGGTTTTTCAGAAGCTGGTTCAAATTGCCATTGAAGTTGAGAAACCCATTATTATTCATTCCCGCGATGCTGATGAGGATATTTTATTCTTGCTGAAAGAAATGGCTTTGCCGAAATCCCGAGGTGTTATTCATTGCTTTGGTCGGGATTATGAAATGGCCAAGAAGTTTTTAGATTTGGGATTTTTAATTTCTTACACCGGCAACATCACTTATGGTTCGGAAAGGCAAAAATCAATTACAGAGGTCCCTTTAGAAAAAATAATAGTTGAAACTGATTGTCCGTTTTTGGCGCCCGTTCCTTTTCGCGGCCAGAGAAACGAGCCGTCTTGCGTTAAATACGTGGCTGAAAAAATAGCGGAAATTAAAAAAATTGATTTTTCGGCCGTTGCAGAACAAACAACAAAAAACTGCATCAAATTGTTTAATTTGCCGATTATTTGATTTCTCTTGCTAAAATCATTATCATTAACGTATGCGCGTTAAAAAAATTTTCCAAAAAGAATGGTTTTTGATAGCCATTATTGTTTTGGCGGCCATTGTGACCCGTTTTTATCATTTCGGCCAGCCGAATCAAATTATTTTTGATGAAGTTTATTTTCCGAAATTCGCCACTGATTATTTCAGGGGCGATTATTATTTTGACATCCATCCGCCCTTGGCGAAATTGATGATGGCGGGCACGGCCAAGCTTTTGGGCACTGATTTGCCGACCACCTTTGATTTTAAGAATATCAGCCAGACCTATCCGGATGATTCGTATAAGATTTTGAGGTTTTTGGTCAGTTCTTTCGGCGTAATGCTAATAATCGGAATTTACTTTTTAACCAAAGAATTATTCCATAATAAATGGCCGGCATTTTTAGCGGGCCTTTTGGCAATTTTTGATAATGCTCTTTTGGTGCAATCGCGCGTTATTTTAACGGATGTTTTTCTTCTGGCTTTCGGCGTTTTGGGCCTGGTTTTTATTTTTGTTTCGCGCCGGAAGCGGCCATTCAGTTGTTCCTGGTTTGTCTTTTTGATTCTGGCTGGTCTTTTTTTGGCTGCTGGCCTTAGCGTCAAGTGGACGGCTTTGCTTTTTGTGGGCGTGGCTGGAATCATTCTCTTGACGGATTGGCTGAAAAATAAGCAATTTAAAGTTTTCTTGAGCCAATTTCTGGTGCTCTTGGTGGTTTCTTCTTTATTTTATTTTTCTATTTTTGCCATTCATTTAAAACTCCTTCCTCAGAGCGGCACTGGCGATGCCTTTATGAGCCAAAGATTCCAGCGGACGCTGATCGGCAATCCGCTTTACGGCAATTCGGAGATTAAGCCGGCCAATATTTTTCAAAAATTCATAGAATTGAACAAGGTCATGTATTCGGCTAACGCCGGCCTGACTGCCACCCATGCTTACGGTTCAAGGTGGTACACTTGGCCGCTTCTAATCAGGCCGATTTATTATTGGTTTGGCGCCGGCGACGATGTGTCCAGTAAAATTTATTTGCAGGGTAATCCGCTAATTTGGTGGCCCGGCTTTTTAGCTATTATTTATTGGTTTTTTTGGTTTTGGCGTCAGGCTTTCCAAAAAAACAAAGACCGGGATTTTACCAGCATCGGCTTTATTTTGGCCGGGTATTTTTGTAATCTCTTACCTTACGTTTTCGTGAGCCGGGTCTCCTTTCTTTATCATTACTTTCCTTCTTTGATTTTTTTGTTTATTGCTTTGGGATTTTTCCTTTGGAAATATTTTCAAAAATATCCCTATTTGGTTGCTGTTGTGCTGTTGTTGATTATCGCGTCTTTTGCTTTTTTCGCTCCGCTTAGTTACGGTCTGCCGTTAACGGAGTCGGTTTTTAATGAGAGGGTCTGGTTGCCCACGTGGTTGTAAACTGAAAAGCATTGCGTTTTTCCAAAAAAAAGCTATTATTAAAAAATACGTTAGCCAATATTTTCCGCCCGTAGCTCAGCCCGGTAGAGCAACTGCCTTTTAAGCAGATGGTCGCAGGTTCGAATCCTGCCGGGCGGACGTAATCAATCCGCTCTTGGGCGGATTAAAACAAAAAATATGATGGACAACAATCAAAAGAAATTAAAAAAGAGAGCTTTGATTTGGCTGATTGCCATTATTATCATTTCCGTTATGGCCGGTCTATTCGCTTACGGCAATGTCGGTTTTCTGCCTAATTGGGCGAAAAAGCCGTTCCGCTTGGGCTTGGATTTAAGCGGTGGCACCCGGCTTTTATACGAAGCCGATGTGAGTCAAATTCCCCAGGGGGATCGCGCTTCCACGATGAGCGGTTTGCGCGACGTGATTGAGCGCCGCGTCAATCTTTTTGGCGTCAGCGAGCCGCGGGTGGAAACTTTGGAAGTGGGTGACAGCTATCGTTTGGTGGTGGAGCTGGCTGGTATCAAAGATATTAAACAAGCCATTCAAATGATCGGCGCCACCCCCTACTTGGAATTCAAGGAACAAAGAAGCGAAGAAGAAACCAATTTAATTTTGGAAAAGCAAAAGGCCAACGACCCGCTTTACGCTAATGTCGACCCTTATTTCACTTCCTCGGAGCCGTCCTTGACCGGTAAATATCTGAAAACCAGCGTCTTGGAATTTAATCAGCAAACCTATGAGCCGTATGTCGGTTTGCAATTTAACGATGAGGGCGCGAAAATTTTTGAAGAGCTAACCACTAAAAATGTGGGGAAAATTTTGGCGATTTATTTGGATGGTCAGCCTATTTCTTTGCCCCAGGTGAAAGAGCCGATTTCCGGCGGCAAGGCGCAGATTAATGGCAAATTCAATGCAGATCAGGCGAAAACTTTGGTGGAAAGCTTGAATGCCGGCGCTTTGCCCGTTCCTATTAAACTTGTTTCGCAGCAATCCGTGGAAGCGAGTTTGGGCGCGACTTCTTTAAAGTTGGGCGTTAAAGCGGGAATAATCGGCATTTGTTTGGTGATAGCTTTTATGCTTCTTTATTATCGAGTGCTCGGGCTTTTTGCCAGCCTAGCTCTAATAATTTATACAATTTTGTCTTTGGCCATATTCAAGCTTATTCCTGTAACTTTGACCCTTTCCGGTATCGCCGGCTTTATTTTATCCATTGGTATGGCTGTTGACGCTAATATTTTGATTTTTGCCCGTTCCAAAGAGGAAATGAAATTGGGCTTAAATAAGTTTCGGGCGATTGAAGAAGGGTTTAAGAGGGCGTGGCCGTCAATTCGCGATTCCAATATTTCCACCATCATTACCTGCCTGATTCTTTATAATTTCACCACTTCTATTATTAAAGGATTTTCTTTGACCCTTTTAATCGGTGTGGTGGTAAGCATGTTTACGGCCATCACTGTTACCCGGTCGTTTTTGAGAGTATTTATGAAAGGTGATTAAAAAATATGACAATCCCATTTGTTAAAAATAGAAAAATTGCTTATATCTTTTCCGCGGCGTTAATTACTCTGTCTTTGGCGAGTTTCATCTTCTTCGGTTTTAAAGCGGGAATGGATTTTGTCGGCGGCTCACTTTTGGAATTGAAAATTACCAATGTTCAAGTCACCAACGAGCAGATTCAAGAGGTTCTCAAGAGCTTTGATATTAATGACGCGATTATTACCGGAATCGGTTCTGACGGCCTATCGGTGCGGATGAAAGAAGTGAGCGAAGAGCAGCATCAACTGCTGATTCGGGAATTAAAAGATAAATTTTCCGGCCTTGAAGAAACGCGTTTTGAATCAATGGGTCCGGCCATCGGCAAGGAATTGAAAAACAAATCAATTACTGGAATAATTTTCGTTATCCTCGGCATCAGCCTTTATTTGACTTATGCTTTTCGGAAAGTGTCCCGGCCAATGGCTTCTTGGAAATATGGTTTGGTTACAGTAATTGCTTTGATGCACGATGTGATTATCCCGGCTGGAGTTTTTTCCGCGCTCGGTCATTTCTTGGGCTGGGAAATTGACGCTAATTTCATCGTCGCTTTGCTCGTAGTTTTGGGCTTTTCTGTCCACGATACCATTGTGGTTATGGACCGCATTCGGGAGAAGTTGCGTTTGCAGCCCGGATTGGACTTTAGTTCCACGGTTAATCAAAGCATTAACGAAACAATGACCCGTTCTATCAATACTTCCTTAACCTTGATCTTAGTCCTCTTATCCTTATTTATTTTCGGTCCGGTTTCTCTGAAAAATTTCGTTCTCGTTCTTCTCATCGGTACTTTCTTTGGCACTTATTCTTCCATTTTTGTCGCCAGCCCATTGCTTTATGATTGGTATCTTTGGGATAAACGCCGGCAGATTAAAAAATAGTTAATCAATTCAAAATATTATTCAGAATAAACGCCCTCGACCAAAAATTTCTGGGCGTTTATTTTTTCCTTTATTTTTGCTATTATTTCAATATGACAGCCCAGGAACTAAGAAAAAAATATTTTGATTTTTTTACAGCCAAGGGACATAAAATTATTCCTTCGGCACCTTTAAT
>Ga0209507_1001227_pt1 | contig 21194 bp, 18 predicted proteins | sample AD_UKC028_MetaG_FD_184414 | JGI IMG/M metagenome (GOLD analysis project Ga0209507, IMG submission 184414) | Active sludge microbial communities of municipal wastewater-treating anaerobic digesters from USA - AD_UKC028_MetaG (SPAdes) (version 2) | ecosystem: Engineered > Bioreactor > Anaerobic >...
GGCGCAAATCCGCAATCGCCCTTGCGGCAGAGATCAAAAAGTGCATAATCAGGCAGACCTATACCCCAAAACAAGTGGCTGGTTTTGAAGTGCTATTCGCTGGCTGGTTTTGAAACGCTCGGTGACATCATCTGAGCGATCGCCAGCCTCGGCACTCGGCTCAGGGCACATTGAACGATCGCCACCAGTCTATCAGGTCAGTAAGCGTCGGGGGGATTTGCTTACTTTTCCCTCAGACACGGGGGGACACTGACATACACTCATTAGTCGGTAAGATGACATCTGCGACGATTATCCCCTCATGAAACGGTTTCCGACAACCGAACACGCTCGATCAGCTCATTCGTCAGAAGCGGATGGGCGAAACCGAACCTGTGGCTCTCAAGCAGGAGAATTCGCCCCTGTTTGGCCTGTTTGGGACTGGGCTTGGCTCCGCTACCTATCCGCCTGCCAATCGAGAATGCGATGGCCCTCTGCCAAGGTAGTAGGGATTGCGTTTCCTTGGCCCATTTAGACACAGCCATCCAGACCTTCCTTGGAACGGCCGAAACCGCTTCCACGACAGCCTGCTCCGAAGCACTCAGTTGCGTCGCGTTGCTGTCGCCACCGGCGGAACTTTCCAGGACCGTCGGCTCAGGAAGTCCGAGGTCTAGCTGCCGCTCCAGCACGGCTGACCAGCACTCGTCCCGTTTGCACCATTCAGTGACGTTCCGCCACTTGGAAGGCGGCACTGTAACGACCTCGCGGACACCAATGAGGGTTGTCTTCAGCGGCTGGATCAGATCATCAGACACACGTTGAGTCTCCCACATCTCCTCCCACGGCAAACGACGCTGCAATGCATGGGAGAGTCGTGCAATTGAATAAGTAACCACCTGTGCCCTAAACCCATGGAAACCCAGCTCGCCATATAATCGTTCTGCCGTGTGGAACAGAATGGCCTGTGCGATAGTCCGCCGAAAATCGTCTGCCGTGGGTGGTCTGCGGTTCTCGCACATCAGCTGATTCATGAATTCCATGAAACATTTCTGCGCCCCACGACTGACGATAGCAGGCCGTTGATCCCAACTGAGTACGAACTTCGCAAGGTCAGTCTTTGTGAACTTCTGCGGTGACGGATTCTCCGAACGGAACCGTCGCTTGCCTGCCGGGGTATTCTGAGCAGCAACCTCATCAGCGTACTGGCCACGTGCCCGCTCGTAGAACCAGCGAGTCCCACGTGGTGAATCGGCCGACGGCTGGGTCCATGTAGCCCGCGAGATCTGCTGAAGTTCTACATGCCACGGATGGTTGGCGCTGAAGTCGGCTTCCTGAATCCGGTTCTGAGTGTTGGCGTACTTTGAGATCAGTGGCACAAGCTGATCCACCTTCTCGCGCGGAATGATGGTCAGTTTCATGGCTACGGTGACTTGGCTCAGGTCGACCTCGCCCCGTCGTGCTGCTGCTGCAATAGAAGCCGTAGTCTGGCCACCGTTGACAATCTGGAAGTCATGCACGCTGCAGATCTGAGCAGTTTCGCCTTTGACGTCCTGCAGGTCTACCTTGGATGCCGTAGCAGAGAGGCCGTTGTTGTACGGAAGGAAACGGGCGGGAGAGGAGATCAGCGTTTCGCGGATTCCCTTGTTCACCTTTCCGGTAAATTGTAGAAAGGATCTCACATTGCGTTCCAGCAATCGAGCTCGGAACGTATTATATATTGGGGCCAGTAGGGTACCTGGGATGCAGGTGAAGAGAACCTGAATCCCGTCGGCGGCCGGTTTGGTAACCAGACAGGGAAGAATCTGGTGGAACTCCTCAGCGAAGTTGATGGAGAGCTTATCGTCTCCAGTACCCCCGCACGTCCGAACCAATCGGGTGAGGTCCCATACCTCACGGCTGATACCATCCTTGGGTGCTGAGATGGCGGCTTTCTCTGAGACTGTGCCGGTGGTAAGCACGCTGAAGACGATGGCCCTGCCTGATGATGTTGATTCACGGACAAGCTCCACCATCTCGTATGCAGGCTGTGACTCCTCGACCTCTGCTACCTTACCTGTGCGAACAAGCTTGAGGAATCCTTCCAGTCGGCGGAAACTCCGGTCGATTCTGTCCTTGGCCGTAGGTTGTACCGTTATGGGATCCCCAAGTGCTGTGTCTTCATTTGCATCCACACAGTAAAACAGGATCAGAAAATCCTCTTCGGCATCGTATGCGTATCCATGGGCCTCGCCCACAAGATTCGGCAGTTCTTGGAGGAAGTACGCTACCTGCCCATCGGGGACAATACCGGATTCATCCAGACGGTTCAGTAGTACCTGGAGCAGTGCGTTAAGTCGCAACCCGCCGTTCTCAGGGTCATGTGCTGTGTCGAAAAGGTCCGAGTAGAGATGATCGAGGAACTTCTGGAGCATACTGTCTATCCTGTCTCAATGTCATGGACTGCAGGCCCGATCACAACATCGGCGTCCACTTGGAACGGGGCGAGTGCGGCAAGGAGCAGTGAAAAATGGACCTCCACAACGCCAAGGGGAACCTGCTCGGCGGCAATCCGGGGGAAGGAAGCTACGACCTTGTACAGAACAAGAGGCCCTGCGACGTAGTAGTCTGAATACAGATCTCCTTGGGCATCCATATAGCCGTACTGAGCCAGGAGTGAATCGAACTGTTCTCGACTTTCCTGGTCCGACGCCAGCATTCCACGGATCCGCTGGACGATATCGGGCAGACTGGCTCCTGCAGCCTGAGTCTTGGCCAAACGAACAACGGCAAGATGGACGGGGCGTGCCGGTACTACATCCAGTTGCTGCGGATCATTGATGCGTATGGATGCGCCTGTATCAGACTGGAAGGTCTTTACCTCGACGGAACAGTCAGGCAGTTCGAAGTCCCGAAGCGCTCCCGTGGGTCCATGCCACGCTCCTACGGCTGCGGAGACACAGTGTCGTCCGACACAGCGAGCCAGTACCACCAGTTCGCCAATCAACCCTCGGATCTCCTCATCCGTCAGTGCTCGTCGTCCGCGTTCGACGAACCTTCGCCAGCGATCAATGCAGCGGAGCAATGAACGGCAGGCGGTCTCACCGGTAGCTGCCACTCGGACTGCCGTACGGATCTCCTCACCCAGGATCCCAAACAGGTCAGCAAACTCTTCATCCTTCAGACGCAGCACTATGGCGCAGTGGCCTGTCGGCAGACCCGTCATATCCATTAGTTCGCAGTCAAATGACCGTGTGCTGATTCTGGCCAGTTCGGTGGGGCGCAGGGCAGCAGGCAGTTCGATGAGCAACGCAGGCGTGCCATCGCTTTCTGCGACACCAGCATAGATACGAAGTGACAGTCCGGCATCGGCCATCAGCAGGCGGTACCCATCGCCTTGATTACGCGCAGGATCTGTGCGCAGTACCTCCCAAAGCTCACAAAGGTTTGCCATCTTCAGTAACCTCCTCATCATCGAGCCCGTATTGCGACTGCCATATCCTGTTGACCGTATAGGCCAAGGGGACGGCAGTAACAGACTCCGGGAAACTGATAGCGACAGCTGGGATGAACGGTGTCGGATCAGTCGGGGTCTGGTCATGTATCAGGTAGAGCAACAGGAGGCCGCGTTCAGCCGGTCTGTTGTATCGTGCCGCGTCGCGGGCAGGTGTCTGAGGCTTACCATCGGGCCGGTTCGGATCCCGCGGTGACTCCTCGATAGCCTTGTTATACTCGGATGGCGTCAGATCCACCGCCTCGTCAGACGTACCTACAATCCCGCGCGCGCGGTAGCGGTCATCACCCCACTCGCCATCCACGCCTCGCAGAACCATCCGGTAACTCTGACCGCCAATGGTCACTACGTGTGGCGACTCCCTCTCCCTCTTTGAAATAAGGGCCACTGTCCACTGGGTGAGTTCCCCATTGCGGACCTGCTCCCTGATGTAGCGTCTGAGGGCATCACAGTTGTTATAGAAGCTGGGAGTCGCGTAGGCCTCATAGCCGGCCAGAAATTCCAATACACGTTCGACCTCGACACCCCTCCAGAGGAAGTGGGAGGATGGCTCCCCTCGAACCAACTTCTCCGGTATGCCAAGGTTTGCAATGAAATCCTTGGTGACCGACCGATTGCTCTCAGCCTTGGGACCTATACGAGCCATCTCGAGTGTCTGCACGATGGAGTTGGCGAAACGTACCTCGACATTCTGGCCCTGCCGTATCTTGTTGGCAGCCGTGATCAAAAGGCCGTCGGTTGGCGTGCGGACACGCAGACCGAAATCACGGGGGGTCTTACCAGCTTCGGCCATGCGGTCCAGATCAGCACGGAGATCGTCCATGGCAAGTGCAATCTGCCGGAACGCCTGGTAGAGGACCGGTGTTGTATAGACTCGACAGAGATCGGCATACCGTGGACGATAGCCGAACCACCGTCCCATCTGCATCAGAGTATCGAACATGTTGGATGTGCGGAGGAAGTAGCTGACTGAAAGCCCTTCCAAAGTCAAACCGCGGCTGAGTTTGTCGCCGCCGACGGCAATCACGCTCATCCCCGCAGGATTACTTGTGTATCTCAATGCGTCTGTCGAATCACCGTTGACTTTCATGACCTGAATCTTCTCGATACTCCGCGGGAATGCGTTCCAGACTTCAGCCCACTCAGGCAACTCAGCGCAGCGGTCGCCCAGACGTTTCCGGAAGCTCTCGTGGGGTGCCAGCATACGGCGTCGCCAGATGTCCTCGAACTCCTCCTCTACAGACCTGATGTTTGCGCTGCTGCCGTACCCGATGATGTTCTTCAGCTTCGTGAGCTGTTCTTCCAACTGCTCGGCTACGCGGGCCTGAACGTTCACGAACCGCGTGACGTGGACCAGCATTGAGTTATGCACGTCCACGTCACCCCGACATGTGCGGACAGCACAGACCATAGCAAACAGACGTAATGCCTCAATCAGCGATTCGGGGATCGGCCCGGGAATCTGCGTCTTCCTATGCCTATCAGGGAGCCAGGAAGCTGCGTCGTTCACCGGCAGCTGCATTGGCAGGGGGAGTTGTTCGGGGATACCGGCTGATTCATCCCCCGGATGTCCAAAGACGATGGCAGGGCCTATGTAATCAGAGGGGGCCTTCAGGTTCAGGATGAACGAACTGGGAAAGAGATCCCTTCCATATTCCGAGTTCTCCCGCCCACTGTCCTCAACGAAATCAGCGAAGATGTTGGCAAATGGCGTTGCCGTATAGCCGACGAAGCCGACCCGTCTGAAAGACATAAGCAATTTGCGGATGCGGCGGTTGATGGTAGTCGGATCGTCATCGGGATCACGAGTATTTATTGACGCGTGATCAGCTTCGTCGTCAATAACGAGCGTGGGAGCGGGAATAACATGAATATTACCGGGGGCGCCGGCGATATTCTGAGTGCGAAGCCAATCGACTAGATTCCGCAGAATCGTGGCGTTCTTCTTCACGACCATAACCAGCCGTGTGCCATGACTTGGAACAAATCCGACTATCCTAGCTATATTTGTCCTGAAGTCCCCGTCCTCGGCTGAACTTGTACAAGTCAGGACTGAGAAGGGCATCGAAGGGCAACCACGCAGCTGGTCCTGATCGCCTACACCAATCCATCGGACGGCGACGTCAACGTTACCATTTCGATACGCCTCTACGAGTGCGGCGCTGTCCCTACCGAGCAGGTATCTGTCAATTCGCTCGTGAGTCTGGCTTCGAAGGCTGTTGTGAATTCCCGCCAGAATGATGACGATTTCATATCCGGCGTCCAGTGCCTTGGCTGTCAACGCTGTGTAGTGGGTCGTCTTGCCCGACTGAACATGGCCGACTACCAAGCCTCGCCGATCCCATTCTCCCTCCCGGGACGGCGACTCCAGCCGCTCCAGAGTCTGGTCTGACGATCTATCAAGCTCCTGAAGGACAGCGGGCGGAAGCCGATCTATCCTGCAAAGGTAGTCCTTAAGTCGTGTCCAGAATCTCCATCCGTTCCGCTCTGTGATAGGCGGCAGCCATGGTACGTGGTCCCCCCCATCGTCCAAGACAACTGTGCCCCCCGCTCGTACAATAATGCGAGACATTACTTCGTCAAGTATCCAATTCCTATTCAGGGCCAATGATGGGTAATGGAGTCTGATGTCCTCATCAACTCTATCTTGTACCTGTTCTGGAGTAGGTGTTCCAACAATCCTCATCATCAAGTCTCCAACATATTCTTCCCTTGTCTTTTCACGAAAAGGACCTGCGTTCATGGCATTTCTCCTTAGGTATCAGATGAGGTTGTAACTTGGGAGAGGCGTGACAAAATTGCTTCCCGGAAACGCACGAAAGGCTCAGTTTTCAACACGTTGTTTCGCGCGTTTTTCAAAGATTGTCCAGTCCGTACTAGAAACTGCTCAGTATGTACCACGAGAGCCACATAGTCATCAATGTTGTCCGGTACCTCCCCACCGGCACTCCCCTCAAGGGCCCGTGCAGATTCCTGAAGCATACAGGCCACAGGCAAGGTCTGCTCGATCAGCATGATGACCTTCTCCAGTGTACTCTCATGAGCACAGCCACAATGGAGCAGCGACTGGAGTATGGGATGAGTCCGATCAATCCGGTAACGGACACCTGTCCTTATGGTTTCCCGTTTCCACACGTACCGCTGAGGAGTTGGATCGCTGGGAATCTGCCTTTCGCCACGCAGGCGGTAGACAGCTTCCGCCTGGCGGCGGGCATCGGCTGCGATCCGTCTGAAGTCATCCCGCAGAGAGGCTGGAGCGGCGACGTGCGACTTCATCACATTCAGGTGCCACTCAGCATCCAACGAGTTCGGAAGATCGACACGGATGCGCGCCAGCTTGAGATGCTCTTCCTTCCGAAGCTGCAGATTCAGCCACGTGCCAGGTACGATCAGCCTGTGGCAGCGATAGATGTAGAAACCTTGATGGGCGTTCCAGCCGTTCGGCCCAGCTGCGACATGGTGTTCATCATCGGTGAGTTTGCTGTGATGCGGCAGTATGAACGGAGTCACTTCGATCTTCTGGTCCCGAAAGGGAATCCGCTCCGTATCGAGTTTCATAGACTTGGGACGGAGAAAGGGATCCCAAGCCCGGAGTGGTGTTGGCCCGAGGCGAATCACAACATCATCCTCAAGAAATCGGTGGAAAACCATCGAAAGGTGCTGCCTGACTTGTTCCAGTGTGCGCCCCAGATGCTCGTCTTCATTCGCCACGTTGAGAAAGACGGGACGATCCAAATCCTCAATAACGACTGCCGTTCCGGTGGACATGTCCCTGACTCGCTCGGCGTAAGGGGCAGCCACGGTCGAGGTGCTATCCAGAAGTCGCCATCCGCGGTCCTTGATGTGCTGGATATCCCACTGACGGACGAAGGGACCTCGCCTAGGTCCCGGACGGGTTATCACTGTGAGGCGACGTCCCTGCGAAAGCGAAGCCGTCTTCATTCCCAGCCCAAACCGCCCCAGATCCTCAATCCGCCGCCGGTCAAGAGGTCCATGGCACCCCATGCGCATGGCCTCCACCAGTGTCTCCAGCGTCATGCCAGTACCGTCATCGATTACCGCTATATGAGACTTCGGGCCATTAGACTCGATAGTCACGTCGATGTTCCTGGCACTCGCCGTAAGGCTGTTGTCAATCAGGTCGGCCAGTGCCGATGGCAGTGTATAGCCGAAATCACGGAGGGACTCGACAAGATGGCCTGCTTCAGGGGCGATTTCTTCGGCCTCGTGAGAATTCCTCATGCATGTTTCTCCCCAAAAAAATTCGGCTTTCTGCCCAGTAATAGGCTAAGGCGGCGTTCCAATCTCTCTGGTTTACGTGTCTCGCATTCCCACACCTTGAGCACCCGCCACCCGAGATTCCTCAGTTCCCGTTCCACGCGACGATCACGTTCGACGTTGGTGTTGAATTTTTTCGTCCAGAACTCAACACGCGACTTGGGCACGTAGGCTAAGCTGCATGTACTATGGCGATGCCAGAAACACCCATGAACAAAAATAACAATACGATGACGGACCAGAACGATATCAGGTTTGCCTGGCAGACGCCGCCCTGAATCCATGCGGAAGCGGAAACCCAGCCTGTGGATCACTGCTCTGACCATTTGTTCCGGTCGCGTATCTCGCGACCGGACGCGCGACATGTTCCAACTTCTACGTGCTTTTGAAAGTATATCCATCAGTTATTGGCACCTGCCTGCCGCAGTAGGTCAAAAACGATGTCTGCAATCTGTTTTGCAAGGTAAGGAGGAACTGCATTACCCACTTGGGTGTACTGAGCCGTCCTCGGACCACAGAAAAAGTAATTGTCAGGAAATGTCTGGAGCCGCGCAGCCTCCCGGACTGTCAAGCTGCGGCACTGCATCGGATCGGGATGGATGTAGTAGTGGCCATCCTTGCTGATATGTGAGACGATGGTTGTGCTGGGACGGGTCGCAACCTGCACGCGAAACCGGTCGGAGAAGTGACCGCCCTCCTCAAGGGCCACATCTACGCTACCATGGTCGGGTAGCAGGTCGGTGGGGAAGTTCTGCAGGGACGGAGACTTGCAATACAGGCTCGCAAAACACGCTGCGTATAGATAGCGGTATAAGTCCCATTCCATATGGCCGCGTGTGGCGTGATTACACACCCCATCAAGTTTTTTGTCAACGTACCATTGTGATGCATGCCGGGGAATTGCCTCACAGGCAACGAATTCACCACCTCGATCAGCTTCAGGTGACTCTACTGTAAATAGCGTCTGGCGGACAAGGTTGCTGAGAGCTTTACTATCAGCCCTGACAGTGCCAGTGTTGGCCCAGCGGCTATCACATTGGTCTCTAAGGCAGGCCTGCCAGGCAGAAGGGGAATCATCACGGCGGGACAGACCGCTCCGCAGCGATGGTAAAGTGCTGATCACCGCCTCAACACTGATTGGTGATTGTGTTTTTAGCGTCAACGGTATGATACCATGAAGATCGTCGCGTATCCCCAGTAGTATCACACGGTGGCGTGCTTGAGGGATGCCGTATTTCTCCGCATGGATGACTGAGCCTTCGAGATTGCCATGTTCGAATAGCTGACGTTCCACTAGTGAGTGGATGTTGTAACCCCCAGTCATGCCATGCCGGCTCGAACGATCCTCGCGAGTCAGTGCTAGGCTTGGATTCCGAAGGTCCTCCAGAATACGATGGAACATGTGTGTGTTCCCGACCGTCGCTGATAACAAGCCCTTGACGTTCTCCATAATGAATACGGCTGGCCTGTGGTCTGCTAGAATCTGGAGATATTCGACGTATAATTTCTGACGTACGTCCATCTTCGGGTTGTATTTTGGATTCCCCAAGTTTCGTGATCTACCAGCAAGTGAGTAAGCTTGGCATGGAGGCCCTCCAATCAAAACCCACGCCTCATCACAACTGACTACAGCTTTGATGCGTTTGCGAACATTCTCCAGAAGTTCACCCCCGGGACCAAGACGGGTTTTCCAGCAGACGGCAGCCGCTCGGGATGCTTCAATTGCATGAGCCTCATACAATTCATCGCGGGTAATCTCGTTTCGCAAATGCCGGTAATAGTTCTTAGGTGCTCCACCTGCAAACTGGCGGAAGAACGTACGAAGACGCAGTGTTTCGAAAGCGAAATGCTCCATCTCTACCGACAACGCGATATCGAACACCCGCCTGCCACGGTTGTCCGTAGCTGAAGTGAAGCCTTCACCCAGGCCTCCTGGACCAGCGAAAATGTCTACTACTTTGATCACTGTACGTTCTTCTTGTTCACTATGAATACCCGCTTCACTTCTTCTTAGAAGTGCTTGTAGGCTAAAAGGTGAACAAATTGTGACTAGTAACACCAGCCGTATTCTTCAGCCTTTTCTGGCTTGTCTCCGAACCACCAAGCAATCACGGTCTTATGGAACCGACAGTAATGACTGAAATCCAAGTCAGAATTTTTCGAAAATGACTCGGAAGATCTTCAGGAACAACGACGAAAAAAGATCATCACCTTGTCTGCCGATTAACTGGCCTTGACCATGGCGATTCCATTTCGCTGGGGCTTGACTACATACTTCCCGAAGGTGAGCTATATATTTGATACTAGGCCTCATTGTATGTCAATCGTTCGTATTCAGAATTTTGCCCGCCTGCGGAATTCACTTGCAGCTTGAAGATTACCGATCATCTCCATGAACTCGGCGTAGGCTATCTATGCGCCGAACTGCGCGGCGATCAGATCGCCACCGACAAGCGGATCGCGGACTTCCTCGTTGTATGTGGCAATTCCACGATGTCCGTAGGGCGGATAGTGTTCCTGGATTCCATCGCCGTCCTTGTCCCACGCGGCCACATATTCGTTTACGGTTCGGTCGTAGAAGTTCCGGAACATGGGATCGTCCACATAGGTGCGGTCTCCGGTCCAGAGGTACTGGCGATAGCAGCAATGTAGAACGTCGAAATTCGCAGGCAGGTTGTACCAGAAATCGGCGTCGCTCGTGTAATCCACCGGAGCCGGCCGATTATGGCGGTCCATTTCCCAATAGGAGCACCAATCGCGCGAGGCAGAGATGTTAGCTGCGAACTTACCAAGCATGTTACGCGTCACTGCTGCCAAGCCAAGCGCCTGCGCTCCCGTGCTCTGATGCGCCACGTCGCGCATGCAGAAGGCCTCTCGCCCAGGCAGCGCTGCCTCATACCAGTCGCCGACCGGATCGCCGGTGAAGACATAGGCCATGGCCTGGTCCCTGGCCCAGCGGAAGCCCTCGACCAAAGCGGAATTGGATGATCCGAGTGTGAGAAATGCCTGCATGTTCATGGTCATGTTCTCAGTATGGCGTATCTCCTCGCTGGGCCGCCAACATTATTCGGCCCGGAATCTGCCATGCAGGTGATCCTGTGCTCTGGACTGGGAGATCAGCCCGCGGGGACTGTCGTTCAGGGGAACAGACCTTCCCGTCGGCCGCAAGACGGCGGCTCTGAATCACGATCTTGCAGGCGGAGCCGAAGGAGCTACTCCTACGCGGCTCTTGGTCAGTAGGCCCTCCGGTACAAGTCCACCAAGCGATTCAATGATCTTTACCATCCCCATTGTGTCCTGCCTGCAATACTCCAGCAGTGCCTTGCGCTGCCGAGCGTATTCATTCGGGGAGAGCGTGCCTGAAATCAGCCTGTCGTAGACCACGCCCGCCATGCTGCCCTTGGCAACCTCCATCCCCTCGTAGGCCATTTCAGGGACAAGCGAAGGCAGCACGGTCTTCAGCGAGAAGCTACCCTTGAATCCAGGATGGTAGACGTACTCCCGCATCATCGGCAGCAGATCCCACAGCCGATCCTGCACGGCGGCTATTGCTTTGGCGTGGTGGGGAAGCCATCCCGCTAGATCGCTCAGCCTGCCGCTTTCAAACGGGGCGTTGTAGGTGATGATCGGCCCTTCATCCCCGAGCGCCTTCAGCAGTGATGTGATGAAGTCCTCTCTCGGATCCTGGGCATTCTCCGCCAAATATTCATGCAGACTCGGATTGGCCTTGGGGCTCTCCTGAACGTAGACACACCACTGGAAGGGCAACTGGTCATAAGGCCTCATCCCCGCGAATCTGGGAAGGGCTGGCATGTGCGTCTCAAAGTCCATGAAATAGCGCGGCCAGTCGAGATTGTCGAGTTCCGATTGCAGCCGAGGCTCCATCACAATTCCACCGACTTCATGAGCCTTCCTGGCACGTTTCTGCACAGCCGTCAGCCTGAAACCCTCTGGAATGTCCACGATGGACTTCACACCCGAATCCAGCAAAAGAGAAAGCTGGGTTTCACTGATCTTCGGAAGCAATCCCACCCAGTCCTCAGCAGGTTCCTCGTTGCAGAGGTCATAGAACTCGCACTCATACGGCTCCAGGCACTGCCTCCCAGGGGTGATATCAGGCGGAGTAGCTTGTCCGAGCACTTCCCACTGCTGCGCAAGTTGCTCGGGCAGATCGGACATTCTCTCCGTAACTGCGTCCGTCATGTCCTCCTGGGTGAAAAGGCCGTCGAGATCGTAATCGCCGCCGTCGTGAACATATTCTCGGTTGAGATGGAGCAGGCAGGCGCTGGGGACCGTCAGTCCGCAACCCTCCAATACGTGCTTCTGGATGGTCAGGTCGGGAAGTTGGTAGTCCTTGACGCCAGTTGACGACTTCACCTCGACAAGACGCCAGCAGTTACAGGGGAGGCGTTCCAGGATGTCCGCCCGAATACGGATCCCCTCGAAGGTGAAAGCGGCTTCATAGATCGCAGGGACGTTGCTGTCAGCCATGAGACTCTGGGTACGTTTTTCAGCAGCAGCCTGCCGGGTATAGTCTTCCCCGACCAGGACTCCGCCTGGAAAGCGTTTCTGGGCCAGGATGCCTACCTCGTGCCCCTGATCGAATATGGCCTGCTGCTGGGGCGTGATCTCCTCGACGAAGCCCTCTGGCTTGTAGAAGGACCAGTAGAGGCGCTTGAGGCACTGAAGCCCCGTGCAGAAGCGGGTTTTGGAAAGCGTCGGCTTTCTTCTGTATGGTGTCACGTTCTCACTCCGTTCCCTGAATGACAATCTTCTGTGTCTTGCCGCATTTTGGGCAGCGGAAGCTGGACGTCAGTTTAGCCCCCTTTGACGGGATGTTCGTGCCTACAGTGCCAGGAGGAAGATGCCCACAGGATTCGCACTTCTTCACGTATCTTAGCCGCGAGCCCTTCTGCTCGACAATGACGCAGCCTGAGAGGGCAACGGCGCGATACTCTTTCCGCTCAGATTTCTGGACTGGTTCGGCAGTCTTCTCTGCTTCGGGTGTTCCCACTGCAGTCGGGGGTGGAAGCGGTGCTGTCGGAGACTGTCGTTTGCGGCAGGAGATCACACACACCAGCACAAGGACTGCCATGACCAGTAGTGTCTGGGTGTGAAACCTGTCGCACCCCAACGTCATTTTCTCCGTGCGAAATCAGTGTTCATGCCCGATGGCGTCCGAATCCTTCTCACATGCTCAGAACGAAGCGGTCTATGATGGCCTTTGCGTTGCTGGGTCGACGCACCACTTTCGGATGTACTTGGCAAACGTCAAGCTTAGAAGGTCGGAATGCGCCTCCACGACCTTGGCAAACTGCTCAAAATCGAGGCCGTCGTTGACTGTGCACTTCCACGGTTCATTGGGAGGCGGATTCTCGTGCCTGGGAACGATGTAGACCAGTTCAATCTTTGGGTCGGGGCATGTATATCCCTTGGCGTTAGCCTTTATCACATCACCAAGGTGGGGCTTCTTGGGAAAAGCATGGTCGCAAAGACCATTGAAATCTGGAATACTGACGTAGCCGAACTCTTCGAGTCTCGATAACAGATGAACGTACTTTGGCTGAGCCCTTGTGCTTAAAGCGATTTGCCATATCCCCTCGACAACCTCCTTGAATCCACTTCTTTTTGCCCTCACCAAGTAATCGTGCTGTTCTTCGGACAGCGATGCCATATCAGTCTTTATCTCCACCAAGTAAACCACTGATCTATCCTCTGCAAAAACAGCGTAGTCAACCTTCTCTGACTGCTTGTTGTATTCCTTGCACAGGGGGAACTGGGGAATCACATCAGGGAGCATCGGACAATCTGGGAGGCCCTTTTTCCGCCTGTATTCTTCTACTGCCTCGCTCAGATAGAGTGCGAAGAACGCGTCTGTTCGGGGTTCAAGGCTGTAGGATGGCAGATTGCGCCATTGGTCCAACAGCTTGAACACGGTGTCGAGTTCGATGGGCTTCTTGCTTCCACTACTCATTCTCGTCTCTCCTTATAAGAATGGACTGCCCGATGCGATTCACCATCCTGTACATTATCGGCCTTTCCTGTCCGTAAAGCCAGCCCTGTGCATCCGCACCTCGGGCAGGCATGTTCCGAAACGGGCAGCCCGAGCAGGAACTGTTGCCTGATCCCGTCCGGGCTCCCGTACCCACAGTTGCGACAATAGACCACTGCCTCGTAGTAATCCCCGATCACCTGACCAGCACGGTATGACATGACTATCCTCGCCTCGGTTCCTCACCCAGCGTCCCAAATCGCAGAGGATTGAGGCTTACCCTCAGCCCTTCAGCCTTTGCGGCTTGCTCGATACTCATGTTCGGGTGCATCAACAGCAACTGGTCGTGAATGCGCATCGCCTGCCTGGTCTCCGTCACCAGTATGGCGAGAGAGGATGCCTCCTTGACCAGCTTCATCCCGTTGGCCAGAACTACATGCAGCATGTTCAAGCGGGATCCCCTACCACTTGCGTCGCGGTCTTCTTCAGGTTGTCTGTGATTGCCATTTGTCCCATCATCTCGGTTTCTCCTTGGCATGATCTAGTCGGGGATGGGAAGTGGGGCGGCTCGGGAGGTGAGCCGCCCCGTCCCTGGGCCTACACCCCATTGGCCTGTGTCATCAGGCTTGCGTATGCAACCCCACCGTCTGTGACCAAGGCGCTCCCCACTACATAGTCGCTCTCGAAACGGATCTGCGTCCCCACCCCCGGCGACTTGTGCCAGTCCACCGAAGCCTCGACTATTCCCTTCAGAAACTTCTCCGCCGTGTCCTTCGAAGGCCGATTCTTGACCTCCCTCTTGCCGTAGATGTCGAACGCGTAGGATCTCATCACCTTCCGACTCAGCTTTCTGAACAATCCAGGTGTTCCGAACAGCTCGACAGAGACTACGCGGTTCCCGAACGCCACGATGACGCCTGCCGTGTTCTCTGGAAGGTTCACCTTCTCAATCAGTCCATCGAGGTCCACCGACATCGTCTCGTAGGCGTCCGACAGGGCGCTGGTCGGGCTGGAGCAGGCCCTTGCCTGCAGTTCTTCCTCGACATTGTCCCAGACCTTGCACTGATCGGAGCGGAACTCACGCTCGCACTTCAGAGACTCGTTCACCGACTTTGACGCATCGCGACGTATCCTGAAGCTGGCGCGGTTGCCCGAACTGAAGTGCTTGCTCCTGTATGACCACCGCCCATGCTCGACGCAGCTTACGGGCACCGTGACCTTCGTCTTTGCGGCGATGACGACGCAGATGTTGAGGATGCGGTTCTGCTTGGCTCCCTGGACTTCCTCGCCTTCCAATATGAACAGGTCCACGTCGAGATCGTTGGTGACCTGAAGGTTGGGCACGCTTCCGCCCTCGGTAATCTCTTCCACTATGACTTTCTCGCACTTGATCCCTTCTTCGAGGACGGCCATATCGGCCAGAACCTGCCCTTGGCCCTTCCAGGAGAGAGGGAACAGGCTGAGGGCTTCGAGTTCGACACGCTCTCCCACTTCAACGGCGTTCAATACGGTCATCAAGTTCTCGTTCATCTCTGCACATCTCCGTTCTGTGACTCTTCGTCTCTGCATCTGCGGAGTCCCACGACGGTCTCCGTCAGGGCGAAGACGACTGCTGCTATCGGAAACCCGAAGAGCAGGATGTCCCTCGGGTTCTGCGACAGCCTTGCCACTGCGTATGAGGCGATTGAGCCCCACAGAATCAATGCGAGTGCTGCAAATCTGGGCATGGTCATGTGCCCTTTGCGACTACGCGGCGTGCTGCAGGTCCGCGTAACTGAGCGACTGGAGGGCGTCATTCTGTCCGTCGCGGCAGTAGGTGGTGGCCCATACAAGCTCTCCACTGTCTGCCATCTGGCTGACGACGGCGATCATCTCTCTGCCGAGAAAGACGAAGCGGAAGTACCAGGACTTCACGCCAGCCGCGAGTCGGTCTCCGTAGCGCGGTCTATAGCCGAGGGCTGCTATCTGCCCGATCTTGAGTTGCCTGGCCCGCATAAATACGGCCTCGAGCATTTCGACGGGGACCTTCCAACCTGCAAACTCGCTCATCCGGCACATCGCGTGTCTGCTGATCCACAATGTCTCCTTGCGGTTGAGTTCCAGAAACCTTTCTCCATCGATCGCCATCCGTCTGTCTCCTTGTTACATTGCCCGTTCTGTTGTCCCAGACACACCGCCAGTCCTATAAAGCACAAGCCGTGCCAACAGGCAAGAAACGATGGACCTCGGCCCAAGTCGTTTGTGTAAGTCGTTGGATAACATGCCGTTGCAGCACTATGGTTTAGCAGAACGGAGTGGGATGGAAGACGCGGGCCAAGCTACACTCTTACATCATCCAGCGATATCACATCACTCTGATGCATCAGAGATTGACATCCATCGATGCTTGGCTATACTTGTCGACATGAAGAAACGAGTGGTCACAACATCCCCCGACGTCGAAACGCTGTGCCTTGCGGCCCCACTGCTTCCGAACCCCGAGAGCTTCCATATCAGCGGCCCTAAGCACATCGCCAACGTGCTGGATCACTGGATAGCTGAAAAGATGGAGGGGGAGGCCGTCGTCATCCTGCCCCGCATCGTCGAGCCCGACGCCGTCAAACCGCGGCTACAGACGCTGTCGGAAAGGTGCGCGGTAACGTGGTTCGCCGAGGAGAACAGTATGTCGGTCCGAGAGGCCTGCGGCGGAACAGGGGTACGGATCGTATGTTCGGAGCGGATACGCGACGGAGTCATGCAGGCATACCCGCAATGCCGGACTGTTATGGATCGTCTCGACTCGGACTGGAAGCTCGAAGCCAGGGGGGAAGCGGCCGACCTGATTGACTACATCGGTTACAAGACTTCCCTCTGCTTCATGATGACGACGGAAGACGACGACATCCTTGAGCCGCTGCCACTCGGGGAGGCCCTCGTTGAAGTTGCCAGGAGAGTCGGTCGTGAGAACAGGGGCATCGTGCCCGATGCCGAACTCCCCGCGCTTCACAACTTCCGCGACGCCCGTTCACCCTTTATTGAGGGGCGTTCTGAGACCATTGACCGACTCAAACGCAGAATCAGGCAGATAGCTCAGACCAACATGAGCGTTATGATCTCTGGAGAGACAGGCACGGGCAAGGAAGCCGTGGCCTTCTACCTCCACGAGTTCAGCCGGCGCAACAGCAAGCCCTTCGTCTCGCTCAACTGCGCAGGACTGCGTGAGGAACTGATCCAGTCGGAACTGTTTGGCCACAAGAAGGGGGCCTTCACTGGGGCCGTCGGTGACGAAGTCGGGCTGATCTCAACGGCAAACAGCGGGACGCTCTTCCTGGACGAGATCGCGCACATGTCGCCTGAAATTCAGGCCGATCTGCTGCGGTTTCTGGAGACGAGGCGCTACCGACGAGTGGGTGAGGCGAAGGAGCAGGAGGCGAACGTGCGGGTCATAGCGGCGGCCCAACCCGACCAGAAGGGGAGCATTCGCCCGGACCTTCTCTACCGCATACAGGAGGTCGAGATAAGGACGCCGAGGCTTAAGGACATTCCCGATGATCTGTTCAGAATCGCCAGGCATATCGCGTGGCGTCTGGAACCCAGTGTCGAATCCACTGACCAGGTTCTGAACAGCATAGACTATTTCCAAGAGGGGCAGGAACTCCTGAAACGATACGACTGGCCAGGCAACGTGAGAGAGTTGGCTGCATTGGTGAAGCGTCGGGTGCTTCTCGGTGACGACGTGCTCGCGGAGATTGATGCAAGAGTTCGCAGGTCAGGCGAGACACCGCCGTGGTCGCCGCCTGCATGGGATATCCGCCCCGTGGAAGAGATAGTCGGGGACTACGCTCGCACGGTCTTCAAGCGCTTTGGCAAGAAACACGGCGGGGAACTGTCTCAGAACGAGATCGCCCGACGCCTGGGCATCGCGGTCAACACGCTCAAGAAGCACCTGCAAAGCGACGTAGAGTAAAAAGCATCGCTTAGAATCCTGTTCCCTGTGTGCGAGTTGTAGAACCCGTCGTCACACCCCCTGCAGTTTGCCATTCTTCATGTGTATGGTCACACTATTCTGCTATGATCTGGGGAGAGTTCTGAACGTGGCAGACACAAGAAACATCCGTGGTGAGAAGTGGTGAAGCCGTACGCTTCCTCTGCATAGATTCTCAGTTGGGTTGGCGGACAAGCAGGGAGCCACAGAGCATGGCGATCAGTAAAGCAGGAAGTCGCACAAAAAAGATAGTCCAATCGCTTCGCGATAACCTTGCCAGGCAAGCTCGATACAAGGACATTGAGGTCTTCTACGATCACGGTGGCAAGAGTGATCCTGCTGTCTGTGAACCTACTCCCCTTATGGGCCGAGAGTATGGTCGTGACGCAAAGCTGGCTGCTGTTGACATCGCAGTGTTGCGGAAAGGCAACGTGTCTGTGGTAGTTGAAGTCGAGGAGTCGAAAGCGGAGCCGAAGCGCGTCCTCGGTGACATTTTCTCAGTCGTTCTTTCCAGTGGGATGCAGATTCAGGGAAAGAGATATGGAGTCAAGGGGGTGACGGTAGTGATCGCCATCCTCCTATCTGGCGACGGCCAAAAGCAGAGGCAGTTTAGCCGTTTGGAAAAGCTTCTCAAGGGCTCCTTGGACCAGCACAAGCCATCGACTGTGAGAAAAGTTCGTATCATAGCGTGCAGGGACGATGAAATTATCGAGCGTGTCGAACGCCTGGTTAGGTTGGAGATTGGGAAGGGCTGATTCCAAGACGCCCTTGGAGTGTAGCATTGTCCCCCGCGCCTAGACCTTTGTCGAATTTGACAAAGGGACCCCGTCAAACCGCTCGTCGGGAAATCCGAGACTTTGCACCCGCTTCGCGTACCCCAATGGCCCCCTGCAAGGATGCTTCCAGTGGCGGGACCTTTGTAGAATTCTACAAAGGTGCCCACCCAACCGCTCATCGGAAGGTTGTCTTTCCCTGCCGGTTGTATGGCATCGAGAGCGGGTCGAACGGAGTAACCAGATTCAGGTTCCCTGCCAGTTCGTAACTTGAGCCTTTGCCTTTGAACATGTTGATGTTGCAGGGGACCAGACCGGTGATGATTGGTCCGGCGATCAAGACATGACGTTGAAAGTCCGACGAAGAGTCAGGACAATGCAGTGGCACTGGGCCGAGCGAAAAGGAGAGATCAATCATGCAGACTCATCCCCTCCCATCCGTGGCAGTCTGTCTTATTTCTACCGCGCCCTTGTTGGCCATCCTTCAGCCTGCGCATGGCGGTGAAGAGCCGATCAACACCAAGCCCCTCCTCGACAAGACACTCGTGGCGTGGGTCTATCCGGAGAATGTCACGCAAAGGGGCGGCAGTGTACTGACTCTCATTGACAAGACTGAGCACTTCGATGCCATTGTGTTGGGCGAGGTGACCCAAGGCAAATGGATGGCGGGAAGCGATTTCTTCCGCCGGACCAATATGGACCAGGCCCAGTGGCCGCCGGAGGACGCAGGTCCCAATACACGAGTTCAGATTGCAGTCACATACAGCGGCAATCGGGTCACTCTCTATCGAAACGGAATTGAATACGCTGCCTATTCCATCGGCCAAGCCCAGGCCTTTGGCGATGATGCCATGGTCCTGATTGGACTGCGATACATCGGGGACATGGGCGAAATAGGATTCTTCACGGGTGCCATTGAGGACGCGCGCATCTACGACACGGCGCTCAGTGCAGGGCAGATTGAAGCCCTGGTTCCCCATAAGGCATCCGACCCGAAGCCGACGGTCTGGTGGACGTTTGAGAATGACGACGCCAAAGACATGATGAAGCAATTCCAAGCCGTCCGGCTGGAGGGCAATGCCCGCGTCGCCGACGGCAAACTCATCTTGGACGGAGCGAGCTATCTCTGGGCGGCGCGGGATGCGAGATTGTTTCGGATTGAGGCCGAGGAGGAGACATCCTTTGACGCGAGTGTTCAGACCCTCTTCTACAAGGCGCGTTCCAGACGAACGGGGAACATGTGGGATACGTGGCTCTATCACCGTGATGGTTGTTACCATCTCTACTACCTCGCCAATGCCCGAGGCCAGTGGGACAACATCTCCATGGCCCGCTCCCCCGACGGTGTTCACTGGACTGAAATCGGGCGGGTTCTGTCCAAGGGACCGGGTGTGACATGGATGGGTACCGGTTCGACATGGAAGTCGCCCAGCTTTGAGGAAGACGGCAAGTTCTTCATGAACTTCTCGGAGTGGAAAGGCCCTCGCCAGACCATTTTCTTCGCCGAATCGGCGGATCTCGTTCACTGGACGAGGCTGGGAAATGAATATGAATTTATTCAGGACGAGCGTTGGTACGAGAGGAACGGGCGATGGGACTGTATCTGGACCGTGCCCCGCCCGGGCGGCGGGCTCTATGGGTATTGGACCGCCACGCCGAAGGTGGAAACGGGAGGGCGGTTCGGATTCGGCGAAACATCGGACGGGATCACATGGAAGGCACTGCCTCCACCCAGGACGCCGGATGTGGGCGAGGGCGAAGTGGGTGCGATTGAGAAGATCGGCGACCGCTACTACATGATGTTCGGCACGGGCGGTTTGATGGTTACGCTTGTCGCCGAACGACCCGAGGGGCCGTTCATCCCCGCACGCAAGAATCTCCGCCTGCTCGCCGGACATACCTACTTCGCACGATTCCTGCCCACCACGGACGGCTTGTTGGTCAATCATCACTCCATTGCGCGGAACGGCCAGGTCTGCTTAGGCTTGCTCAAGACCACGGTATTCGACCACGAGGGCACACTGCGGTTGGGTTGGTGGAAGCGCTACGAAGCTCTCAAGCACGAACCGGTGGATGTGGCGTTGCCGTCGGGGCATACCGATGCCAACGCCATTGTTCTTGTTGAGAGGAATCTGGATACCCGCCGAGGACTGATCCTCGAAGGAACAATTGCGCTTCCTGCTTCTGCTGATGCCGGGCCGGTTGGGGTCTATATCGAGGATGAACCAGGAACCGGAACGGCCATCCTCGTGGGCGCAGGCGGGGTTACGGAACTAGGTCCCATGCGCGCGGATGGAGGCGAATGGAAGGTTGAGCAGCGCGTGGATCGGGAATGGGAGTTTGGTCCATCGGTCCGTTTCCGTGTGATTGTCAAGGGCGCTCTCGTGGAGTTCTATCTCGACGACCTGCTGATCCAGTGCTACAGCCTGCCGCATGACGCAACCGGAAGAATCGGATTCGTTCGGAGCAACGGCGTCAGCCATCTGAAGGCCTGGATGTGCGAGTAGGACCAGACTGATACGACAGGCAATTGTCATCCCAAACCCCAATACAGGAATCCGCTGCAATCGTGAGGCTTTTCCTCACTTGTACCCGTCCCCCGACAGTCTGACCCCGGGCACCCCGCCGCGGGGATAACATCCCCGCGCAAACGCCGGACTGGACGCGGGCAGGCGGAAGTCCAGGTTCATGCACCCGCCCGCAAACGCCAGAATCACA
>Ga0209507_1001232_pt1 | contig 21139 bp, 15 predicted proteins | sample AD_UKC028_MetaG_FD_184414 | JGI IMG/M metagenome (GOLD analysis project Ga0209507, IMG submission 184414) | Active sludge microbial communities of municipal wastewater-treating anaerobic digesters from USA - AD_UKC028_MetaG (SPAdes) (version 2) | ecosystem: Engineered > Bioreactor > Anaerobic >...
GCGCGCGAATTCCATCAGGGCACGAGGGCTGGCGATAGCGCCTTAACACGATGCCGGATATATGGCCGCAACTTTTCCTTTAGCCAAGCTGCGATTTCCTCTTGCATCGCGGGGCGGACCATATATGTCTAAAGCCTCCCCTCTCCCCTCGGGAGAGGTTGGGGGTTGGTGGATGCGGCGCAAGCGCCTTATCCACTCTGCCTATCCTGACCTTCATTTGAGGTCGGTTGAAGTACTAGCCCCTGGAAAGAACGAGAGGAGAAAAGTATGTCTGACGCGCTACAACTGGTTCAAGAGTATTTCGATGCCTGGAACCGCCAGGATGCCGCCGGCATCGTGGCGAAATTCGCTGAAGGCGGTACCTATAATGACCCCCTGGCCCAGGAACTGAGCGGTGAAGCCATTGCCGCCTATGCGCGTGGGCTGTGGGAGGCGTTCCCGGATCTATCGTTGGAGATCGTGGGTCCGACGCTGGTTGGCGACGGACAGGTCGCCGCTCGATGGCTGATGAAAGGCGCCAATACCGGTCCTTTCCAGGGGCTTCCGCCCAGCGGACGCTCCGTGGCTCTGCCCGGGGCCGACTTCATCACGATCACAGGGGATAAAATCCGCTCGGTACAGGGATATTTCGACGCCGGGGAAGTACCGCGCCAGTTGGGACTGCAAATCCTGGTGCAACCCTACGCCCTCGTTCCTTATCAGTTCGGTCGTGCTGTTTCCGTGCAGAGCGGCAAGAAGAACAAGCCGGGAGCCTTCAGCATCACCGTTCTCCATGCCCGTTCCGAGCAGGAAAGAGAGCAAATAGGGGATTACAGCCGCCAGATCGGAAGCGAGATGCTGGCCATGCCGGAGTTCATCAGTTGGACCGGCATCGTCGTCGGTGACCGGATGATGACCGTCACCGCCTGGGATAATGCGGAAAGCCCCCGCTGGCTGACACGCCAAGGCACTCACGTTGAGACGATGCAGAAGTTCTTCGGGCCAGAGCTTGCAGCCGGCGGGTATACCAGCGTCTGGGTCCCCGAACGATTCGGCGCGACCTGGGTACGCTGTACGCAGTGCAGCCGCATGACGGACTATCAAAAGGCCAACGGGCAGTGTGAGTGCGGTCAGACGCTCCCCGAACCGCCACCTTACTGGTGAGTGAATCCGGGGGATGGCGCCCTGCGAAACAGGGGGTTGCTGGACTCCCCCTTCCCGGCGTGGGAGGGGGGAGGGGGTGAGCGCTTACGTTCCGGGATACCGACTACCGCGAACCCAACACTCCCCATTCTTCTTCAGCTTCCATGTCCGCCGGCGTCACCGCAACGGGTGGAGTACGCATGTTGCGCTCGATGAGCAGCTTGCGATAGTTCTGATAATTGGTCTCATTGCCAAGGTAAATACACTCGCAGACATTAGGGTCGGCATAGTAATAAACCGGCTGGTCACCCATTTTTCGCACCGCCACTTCGTAGAGCGGCACTCGCCGCAAGCGCGACATTTTTTCGGGGGTATCAGCCGGTTTCTTGGCGAAGCCAGCCGCCAGTAGCAGTTCTTCCTGTTGGTTGGCCGTCTGCTGCATGGCAGACCCGCAACCGGCCAAGGTCGCGCCCAAGGCGGCCGCCATCAGTGCCGTGATGAATTTGCCCATCGTTTTCCTCTCCTCGATCAGTTTAGAACCAGGTTTCCATCTGCAGGCCGAATAACCAGTGGTCGGTCCCGGTCCAGCCGGTTAGAGCAAAGGTGTTTTCACCCGTTTGCGGATCGGTATTCGGCGGTAGCCCATAATTAAAGCCGTTCAGATCATCGGACCAGGTCATATAAGTAATTAGACCCCGAAGCGCCGGCCGCTGAAAGAAGCCGGCTGAGGTATCGAGATTGAAGGTTGGCGCCAGGGTGAACTTGAAGACGTTGCCGCTGGCTTGGGTCTTGGTATTAGGCTGGAGATTAGGCACGTTGGTGCCCGTGTCGAGGTCCTGGTATTGATAGGTGGCCTCGTAAGCCATCATGAAATTCTGCGTGATGGGCTGTTCGAGACGCAGGTTGAGAGAGGCCCAGGTGTACTCATCTCCCTTGTAGTAGTAATCCTGACTGTATTGCGCCATTAACGCCGGCGCAATACGCCAATGATCGTTAATGGGCGTCACGCCAAAGGTGTAAACCCGTACGGATTGGGCATCGCTGGTCAGGTCACCCTGACTGCCCAGGACTTTAACCTGGGCACCCAAACCTTGACCATAGAGAATCCCGGTTTTGGAAAAGCCTTGGGAATATCCGTAAAAGTTGGGCTGGTTATAACCCAGCATGAGATGAACGCCGCTTTCCGCCGCGTCCGTGACAGGTATAGGTTCGCGATCACCGTTATCGGCGGCCCACATGCCAGATAACATGAACTGCCAGGGACCCACATAGTTGTTGGCGGTCAGGATGTAACTCTGGACTTCCTCGTTCGTCGGTTCGATGGTGCCAAAATTACGCGCATACAAGGTCACGTTGGTCGACCAGTTTTCGGTCGGCTTGACATCGTAAATGCCAGCGCCGGTGCCGGCCAGAAAGATAATGTCCGAATCGAAGAAGTGAATATCGAAGTTGTTGCGATCGAATCGTTTGCCGGCCCACAACACCGCGTCCTGGAAAGTGCTGGAACCGGCGAAGCTTTGCAGGTTGCCAAGTTCCGCAAAGAGCTGACGGACGTTCAATTGGCTATCGTCGGCGGTCCAGTCGTTGTTGGTCAGCACCCCGTCGGCAATCATCAACCGATATTTGGAATAGGCGCCGCTTTCGTGGGTGATCTTACTGTCAAAGACCGCTTCCACGTATTTATCCGGCTCCACCCCCAGGCGTCCGATGGGGCCGCCAAGATTACCCGCTGGCGTCATGTAGGGACCCACTCCCTTGACCCCATGACCCTCCTCGTCGGTCAAGAAACCGGCCCGCGCGTAGCCCTTAAAGGTGAACTCCGGTCCCCCAGTCGCCGCCTTGGCCTTCGCGGTTTCCTGAGCGGCCACTTCCTGAGCCAGGACTTCGGCCTGCTTGGCTTGAATTTCAGCCTGCTTGGCCTGGATTTCGGCCTGCTTGGCTTGAATTTCGGCCTGTCTGGTTTTGGTTTGGCCCTGCAAAGTTTTCGCTTCCGCCTGCCGGGCTTGGGCCTCGGCCTGTCGGGCGCGCCTTTCGGCCTGCTGGGCTTGGGATTCCGCTTGCTGGGCGCGCTGTTCGGCCTGCTCCATGCGCTTCTCCAACTCCTCAAGCCGTTTTAACAGAGCGTCCGTGTCCGCGGCATGAGCCGTGGCGCCCGTCAGCAAGGCCAGTGCGATGCTGGCGCTTAGGGTAGTTTTTTGCATGACTGCCATTCCCCCCTCGTTGTATTTTTGAACAATTTTGTTGTGTGCCCGCAAAAGCATAGCAACAAAAAAACCACAACACCATACCGCATGGCGAAATTTTTGGACTGGAAGGTTGTATCGAATTTCTAACTGTGGCGCGCGCCACAGTTGAAAATCGCGGCAGGCTCAGACCTCGGGAACCTGCTCTAGCCACAGCGCCTGGTAGGGTTCGAGGTGAAGATCGGACCAGCTATCGAGAGTTTCCCCCTCCAGCCGGTCGTTCAGTTCTCCCTTGAAGCCCATGTCGTGGATCCGGTGGCGGGGAACCATTTGCCGGCGTTCGGTAAAATTGGCCAGCACCAGCAGGCGTCCCCGGGCGCCAGCGCGGATCAGCCCGAAAACATGCTCGTTGTGGGTCCACACGGCATAGCAGCGCGCCTCGGCGTGCAGGCTGAGGGTGTGTTTCCTGGCCCGAATCATCTTGCAGGTTTCGTGGAAAATCCGGGCGGTGACGGTCTGCCCGTTGCGCCGCTGTTCGGCCTTGTTCCAATCCATTCGGGGGCGGTGAATCCAGCGATTGTCGTCCGCGAGGCTAGGATTATCGAGATAGCTCTTGTCGTTCACCAGAGCCAGCTCGTCGCCCATATAAATGAGCGGGATCCCGTTGAAGGCCAGAATCATGGCGTGCAACAACAGAACGCGCCGCGCCGCCAGGTCCGCTTCATGCCAGTTGTGTTGCTCCAGCGCCGCCTGCAGGCCAGCGAGGGAAGCCAGGGTGCCGCTGATCCGCCGGTCGCCGGTCTTGGGGTTGTGCTGGAAAGTGACACCTCGGGCGAAGGCGCCGGGAAAGCGGCCGCTGTAGAAATCGCTGAGAAAGGCGCGGTGCAGAAAGCCGGACAGGCCGATGGCGGCGGCGTCCTCGTCGCGCACCGCCCAGCCGATGTCGTCGTGGCAGCGGACGTAGGTCAGCCAGGCGCAACTCACCGGGGTGTCCGGCATGTTCTGCAAGGCATGGGTCATCAACACCACGCGGCGTTCGGCCAGGCTGCTCCAGAGCAGCACCATGAAGGAATTGTGGTAGGCGATTTCGCATTCCTTACTCGTAGCCTCGCCCAACCCCAGATACGGCAGCAGCTTGTCGGGCGAAACGATGGCCTCGGCCTTGAACAGCAGGCCAGGCGCGGCAATGCGGGTGAGCGCCCGGAAGGCCTGCAAAATCGCGTGCGCCTCGGGCTGGTTCTGGCAGTCGGTTCTGAGCCGCTTCCACATGAAGGCGACCGCGTCCAGCCGCAGGATCTCCACGCCCTGGTTGGCCAGGAACAGCATGATGTCCAGCATCCCGGCCAGGACCGCCGGATTGGTGTAATTCAGATCCCACTGGTACTCGTTGAAGGTGGTCCAGACCCAGCGCTGAAAGGAATCGTAGTAAGTGAAATTACCCGGGGCGAAGTCCGGAAACACTTCTGGCAGGGTCATTTCGTACTGGTCGGGCAACGCCCGGTCGGGGAACATATAGTAGTAATCCTGGTAGACCGGATCGCCAGCGACGGCCCTGCGGGCCCACTCATGTTCCTTCGCGGTGTGGTTGCACACCAGATCGACGCACAGACTGATGCCTTCGTGCCGTAACGCGGTCGCCAGTTCGCGCAGATCGTCCATGGTCCCGTAAAGGGGATTGACCTGGCGGTAATCCATGACGGCATAACCGCCATCGTTGGGGCCGGGACGCGGTTGGAGCAGCGGCATCAGGTGCAGGTAGGTGACGCCGAGTTCCTTCAGGTACGGAATTTTGTCCTTGATGCCCGCCAGCGTTTCGGCGAAACGATCCACGTAACAGACGTAACCAATCATGCCGGGCTGCTGAAACCAGTCGGGCTCGCTGGCCCGCCGCAGGTCGAGCAGGCGCAGCTCCTCCGGCCGGCTGGCGTAGGCTTGGGCCACGATGCCGAGCAGGTTTTCGAGATGCGCGACGAAGTCCGGGCGATCGCCGTACAGCTTCGCCAACGGCCGCAGGACATCCGGCAGGTACAGCTCGTATCGAATCCGAAAGAGGGCTTGCTCCAAGTGGTCCATCTGGCGCAGAGGACCTTGCAGCAAGCCATCGAGCAGCCCCCGAAGATCGACCTCATCGACAACCGATGCGTTGTTCATAATTTTCCACAGAAGATGTTATTTGACCGTTTCCATGAGGGAAATCGAACTACACTATGAATCAAGATTAATCCCCCTTTAGGGCGTGTAAAGGTTCGGGGGGTGAAAAGCTTGTTTCGTAGCAATTCCCAACCGTCTTGTCTTGCGAAAGGAGCATCCGCATGGCCGACGCCATCTGTCTGGGCGAACTGCTGATCGATTTTGTCCCTACCGTCACCGGCACCGGCCTGACCGACGCGCCGGCCTTCATCAAAGCGCCGGGCGGCGCACCCGGCAACGTGGCCGTCGGTTTGGCCCGGCTCGGGATTCCCAGCGCATTCATGGGCAAGGTGGGCGACGACGTCTTCGGCCATTTCCTGGCCAATACGCTGGCCGAAGCTGGCGTGGACGTCAGCCCGCTGGTCTTCTCGACCGAGGCCCGCACCGCGCTGGCGTTCGTCTCGCTGCGGGCGGATGGCGAGCGGGAATTCATGTTCTACCGCCACCCCAGCGCCGACATGCTGTTCAACCCCAGGGAAGTGGACGTTGAGGGGATTCAACGCGCCAAACTCTTGCATTTCGGCTCGATCAGCCTGATCGGCGAACCGTCGCGCGGCGCCACCTTGTACGCGGTCGACACGGCGCGCGCTGCTGGCTGTCTGATTTCCTACGATCCCAATCTGCGGCGGCCGCTGTGGCCGGACGCGAACGCCGCGCGGGAGGGGATGTTGCTGGGCTTGAAAAAAGCGCATGTCGTCAAGCTCAGCGACGACGAAAGCGAGTTCCTGACGGGAATCAGCGACCTGGACGCCGCCCGCCGGGCGCTCTGGCATGATGAACTGAAGCTGATGGTGGTCACGCGCGGTCGCATTGGCTGCGTTTATTTCACCCCGGCATTCTCCGGCGCGGTCGAAAGCTTCACGGTCGATGCGGTCGATGCGACCGGCGCTGGCGACGGCTTCGTGGCCGGCCTGCTGCAAGGTGTGCTTACCGACCCGGCCACGCTTCAGGACGAAGCCCGCCTGCGCGAACTGTGCCGCTTCGCCAACGCGGTTGGCGCGCTGGCCACCACCGAACGCGGCGCGATTCCAGCATTGCCCAACCGCGAACGGGTTCAGGATTTCCTGCGCCGCCAGTAATCGCCTTCAACCACGCCATGGCTTGCTTCCACCCAGGCGAAATAATGAGGAGAGAACCTATACTCAAACCATTCGAGTCATTTTAATCCGCGCCCGAAACAGAAACCGGTCGACTGCTTGCGGTCGCCACGCAGTCAAAAAAATCAAAAGCATGATTTGATAGTCCTGGAGGAGAATGTCATGTCTCAAAAAATTGCTAAGACGCTACTCGCCGCATGCGCCATGGTTGCGTTGACCCTGGGGAGCCAGGCGTATGGCGCTGATAAAGTCAAAATCGGCTTTTTGCTGAAAACCATGCAGGAAGAGCGGTACCAGCACGATAAAGCCGACTTCACCGCGAAAGCTCAGGCGCTGGGTGCCGACGTCGTGTTTGATTCGGCCAATAACGACGAACAGGCGCAACTGGCCAAGTTTGAAAACATGCTGGCCAAGGGCTGCAAAGTCATCGTGCTGCAACCGGTGAATACCGGAACGGCTGGCAAAATGGTTGCGGAGGCGAACAAAGAGGGGGTGAAAGTCGTTGGCTACGACTCGATGCTGGTGAATGGCCCTCTCGACCTGATGGTCATGCAGGATAGCTGGGCGGTCGGGAAACTCCAGGGCGAGGCGATGCTGAACTGGCTCCAAAATAAAAAAGGCAAAATCGAAGGCAATGTAGCCTTGATCATGGGGCAGCCGGGCGACTCCAACGCGGTGGCCATGAGCAGCGGCGCCTTGGAAATCATCAAGCAAAATCCCAGTTTGAAACTGGTGGTGGAGCAATCCCATGAAGGCTGGTCCACCGACAAGGCGATGGCGACCACGGAAAACGCCTTGACCAAATATAAAAATAACATCGATGCGTTTATCTGCAACAACAGCGGCATGGCCCGGGGCGTGGTCGCAGCGCTCGACGCGCAAGGACTCGCCAGCATTGATAAGGTATTCGTCGCCGGTTCCGACGCCGATCTGACCAATATCCAGTACGTGGCGCAGGGTAAACAGACGGTCGAAATCTGGAAGAAGGTCAAACCTCTGGCGGAAACCGCCGCGGAAGTGGCCGTCAAACTGGCTCAGAATCCCGACAAGAAACCCGCCGATCTCGTCAAGGTCGACAAAACGATCAACAACGGCGCGGTCGATGTGCCCACTGTGGTCACCGAGATCGTGCCGGTCACCAAGGATAACCTGGATGCCACCGTTATTGCGGGAGGGCTTTATACCAAGGAACAGGTCTATGGCAAAAAATGATGCCTGACCGGTTCTGATCGAGCCTCTTCGCGCAACGAAGGATAACCTGTCGAAGCCCGTCTTCCTATATGTTTAGGAAGATGGGCTTTTTGTTGAAAATTCCTGGAACGAAAAAGGACGGTGAGTTGAATGGGCGAAATCGTGCTGGAGATGAAAAATATCGTCAAGGACTTCCCTGGGGTGCGCGCCCTGGATCAGGTCAATTTCCAGGCGCGGGCGGGAGAAGTGTTGGCGTTGATGGGCGAGAACGGCGCGGGCAAATCCACGTTGATGAAAGTCCTGAGCGGAGTCTGGCCCTATCCCACCTATGAGGGGGACATATACCTTCGAGGAGAACTCAAGCGGTTTTACAGCACCAAGGACGCCGAGGCATCGGGCGTAGCGATTATCTACCAGGAATTGAATCTGATTCCAGAATTGACCGTTGCTGAAAATATTTTTCTGGACCGTCAGATTACCAATACGCTTGGAGTGATCAACTGGAGCAAGCTGTTCGCGGAGACGCAGCGCTTGCTGGATGAGTTGCATATCGAGGACTTCAGGCCGACGGACAAGGTCAGGGATTTAACGGTAGGGAAACAGCAGATGGTGGAAATCGCCAAGGCGCTGTCCAAGAAGGCCGATGTTCTGGTGTTCGATGAGCCCACCTCCGCCCTGACCGACAAGGAAGTTGAGGCGCTGTTTGAAATTATTCGGAAACTGAAGCGTCAGGGCGTCTGCATGTCCTATATCTCGCACAAGATGGAAGAACTCCAGCAAATCGCGGATCGAGTGGTCGTGCTGCGCGATGGCAGGACTATCGGCGAAGTGACGCCCATGGCCGAAATCACGCTGGATCAATTGATCAGCCGCATGGTCGGGCGGGATGTCAAGGACATGTTTCCGAAAGGGAAATGTCAGCGCGGGGAAAAGATTCTGGAAGTCAGAAATTTTGAAATCGACAATCCGGCGCTTCCCGGCCAGAAGAAGATTAAAAATGCGTCATTCTGCGCGTACCAGGGTGAAATTCTTGGCATTTCCGGATTGATGGGTTCGGGGCGAACCGAGTTGGTCTCCGGGATTTTTGGCGCACCGCCAGGGCCAGCTCGGGGCGAAATCTACCTGAACAACCAACCCGTGCATTTCCGTTCTCCACGGGATGCGATCAAGAAAGGGATTGGCCTGGTCACCGAAGACCGCAAGCGCATCGGATTGATCCTGGGACAGAGTATCATCCAGAACATGATGATCAGTTCGCTGGAAACCGTCACCAATCTCATGGGCGTGATTAACGAGGCCAAGGAGCGCAGTCTGGGCCAAAATTACGTGAACCAGTTGGCGATCAAGACTCCAGGCCTGGATGTGAAAATTGATACGCTCAGCGGCGGCAACCAGCAGAAGGTTATTTTAGCCAAGTGGCTCAATACCAAGCCGAAGGTCCTGATCCTGGACGAACCCACCCGCGGCATTGACGTGGGCGCCAAAGTCGAGATTTACAACCTGTTGAATAGACTGGTCGAGGAAGGAGTGACCGTGATTATCATTTCCTCGGAGCTCCCGGAAGTCATGGGGATCAGCGACCGCATCCTGGTGATGTGCGAGGGAGAAATCGTCGCCGAACTGACGCGAAATGAAGCCACCAAAGAACTGATTATGGCCTATGCCACCGGCAGCCGGAGAAAAGGGGGATAACCACCATGGCAACCACGGCACCCAATAATGAAACCGCACAAAATTTCCTGCAAGGTGAGGGGATGCAAACCTTGTTGAAGTTCCTGAAAGACAATGGAACCCTGGTCGCTCTGGTCGTCTTGATGCTCATCTTCAGTTTCTGGGATGAGTCTTTCTTCACGCCGAGAAATCTCACCAACCTAGCTCGTCAAACCACCATCGTCGGTATTATCGCGGTGGGGATGACGCTGGTGATCATTATTAATGGCATCGACCTGTCGGTAGGTTCGATTGTCGGATTGGCCGCCATCGTCGTGACTATGCTCATGCAGGCCGGCGTCAATCCCTGGGTGGCGATCATGATCACCCTCTTCCTCACCGGCGTTTTGATTGGCATTTGGAATGGCTTCTGGATCGCGCATTACAATATTCCACCCTTTATCATTACCTTGGGCATGATGACCATCGCCAGAGGGGTGGCGCTCACGCTCTCCGACGGCGGTTCGGTGCCCGTCACCGATCCCATTTTTGCCGAAATTGGTGGAGGGTTCCTCTCCATAACGATTTCCATGATCGTGGTATTGGTCATCCTAGGGTTTGTGTTCTTCTCGCAATTTCGTGAGTTGAAACAGAAACAGCAATACGGCGTCGCGGTCAGACGGCAAGACGTCATTACCACGACGGTCGTGACCCTGCTGGCTGGTGGCCTTACTCTCTATGCATTCACCTATCGCGGGATACCCTATCCGGTCGTGATTTTCGCGATCATTGCGTTTGTCGGAACCTTCGTACTCCAAAATACCAAATTCGGACGCAGGATTTACGCGATGGGGGGCAATGAAGAGGCGGCGCGGCTATCCGGGATTAATATCTACCGGATGAAGATCGGCATTTATTGCATCATTACCTCGCTGTCCGCATTGGCTGGCATTATCTTAGCGTCGCGGCTCAATGGCGCCTCCCCGAATCTTGGCAACATGTTCGAACTGGACGCCATTTCCGCCGTCATTATTGGCGGCACCAGTTTTTCGGGCGGCGTGGGCACGATTATCGGCACCGTCATTGGCGCGTTTATTATCAGCGTGCTGAACAATGGCATGAGCCTGCTGGAAGTGCCGACGTTTTACCAGCTCATCATCAAGGGATTGATCATTATCCTGGCGGTTTGGTTTGACGTGTTGAGCAAGAAAAAGCATGGGTAAGGGCTGATTGGAGGAGCGGATAACCGATATCTGCTCCGTGGGTCTCATTCATCAATTTACCCAGTGGATATTACGAACATGTTAAAACTACTGCGTAGGAAAATAACCGGATTTCCCGCCATGGCCCAAATCATGGGGCTTTTCATTCTGTTGACAGTGACGCTGATCTTCCAGCCCATCGCGAAAGCAGCGGACCAAGCTGTCAAAATTGGTTTTTTGCTCAGCACCATGCAGGAAGAGCGGTACCAAACCGACAAAGCGGAATTTATCGCTCACGCGGAGTCGTTGGGCGCCAAGGTCATGTTTGAGTCCAGCGGCAACAATGAACTGATCCAGCTTCAGCGGTTCGAGAAAATGCTGGATGAAGGGTGTCAGGTCATTGTGCTTCAGCCGGTTAATACGGGCGCTGCCGGCGCGCTGGTGCGTCTGGCGAACAAAAAGGGCGTCAAGGTGGTTGGTTATGACCGACTGCTGACGAACGGCCCCCTGGACGTGATGGTGATGCAGGATAGCTGGGTGGTTGGTCAGTTGCAGGGAGAGGCGATGGTGAAATGGTTCCAGGAGAAACGTGGGAAAATTGAAGGTAGCGTTGCGCTCATCATGGGACAACCGGGCGACTCGAATGCGGCGTTCATGAGCCAGGGAGTTCTGGATACGGTTCAAAAAAATCCCGGATTAAAGCTGATCGCGCAAATAGCACACGTCGATTGGTCGCCTGACCGGTCCGCTGAAACTACCAGCAATCTGCTATTGAAACATAATAATAAAGTTGACGCTTTTGTCTGTAACAATAGCGGACTGGCGAGCGGAGTCATTGCGTCGCTGGACCTGGAAAAGCTGGCGGATACGGAAAAAACCTTTATCGCTGGAGCGGATGCGGATTTGAAAAATATCCAATATATTGTGGAGGGTAAGCAAGCGGTGGAAATCTGGAAGCCGATCAAGCCGCTGGCATTCAAGGCGGCGGAAATCGCGATTCAGATCGCGCGAAACCCCGATAAACCGGCCGTGGATATCGCCAAGGAGGCCAGCAAGGAACAGGCGCGATTTGCATCGGTCGATAACGGCTTTACTCAGGTTCCAACCGTCGTTACGCCCGTGGTTCTGATCACCAGGGACAATATCGATAGCACCCTGATCGCCGAAAAGATTTTTACCCACGAACAGATTTATGGCGGGAAGAAATAATCCCGTGTTTGGGGTAGATCAGCCGAACCCATCCGATTGAGTACAAGCCTCCCTCCCTCGCACCGGGGGAGAGAGTGCTTGCCTATGATAAAGATATGGGTAATCAGGTGATGATGATCTATGATCGCAAACGAATCGTCGCCGCTGTGAGCGAAGCCCCGTTCCATTTCCGCGAGGGAGGCGATGCTGGTGAATCCCCTGTCCTACTACGACCCCGATAACCCGTATCCCGAGAGCGATGGCCAGCCCATGGCAGAGAACACCGAACAGTACGAATGGCTGGTCAAGATCAAGGAAAATCTGGAAATCCTGTTCGCTGATCGGGAAGATGTGTTCGTCGCTGGCGATCTCCTTCGTGGTGGCGGGCGGTCTGCTGATCGCGATCAGCTTCGCCATCGGCGGCATCAACGTGTTCGACGATGCCCATAAGGGCACGCTGGGTTGGACCCTGTTCCAGATCGGCGCGAAGTCAGGCTTCGCGCTGATGGTGCCGATTTTGGCCGGCTTCATCGCCTATTCCATCGCCGACCGGCCGGGCATCGCGCCGGGCATGATCGGCGGCATGATCGCCAGCGCCATCGGCTCCGGGTTTCTCGGCGGCATCGCCGCCGGGTTCCTCGCCGGTTATATCGTCAAGTTCATCAGCGACAACCTGCCGCTGCTGCGCACGCTGGTCGGTCTGAAGCCGGTGCTGATCCTGCCGTTGCTCGGCACCACCATCGTCGGGTTGCTGATGTACTACGTGGTCGGCGAACCGGTGGCCGCCGCGCTCGCCGCGATTACGGGCTGGCTCAAGGGGATGCAAGGCGCCAATGCGGCCTTCCTCGGCCTGTTGCTCGGCGCGATGATGGCCTTCGACATGGGCGGGCCGGTCAACAAGTCCGCCTTCGCCTTCGCCACGGGACTGATCACCAGCCAGACCGACCCGATTTACGGGCCGATGGCGGCGGTGATGGCCGCCGGCATGGTGCCGCCCCTGGGCCTGGCGCTGGCTTCCGTCCTGTTCAAGAACCGCTTCTCGCTGGACGAACGGGAAGCGGCCGGCGCGACCGCCGCGCTCGGCATCTCGTTCATCACCGAGGGCGCGATTCCCTACGCCGCCAAGGACCCGCTGCGGGTTATCCCGGCGCTGATGAATCCTCCCCCACACCTTCCCACGGGCGGCGCAGACTCCGTCCGTGGGTTTTTTCCACCAGAATTGAAATCAGGTTGGTGACCCAATGAAAACCTTTCCAAGGAGTTTTTTGTGGGGTGCGGCCACGGCTGCTTATCAGGTGGAGGGAGCCTACCAACAAGACGGTAAGGGTTTATCCGTGTGGGATATTTATTCTCACCTGCCCGGCACAACGTACCTGGGAACCAATGGAGATGTTGCCGTCGATCATTATAACCGATACCAGGAAGATGTCGAATTAATGGCCGAAATGGGGCTTAAATCCTATCGTTTTTCGATTGCCTGGACGCGAATCTTCCCCAAGGGAACAGGACCAATCAATCCAAAGGGAATCGAATTTTACAACAATCTAATTAATGAACTACTCAAACACAATATTATGCCGGTTGTGACCCTTTATCACTGGGATTTGCCGCAGAACTTACAAGATATGGGAGGCTGGGAAAATCGGGAGATGGTTGCGATTTTCGCCCACTACGCCAAAACCTGTTTTGAGCACTTTGGCGACCGCGTTCGGCACTGGATTACCTTTAATGAGGTCATCAATTTCATCATGCTGGGCTACCGGGATGGTCTTCATCCGCCGGGCGCAAGGAATGAAAAGCGGGCTGTGGAAGTTTCGCATATTATCAATCTGGCTCACGCCCAATCGGTAATCGAGTACCGAAAAGTGGTCCGTGAGAAAAAAATCCTGGATGGCAGGATTGGAATTGCCCACGTTCTTCTGCCAGGCTTTCCCATTAGTGAAGCTGAGGAAGATGTTCGGGCTTGCGAATTTTACGAGGACATGGATTTTCACTGGTTCTACGATCCCAGCTTGAAAGGCGAATATCCAGAGCGGATGCGAGGCTACTATCAAGATCGGTGGCAAGCGCCGACTCTCATGGATGGAGACATGGATCTGATCAAAAGCGCGGCCATTGATTTTATTGGGATTAACTATTATCAGAGCGCGTTTCTGGCTCACAATCCCAGCGATGGCGTGGGCATGACGGCCATCAACGTCACTGGCGAAAAAGGAACCCAGCAGGAAAGCGGAATTCCTGGGCTGTTCAAAAAAGTGATCAACCCGAAAATTGAATACACCCCCTGGGACTGGGCTATTTTTCCACAAGGACTTTACGAGGGTATGAAAAGAATTCGGGAATGTTATGGAGACATTCCTATCATGATCACGGAAAACGGATTGGGAGACAAGGATCCCATTGGGGAGCATGGAGAGATTCTGGACTACCCTAGAATCCAATACCTGCGCGAGCATATCCGCTGGTGCAAACGCGCTATTGACGATGGCGTGAATTTGATCGGCTATTTTGCCTGGTCATTTATCGACCTTCTGAGCTGGCTGAACGGCTATCAGAAACAATACGGATTCGTCTATGTCGATCATGAAAAAGGGCTGAAGCGAATCAAAAAACAAAGCTATTTCTGGTATCAAAAGCTGATCCAAACTAGCGGCGAGGAACTCCAAGGCTGAAGCGAAGCCCGCCTCGCTCGACTTGCGCAACACTCCCAAACCAAAACATACAGGAGGAATTTCTGGTGAACCACCACTTGCCGTATCCGCCTTCTGCTTACGGCATCGCTTTTCGTAATCCTGAAGCTGAGCAATGACCAACATGAATAATATGACCAGGATCACCCTGACCGCGCCACTCTCCGGTCCGCTGGTGCCCATCGAACGGGTTCCCGACCCGGTGTTCGCCCAGAAAATGGTCGGCGACGGCATCTCGATTGACCCACTCGACCAGTGCCTGCGCGCGCCCTGCGACGGCCAGATCGTTCAGTTGCACCCGGCCGGCCATGCCGTCACCGTCACCACCCCGCAAGGCATCGAAGTGTTGATGCACATCGGACTCGACACCGTCGGCCTCAAGGGCAGCGGCTTCATCCCGAAGGTCAAGGCGGGCGACTCGGTCAAGACCGGCGACGCTCTCATCGACTTCGACGCCGATTACGTCGCCACTCACGCCAAGAGCCTGCTCACCCAGATCGTCATCACCAACAGCGAGCGGGTGGTGGCCTTTGCCCCGCGTTCCGGCACCGTCACCGCCGGCCAGGACATCATTCTGGAACTGACGCTGGCCGGCGCCCAGACTGAAGAAGCCACCGAGTCGGTCAAAACCATCACCTCCGAAGCGATTGTGATCCCCAACGCCACCGGGCTGCACGCCCGTCCGGCGGCGGTGCTGGCCAACCTTGCCAAGAAGTTCAAGGCCGATCTCCGTCTCCAGAAAGGCGATCAAGCGGCCAACGCCAAGAGCGTGGTCGCCATCATGGGTTTGGAAATCGGCTACGGCGACAAAGTGACCCTGATCGCCAGGGGCGACGACGCCGACGCGGCGGTCGAGACGCTGACGCCGCTGCTGTGGGAAGGGCTGGGCGACGAGGGTTGCAAGCCCGCGCCGGCCCCGGCCAGCTTCGAAGTCTCTCCCAGCGCCGCGCCCGCGCCCCGCCCGCGTTCGGAAGACCCGAACCTGCTGCTCGGCGTGGCCGCTTCGCCGGGGCTGGCGGTCGGCGAGGTATTCCAAATCCGGCATCAGGAGATTCAGGTCAACGAAATCGCCGAGGGCGACCCGCAGCAGGAACGCGACCGGCTGGACGAAGCGGTCAATCAGGCCAAGGTGCAGTTGGAAGCCTTACAGGCGAGCCTGCACGGTCAGCGCGCCGCCGACAAGGCCGCCATCTTCGCCGCCCATCAGGAATTGCTGGACGACCCCGACCTGGTGGACATCGCCCATTCGGCGCTGGCCAAGGGCAGGAGCGCCGAGTTCGCCTGGCATCGCGCCTTCAGCACCCACGCCGACCGGCTGGCCAGTCTGCGCAACGAACTGCTGGCGGCCCGCGCCAACGACTTGCGCGACGTGGGCCGGCGGGTGCTGACTCTGTTGACCGGCGCGGAGCCGGAACGCCAGGAACCACCGTTCAACGCGATTCTGGTGGCCGAGGAACTCACTCCGTCCGACACCGCCAGCATGGATCGCGCCCGGGTGCGGGGGTTCTGCACCACGCTGGGCGGCGCGACCTCGCACGTCGCCATTCTGGCCCGCTCGCTGGATATTCCAGCGGTGGCCGGCATCGAGCCCCGGGCGCTGGAACTGGCCAACGGCGCGCCGGTGATTCTCGACGGCGGCAAGGGCACGCTGCGACTCAATCCCACGCCCGAGGACATCGCCCGCATCCGCGAGACCCAGGAGCGGCTGGCGGTGCGCCGGCAGGCGGAAATGGCGGTGGCGCACGAGCCGGCAATCACCCTGGACGGGCACCGGATGGAGGTGGTCGGCAACATCGGCGGTCTGGCCGAGGCCGAGCAGATTGCCGGTTTGGGCGGCGAGGGCGTCGGGCTGCTGCGTTCGGAATTCCTGTTCCTGGAACGCAGCACCGCCCCCAACGAGGACGAGCAGTTCGAAACCTACCAGGCCATCGCCGAGGCGCTGGGGCCGGACCGGCCGCTGATCATTCGCACGCTGGATGTGGGTGGCGACAAGCCACTGATTTACCTGCCTATTCCTAAGGAGGAAAACCCGTTTCTGGGCGAGCGCGGCCTGCGCATCGGTCTGGACCGCCCGGAAATCCTGCGCACCCAACTGCGGGCGATTTTGCGCGCCGCCGCGTTTGGCAAGGTCCGGGTGATGTTCCCGATGGTCGGCCTGCTGTCCGAACTGCGCGACGCCAAGGCCATGCTGGAGGAAGAACGGCAGCGGCTGGGCGTCGGGCCGATTGAAACCGGCATCATGGTGGAAATCCCGGCGGCGGCGATCATGGCCGCGCAATTCGCCCGCGAGGCGGACTTTTTCTCCATTGGCACCAACGACCTGACCCAGTACACCCTGGCGATGGATCGCGGCCATCCCAAACTGGCCCCCAAGGTGGACGGCCTCAATCCCAGCATCCTGCGCCTGATCGCCTGGACGGTCAAAGCGGCTCACGATCAAGGCAAGTGGGTCGGCGTCTGCGGCGGCATCGCCAGCGACCCGCAAGCCGTGCCGCTGCTGATCGGCCTGGGCGTGGACGAACTCAGTGTCAGCCTGCCGACCATCCCCAGCATCAAGGCGCAAATCCGCACCCTGTGGCTGCACGAATGCCAGGAACTGGCGACCCGGGCGCTGACCCTGGAAACCGCCGCCGAAGTGCGGATGACCGCCTCGGCCAGTGCGCCCTAACCGATTTTGGAGATTACGATCATGTGGCAACACGCATTCGCATTCCTGCAAAAGATCGGCAAGGCGCTGATGCTGCCGGTTTCGGTATTGCCGGTCGCCGGCATCCTGCTCGGCATTGGCAGCGCCCATTTCGCCATCCTCCCGGACGTGGTGTCCAACGTCATGGCCCAGTCCGGCGGCGCGATCTTCGGCCTCATGGCCATCATGTTCGCCATCGGCGTGGCGCTCGGCCTGACCAACAACGACGGCGTCTCGGCGCTGGCGGCGGTGGTCGGCTATGTGGTCATGCTGGCCACGCTGGGCGTCATGGCCAAGGTGCTGGGGGTGGAAAGCAAGGAGTTGATGGGCATGGTATCCATCGACACCGGCGTCTTTGGCGGCATCGTGATTGGCGGCATCGCGGCGACCCTGTTCAACCGCTATTACCGTATCAATCTGCCGCCCTATCTGGGCTTTTTCGCCGGCAAGCGCTTTGTGCCGATCATCACCGCCTTCGCCGCCATCGTGCTCGGCATCGTGCTCAGTTTCCTATGGCCGCCGATTGGCGCGGGCATCAAAAGCTTCTCCCACTGGGCGGCGGAGAGTAATCCGGCGCTGGCGTTCACCGTCTACGGGGTTATCGAACGGCTGCTGATTCCCTTCGGTTTGCACCACATCTGGAACGTGCCGTTTTTCTTCGAGGTCGGCAGTTATGCCGACCCGACCACCGGCAAGATCATCACCGGGGAAATCCAGCGCTACATCGCTGGCGACCCGACCGCCGGCAACATGGCGGGCGGCTATCTGTTCAAGATGTGGGGCCTGCCGGCGGCGGCGATTGCGATTTGGCACTGCGCCCGTCCGGAGAACCGCGCCAAGATCGGCGGCATCATGATCTCGGCGGCGCTGACCGCCTGGTTGACCGGCATCACCGAGCCGATTGAATTTGCCTTCATGTTTGTTGCCCCAGTGTTGTACGTCATCCACGCTCTGCTGGCGGGTGTCGCCTATTTTCTTTGCATCGAACTGGGCATCAAGCACGGCATGACCTTCTCGCACGGAACCATCGACTTCGTCGTGCTGTACGCGAAGTCCACCCATGGCTGGTGGCTGCTGGTGCTCGGGCCGCTGTGGGCGCTGCTGTACTACACCGTCTTCCGTGTCGTCATCACCAAGTTCGACCTCAAGACGCCGGGCCGCGAGATCGAGGAAGCGGTCATGTCGAGCGATGCGGCCACCGACATCGCCCACGGTTTCGCCAAGCAACTGGTGCTGGCCTTCGGCGGACGCAGCAACATCAAGAATCTGGACGCCTGCATTACCCGGTTGCGGGTGGAACTGAACGATGTCAGCAAGGCCAGCGCCAATAAACTCAAGGCGCTGGGTGCGGCCGGCGTAATCGTGGTCGGCAACGGCATGCAAGCGATCTTCGGCACCCGATCCGAGAATCTGAAGACCGATCTGGAGGAGTATTTGAAGGTCGCCGGACCGGAAGCGGACGCCGTTGAGGAACCCTCGCCGGTGACGGCCCCGGTACCCGCCGGCATCGTTTCCAAGCTGCGCGATCCCGCAGCGGCCGGCAAGGCGCGGGACCTCATCGCGGCACTGGGCGGAGCTGGCAACATCCAGCGCGTGGACGCCTGCGCCGAGACCCGGTTGCGGCTGGTGGTCGAAAACGACGGGGCGGTGAACGAAGCGGCACTGCGGGTGGCGGGCGTGGCCGGCGTGATGCGCCTGGCCAACCGTACCCTGCATCTGGTGGTTGACCTCAACGCCGATCAGTACGCGGCGGAAATGCGCGGGCAACTGGCCACGGCGTAACCACGTTTCGCCACTCGGGACCAGGGACGGTCTCATGATCGAATCGGTGCAGGGAACCACCCTCCACCCGTCCTGGGGCCGCGCGGAAATCACTACCCGTGCGGTTGATCATGCAAGCGAGGTTTATTCCATGAAAATCGCCGTATTCAGCACCAAATCCTACGACCGACACTCGCTGGAACTTCACAACGCTTCATTCAGCCATGAACTGACCTTCTTCGAGCCGCGCCTGTCGCCGGAAACGGTGGCGCTGGCGCGCGGCTTTCCGGGCGTGTGCATTTTCGTCAACGATGCCTGCAACGCCACGGTGATCGAGGATCTCGCCCGGCACGGCACGAAAATCATCGCCACCCGCAGCGCCGGCTACAACCAGATCCATCTGGCGGCGGCCAAACAGCACGGCATTCTGGTGGCGCGGGTGCCGGCCTATTCGCCCAACGCCGTTTCGGAATTCACCCTGGCGCTGATCCTGACCCTGGGGCGCAAAACCCATAAAGCCTACAACCGTACCCGCGAATTCAATTTCGAGATCGCCGGGCTGGAAGGGTTCGAGCTACGCGACAAAACAGTGGGTGTGTTCGGCACCGGCAAGATCGGCCAGATGGTGATCAGGAATCTGAGCGGCTTCGGCTGCCGTATTCTGGCCTACGACAAATACCCCAACGAGGAAGCGAAAAAATACGCGATCTACGTGGATGGCCCCACCTTCGCCCGCGAGTCGGATATCATCACCCTGCACTGCCCGCTAACCCCGGAGACGCATCACATCCTCAACGAGGAAACCTTGCCCTATCTCAAGGACGGGGTGTTCATCGTCAACACCAGCCGCGGCGCTCTGCTCGATACCGCCAAGATGATCAAATTCCTCAAGAGCGGCAAAATTGGTTATCTGGCCATCGACGTCTACGAGGAAGAGGCGGACTATTTTTACAGCGATCTGTCCGACAAGGTGCCGACCAACGACGAACTGGCGCGGTTGCTGACCTTCCCCAACGTGCTGGTCACCTCGCACATGGCCTTTCTCACTGATCACGCCCTGCGCAACATCGCCGAAACCAACCTGGGCAATTTCGCCGAGTTCGAGCGCACCGGGCAGTGCGCCCATCAGGTCCGGGAGTGAAACCGGTTCAGGATTCGCCCGGACCCAATACCGCCGTGCGCGGCTGCTATGTGCACTCGCTACGGGCCACCACCGCAACCAACGCTCTGGCTGCACCGCGCCGACATCGCCAAGGCGCAGGAATGGCTGGGGCACGCCAACGTGGCCACCACCCCGGCTGGATGACCCGCGCCATCATCGCCCGGAAGACAGTCCGATCTTTCGAGTGGAGTACTGAATGCCACCCTTCCGCTAAAGCAGACGGGCCTCTTCCGGTTGGATGGCAATGCCGCCTTGAGCGGTCAACCGAGTCCACCATCACTCTCCATCCAGCTGGAACAGTTTTCAAGGAGTTCCAGGCCATGCGCGCTCGCCTCGTCTGGATCGCCGCCAAATCGTCCAGGACGGTGGCGCTGACCCTGATCGGCGAGCACCCTTCGCTCGATGCCGCCCAACCAAGACTCACGTCCCCATGACCCATCAAACCCCCGCCGTGTATCCCATCAACCTGGATCATGTCCCCGAGATCAAGCTGATCGCCTGCGACATGGATGGCACCCTGCTGGATGACGACCGGGCGATCCATGAGGATTTCTGGCCGTTGATCGACCAACTGCATGCTCGCAGCATCGTATTCTGCGCGGCCAGCGGTCGGCAGTATTACAACCTCGTAGAGTGCTTCAAACCGATTGCCGATAAGGTGATCTTCATTGCGGAGAACGGCTCCTACGTCGTGCGCGCAGGGGCCGAACTCAGTGCGGACTGCCTGGCCAGGGATATCGCCCGGGAGTTGATCCGCGTGACCCGGGATCTCCAGTCAAGCGGGGCGGACGTCGGCGCCGTCCTGTGCGGAAAGCGCTCGGCCTACATCGAGCGGACGGATCCGGTTTTTCTCGCCGAAGTGGTCCCGTATTACCATCGGCTGGACAGGGTCGGCGATCTGCTGGCGGTGGAGGATGACATCCTCAAAGTGGCGGTCTTTGACTTTGCCTCTTCCGAGCGCATTTCAGCCCCCGCTTTTGCCCGCTATCGCGACACCCATCAGGTGGCCATTTCGGG
>Ga0209507_1001238_pt1 | contig 21042 bp, 22 predicted proteins | sample AD_UKC028_MetaG_FD_184414 | JGI IMG/M metagenome (GOLD analysis project Ga0209507, IMG submission 184414) | Active sludge microbial communities of municipal wastewater-treating anaerobic digesters from USA - AD_UKC028_MetaG (SPAdes) (version 2) | ecosystem: Engineered > Bioreactor > Anaerobic >...
CGGAAAGGCGGTGTCGGGCAGGTTCAGTGTGTCTTTGTAATCAGCCATTGTGCTTGCTCACAGCGTGAAGAAGGCCCGCGCTGCCACGGCATCAGCCGCGATCTGCGCCTTGAGGGCGTCGAAATTTGGGAAACGCTGTTCGTTGCGCAGCTTGTGCACGAAACGAACGGAAATATGTTTGCCGTAGATGTCGCGGTCGAAATCGAACAGGTGCACCTCGAGCAGCGGCCGCGTGCCACCCATGGTCGGCCGGATGCCAAGATTCGCGACGCCGGGCAGCGGCTGGTCGCCCAAGCCACTGACCTCGACGGCGAAAACGCCGGTCATCGGCAGCGGATTGTGTTTGATGCGGATGTTCGCGGTGGCGAAACCGAGCTGGCGACCGATCTTGTCGCCGTGCGCGACCTGGCCGTCGATGATGTACGGCCGGCCGAGCAGGCGCGCCGCATGTTCCATCTCGCCCGCCGCCAGTGCGGCGCGAACGCCCGAACTGGACACTCTTTCGCCGTCGACCGTGACACTGCCCATCGCCTCGACGGCAAAGCCATGCTCGGCACCGGCAGCCTGCAACAACGTAAAGTCGCCGGCACGCCCCTTGCCGAAACGGAAATCGTCACCGATGATTAGATGGCGGACCTGCAGTCCGCGCACCAGCACTCGTTCGATGAACTGGTCGGCGGATAGCGCCGCAAAGGCAGCGTTGAAGCGGCACACCATGGCCTGCTCGACACCAGCGTCAGCAAGCAATTCGATCTTTTCGCGGAAGGTCGTCAATCGCGCCGGCGCCGAGGCCGGACTGAAGAATTCACGGGGGTGCGGCTCGAAGGTCAGAATGGTCGGTGGCAGCGAAAATTCGCGCGCAACGTCACCCAGGCGTCCCAACAAGGCGCCATGCCCCCGATGCACACCGTCGAAATTGCCGATGGCGACTGCCGTCGGTCCCGGAACCGGGCGCGAAAAACCGCGAAAAATCCGCATCTGATGCCTGAAAAAATGTGGAATTATAACGACTTGTGAACCGGCCCGCTTGTTCGGGGCCCCGGCAACAGCGGCCGCCCCTCCACATTTCCGGGTGAAATTTGCTAGAGTCACTTCCTGCTTCAGCGAGAATCGGTATCCGCCATGCTCCAGCTCATCGAGCACATCATCCGCATTTCCTCGAAGCGCGACCGGACCGAGATCAATTCGGCACTGGTCGACGCGATGCGCGACATGTTCGACCCATCCGCGCTAACCGTGTATCGCTGCTATCCCTGCACCCGCGATACGATCGTCTTCGCCTGCGCCGGCCTGGGGCCTGCCGGACAGTTTTCGTACAACGCCTATCTGCCGGAACGCCGTCATTGCCACCCGATCGACCACGATCCGCTGCTGCAGCGCTGCCAGAAGGAGCAAGTCATCGTTCGCGAGATGCTCGCCGATGGCGCCGACCGTCTGGTTTTCCCGGTCATCCGGCAAGCGCAACTGATCTACCTGATCGACATTTCACTGCCCATCGACTTTCCGGCCGACCGCCGCGTGCTGCTGATGGGCCTGGTCGAGTATTTCGGCCACCACATCTCGCTGCTCGATTACGGCGAGGCCGATACGCTGACCGGCCTCGCCAACCGCAAGACCTTCGATAAGCACCTGTTCGAGGTGCTCGGCAAGGCGGCCGACGACATGGCTGCAAACCACCTTGCCGGGCCGGGCCGGCGCCGTGGCGCGACCAACAACAGCCACTGGCTGGCGGTGTGCGACATCGACCATTTCAAGCGCATCAACGACACCTGGGGTCATCTCGCCGGCGACGCGGCCCTCGTCCAGTTCGGGCAGCTGATGCGCGACTCCTTCCGCTACGATGACCAGTTGTTCCGCTTCGGCGGCGAGGAATTCATCGCCGTGCTGCAACCGACAAGCCAGGCCAATGCCGAGCGCGCCTTCGAGCGCTTTCGCCAGGCCGTCGAGCGCCATGCCTTTGCGGAAGCAGGCCGGGTGACGGTCAGCATCGGCATCTGCCACCTGCAGGCGCAGGACACGCCGACCTCCATCATCGACCGCGCCGATGCCGCGCTCTACTGGGCCAAGCAGAATGGACGCAACCGTGTCGCCGGCTACGACACGCTGGTCGCCGCGGGGCAACTTGCGGCGAAGCCCGTCAAATAAGGCTGCGGCACATTGAAGGCGCCACAAGTACACGCCGCCCACAAACTGTTGCAAACCGTTACTTGAGTCGGCGGGCCAAGGCCACTATCTTGTGCACATGCGCTGAACCTCTCAGCCTAGGCGGCTAACCTCTCTCCCTCCCTGAACCCGGCCGCCTCGAAAGCCCCTTGCCCCCCTCAAGGGGCTTTCGCCTTTTTGCGACGGCGAAACGCCCGATGCAAATTATTTGTTGCAGTGCAGCAATTCCATGAGTATAGTTAGCTCTGTCTCCTCCTCCAGTCTTCTGGATGGACTTAAGCCCGCCTTGCGCGGGCTTTTTTTTCGTTACCGGACCCCTCGATCAGCACGACGAGATGCCGTGCAGCCAGTCAGGAAATGCTGGCGAGCCTTGCCTTCGGGCCAGGCGGGTGTTTAATGAAGAATTGGCGCACACCGCGGACAATGGCATCGGCCAGCTTGTCCTGATAGGCATTGTCGTTCAGGCGGCGCTCTTCGTCGGGATTCGAGATGAAGGCCGTTTCGATCAGCGCCGAAGGAATATCCGGCGCCTTGAGGACTGCAAAGCCGGCCTGCTCGACGCTGGTCTTGTGCAGGGTATTGACCGAACCGAGTTCCCCGAGCAGGTATTTGCCGAGTTTGAGGCTATCGCTGATCGTCGCCGTCTGCGACAGATCGAGCAAGGTGCGCGCAAGGAAAAGATCCTTGGCGCTAAGATTGACGCCGCCGACCAGATCGGCTTCGTTCTCGCGCTGCGCAAGCAGACGGGCCTGTGTGCTCGAGGCGCCGCGCTCGGACAGCACGAACACCGACGAACCGCGTGCATCGGGCTTGACCCAGGCATCGGCGTGGATCGACAGGAACAGATCGGACTGCACGCGGCGCGCCTTCTGGACGCGCATCTGCAGGGGCACGAAAAAATCCGAATCGCGCGTCAGCACGGCGCGCATGTTCGGCTCGGCATCGATGCGCGCCTTGAGGCGCTTGGCGACCGCCAGCGTCACATTCTTCTCGTAGGTTCCGCGGCGCCCGACGGCGCCGGGATCTTCGCCGCCGTGCCCGGGATCGAGGGTGATCGTCACCAGACGGTCGACGATCGGCTTGCCCGACTTGCGGGTGGTACGGATCTCGGGGGCCTCGGGGGCCGCCGGCTCGGCCTTTTTGGCCGTTAACTCCTGAGTCTTGGGCTCGGCATCGAGCTTCAACGGCTCGACGGCATCCTTGCGCCCCTCGACCAGCGACATCAGCGGGTCGACCGGCGTTAGCGGATAGACATCGAGTACTAGCCGATGCCCGTATTCGCCAACCGGCTTGACCTCGAACACCTGCGGCATGACCTTGGACTTGAGCTCCATCACCAGGCGCACGACACCCGGCTTGTAACGCCCGGCACGCAGCAGCTTGATGTACGGATCGTCGTCGGTCACCTTGCGCGCCAGGCTTTCGAGGACGCTGTTGAATTCGACGCCCTCAATATCGACCACCAACCGGTCGGGATTCTCGACGGTGAAATGGGTGAATTTGAGGGGAGCGTCGTGCTCGAGGGTAACCCGCGTGTAATCGGCGGCCGGCCAGACCCGCACCGAGAGCACGGACGGCCGTCTCGCCGCGGCGCCAGCCAGCGGGGAAACGGAGAGAATCAGCGTGGCGCCGGCGTAACGCAGGAGCTGTCGTCGTCCGACGCTGAGTTCACCGCGTTTATGCATTGCGCCCCTTCCGGTGTATTTGCCACGGCTTCGAGGACACGCCCGAAACCTGCATGATGAATGCGCAACCGCAGGTCTGGCGCCGGAACGCAGCCTTGAGCGCGCTCCGGCCATTCGACCAGGCAAACTGCATTCTCGTTAAAGTATTCATCAAAGCCCGCATCGAGAAACTCCTCGGGTGACTCGAAACGATAAAAATCAAAGTGATATAAGTATAAGCTCGAAATTACGTAAACTTCAACCAGAGAATACGTCGGACTTTTCACCGGCCCCGCGTAACCGAGCGCCCGGATCAGCGCGCGAACCAGCGTCGTCTTCCCGGCGCCGAGATCGCCCTCGAGGAAAATCACCAGCCCCGGATGCAAGGCCGGCGCCAGCAACGCCCCCAGGCGCTGTGTCGCAGCCTCGTCGGGCAAGGGATAAACGGCGGTAACATCGGGGCTATGCACGATCTGAACTCCACGTTGGATGCGCCGGCGCTGAAAGATGCCATCCGGCAGGCCGGCACGGAACTGGGCTTTGCCGCCGTCGGTTTCGCCCGCGCCGATGTCGGCGTCGCGGCCGGCGAACTGCGCGCATGGCTGGCGGCCGGTTGCCACGGCGAGATGGATTATATGGCCCGCCACGTGGAATTGCGCGCCCATCCGGAGCTGCTCCACGCCGGGACGGTGACCGTTATCTCCGCCGCGGTCGACTACCTGCCGCTGGCCAAAATGGCCGACACGCCGGGGCAGGCGGCGATCTCGCGTTATGCCCTGGGGCGCGACTACCACAAGGTCGTACGCAGCCGCTTGCAGAAGCTGGCCGATGTCATTGCGGCACGAATCGGCCTGTTCGGCTACCGCGTCTTTTCCGATTCGGCGCCGGTCATGGAAGTGCATTTCGCGCAGCAGGCCGGCCTCGGCTGGCGCGGCAAGCACACGCTGTTGCTGTCGCAGCAAGGTTCCTGGCGTTTTCTCGGCGAAATCTACTGCGACCTGCCGCTGCCACCCGATGCGCCGGTCGAGGAGCACTGCGGCACCTGCAGCGCCTGTCTCGACGCCTGCCCGACGCAAGCCATCACGGCACCCTATCGCGTCGATGCGCGGCGCTGCATCTCCTACCTGACCATCGAGTTGCACGGGGCCATTCCCGAGGAATTCCGCCCGCTGATCGGTAATCGCATCTACGGTTGCGACGATTGCCAGACCTCCTGTCCGTGGAACCGCTTCGCGCAGTTGGGCGATCCGGAATTTTCCCCGCGCCACGGGCTGGACGACGCACGGCTGGTCGAACTGTTTGCATGGACTGAAGCGGAATTCGACGAACGCCTGGCTGGCAACCCGATCCGCCGCATCGGCCACACGCGCTGGTTGCGCAATATCGCGGTGGCGCTGGGCAATGCGCCGGAATCAGCGGAAATCCGGGCGGCGCTGGCCAGCCGCGCCGATCATCCTTCCCCGCTGGTCCGCGAACACGTCGCCTGGGCGCTGGCCCGGCTGGAAGCTACCAGCGCGGGGGCCGCCCACCCGGCATGAAACGGAACGGAGCGATATCTGCCTTGTCGAGCGCGCCCGCGAAACAGATACGCCGGATTATTTAGCCACCGGTCGTCCGCGGTCCGCGCACCATTCGCTCCACGAACCGGCGTACAAGCGCGACCCGGGCAAGCCGGCAATCTCCATCGCCAGCATGGCGAGGCAAGCCGAAACGCCGGAACCGCATAGGTGGACCACCTGCTCCGGCGACGAACCGGCGAGTACCGCCAGCCATTCGGCACGCAGTTCGGCAGGCGACTTGAAACAGCCATCGGCCTGCAAATTGTCGCGAAAAAAGCGGTTGACCGCGCCCGGGATGTGGCCGCCGACCGGATCGAGGGTTTCGTTCTCGCCACGGAAGCGATCCGCGCTGCGCGCATCGACGAGATGCATGCGCGAGGTAGCGAGGAAGGACTGAACGTAAGCGGTATCGACCACGCAATCATCCTGCCTGGCCATGAAAGTTGCCGGCCTGAGCGCCGGCAACGCCTGCGTCAGGGGCTTGCCCGCCGCCCGCCAGACATGCAGGCCGCCGTCGAGCAGTGCCACCCGGTCATGCCCGAGCCAGCGCAGCAACAGCCACAGGCGGCCGGCGATCATGCCTTGCGCATCGTCATACACCACAACCTGCGTCTGCGACCCAACGCCGATCTCGCCCAAGCGAGCGGCCAGCCGAACAGCATCGGGCAGCGGATGGCGGCCATTGCTGCCGGTCATCGGACCGGACAGATCGCGGTCGCAATGCAGGAACACGGCGCCCGGGATATGCGCCTCGCCATAAACCCGCTCGCCGTAGCCGGGATCGGCCAACTGATGCCGGACGTCGACCACCAGCCAGTCCGGGTCGCCCAGATGGGCGGCCAGCGTGGCGACGTCGACCAGCGTCGTGTAGCTCAAGCAGCCGAATCCAGCCACGCGCGCGCTTCGTCCACATTGTCGAAGACCTCGACGTCGGCGTTGACGAAGGTCTGCGACAGCCAGGCGCTCCAGGTAACCCACTGGCTGTCGGTCACCACCGCGATACGCTTGAAGTCATTGGCATGGGCGCGGGAAAACTTGATGTCCTCCCATGCGACATCGATGGTCAGGTCGGCCATCTGGCTGAGGTCGAACAACAGGTCGACCGGCCCTTCGAACTTGACCTTGAAATTGACGACCTCCTCGAACTCTTTGTAATCGGCGAGCGCGAACTCCCCGAATACGGAAACGCCGACGCGATGAGGGTTCTGGTCAATGACGATCATTGCAAATCTCCGTTGTTGTCTGCCGCCAGTTTAATCCTGTTCCACCGGGCTGGCGCGGGAATAATGCGTGGCCGCAATGCCCGACAGGACGATCAGCCCGATGGCGAACCAAGCCGCTGCATCGAGCACTTCGCCCCAGAACAGCACGCCGAACAGACTGGAAAAGATCACCGTGCTGTAGGCCAGCGCCGCCGACAGGAGCGTCTTGCCGCGCATGTAGGCGCGCGTCATGGCCAGCTGGGCGGCCGTGGCGAAACTGGCGACGCCGAGCAAAAGCAGGCCGCTGCGCAGGTCGACCGCATGCAGTTCGCCGAACAGCAGCCAGAGGCCGGCGCAGACCGACGAAACCAGCGAGAAATAGAACACCGTGCGCGTTTCCGGCTCGCCGCGCGCACCGAGTTCGCGCACGCTGAAATAGGCCATGCCGGCCAGCACGCCGGAACCAAGGCCGATCAGGCCGGCGCTCAGCTGATCTGCATGCAGGGTCGGCTTGAGCAGCATTGCCACGCCGAGCAGGCCGACGAGCAGCGCGCCCAGAATGCCACCGCTCATGCGCATGCCGGCCAGCGCCAGGTAGATGGCGAGGAAGATGGCCGAGGTGTAGTTGAGCGTCACCGCCGTCGCCAGCGGCAGCAGGATGATGGCGTAGAAATAGGCGAAAAGAGCGGCAAAGCCGACCACCCCGCGGCTGATCTGCCAGCGCCAGTGCGGCGTCGCCAGCCGCACCCCGCGCAGGCGCACCAGCACGAACATGATGAGCAGCGAGATGAAGCTGCGGTAAAAGGTAATCTCGACCGCCGAATGGGTTGCCGCGGCCAGCTTGACGCATACCCCCATGCAGGCGAACAGCAGGCTGGCGACCAGCATCCAGAGGGATTGCATTGGCAGGCGACTCGAAAGGGAAAAGGCGCCGGATTCTACCCCGACGCCCTGTGCAATGCAGTAGCCGCTTACAGATTCGCTTGCATGATCCGCCGATAGAACTCGTGGAAATGCTGCATGCCGTCTTCCATCGGGCTTTGGTAGGGGCCGACCTCGTTGCGCCCTTCCTTCATCAGCGCGTAGCGACCGCGGTCCATGCGCTCGCCGATGTCGTCGTCCTCGATCGCGGTTTCCATGTAGGCGGCACGCTCGGCGTCAATGAAATCGCGCTCGAAATCGACGATCTCCTCAGGGTAATAAAACTCGACGACGTTCAGGGTCTTGTTTACATCCTGCGGAATCAGTGTCGACACGACCAGCACGTGCGGATACCACTCGACCATGATGTTCGGAAAATAGGTCAGCCAGATGGCGCCATGCTCCGGCGACTTTGCCTCGGCGCCGTAGATGTCGAGCACCGCCTTCTGCCAGCGCTCGTAGGCGCGGGAACCGGCTTTCTTCAGCGAGGTGATGCCCACCCGTTGCACCGAATACCAGTCGCCGAACTGCCAGGTCAGGTCGTCGCAGGTGACGAAGTTGCCCAGCCCCGGGTGAAAGGGCGCGACGTGGTAATCCTCGAGATAGACCTCGATGAACGTTTTCCAGTTGTAATTGCACTCGTGCATCTCGACGTGGTCGAGCTTGTAGCCGGCGAAATCGAGCTGATTGGCCACGTTCATGCCGGCCAGGTCGGCATTCGCCGAGCGCGGTCCCTTGAACAGCAGACCGTTCCAGTTTTCGAGCTGCGCCTTGTTAAGGTTCAGGCACGGATTCTGCGGAAAATGCGGGGCGCCGATCAGTTGACCACCGGTGTCGTAGGTCCAGCGGTGGACCGGGCAGACGATGTTGCCTTGCAGCTTGCCGGCGCCCTGCAGCATGATCGCCTGGCGGTGGCGGCAGACGTTGGACATCTGCCAGAAGCCCTCGCTGCCGCCGTTGAGCAGCAACTGGCCGTGGTCGCGCCACTCCAGCGAACGATAATCCATTGCTTCGGACACCATCAACTGATGTCCGACGTAGCCGGGACCGGCATCGAAGATCAGCTTTTTCTCCAGCTCGAAAATCTTCTCGTCGAAATACCAGTCGACCGGCAGTTGGGAAACTGCGGGGGCCAAACGGGACAAGGTCGCCACGTCGGACATTCCACGCCTCCAGCAGGGTTCAAAAGGGCATTCTACCCTTCCCTGAATTTGACCTGAAGCCCCCTGATAGGGTATTTTCGCTTGTTTCCCCGAACCCGGTTGATATGGATCAAGCCCCTGTCGTCGACATGAAATTCGAGGCCGCGCTGGCCGAACTCGAGAACCTCGTGCACAGCATGGAAGATGGCAAGCTCGAACTCGAAGCCTCGATCGCCGCCTACCGCCGCGGCATGGAACTCATGAAGCATTGCCAGACGCAGCTGGCCGATGCCGAACAGCAGATTCGCATCCTCGAAAATGGCCAGTTCCGGGACGTCGACCGCGATAATCTGGAGGGGCAGTGAGCACCACTGCTTTCGCTGACTGGATGGCCGCCACGCAGGCCCGCGTCGAGAACGCACTGGCCCGGCATCTGCCGCCGGCCGAAAGCATCCCCGCGCGCCTGCACGACGCGATGCGCTATGCCACGCTCGGCGGCGGAAAGCGCGTCCGGCCACTGCTCGCCTTTGCCGCCGGCGAACTGAGCGGAGCGACACCGGAAAAGCTCGAAATCGTTGCCTGCGCCGTCGAACTGATCCACGCCTATTCGCTGGTGCATGACGACCTGCCGTGCATGGACGACGACGTGCTGCGCCGTGGCCGCCCGACCTGCCACGTAGAGTTCGACGAGCCGACCGCCCTGCTCGTCGGCGACAGCCTGCAGACCCTGGCTTTCGAACTGCTCGCCAGCCAGCCGATTGGCGAGCCGAAACAGCAACTTGAAATAATCGCCCTGCTCGCCCATGCCAGCGGTTCGCGCGGCATGGCCGGCGGCCAGGCGCTCGACCTCGCTGCGGTCGGCGAGGCGCTCGACCAGCCTGAACTCGAACTGATGCACGCGCTGAAGACCGGCGCCCTGATCCGCGCCGCCGTGCTGCTCGGCGCCCTCGCCGGCCAGCCGCTGTCGGCCGACGAACGCGGCAAGCTCGACCGCTTCGCCAAGCGCGCCGGCCTGCTCTTCCAGGTCGTGGACGACATCCTCGACTGCACCGCCAGCACCGCGACACTGGGCAAGACCGCCGGCAAGGACGAAGCCGCCGAGAAGCCGACCTACGTAAGCCTGCTCGGCCTTGATGCCGCCCGCGTCTACGCCGGCGAACTGCGCAGCGATGCCCTCGCCGCCCTCTCAATTTTCGGCGAGCGCGCGACGCGCCTGACCCAGCTGGCCGACTTCATCTGTCACCGGCAATTCTGAAATGAGCGCCTTCTCCTTGCTTGAAACCATCAACAGCCCGGCCGACCTGCGCCGGCTGGAACGCAAGCAATTGCCGCAACTGGCGACCGAACTGCGCGCCTTCCTGATCGATTCGGTGTCGCAGACCGGGGGCCATCTGTCGTCCAACCTCGGCACCGTCGAGTTGACCATCGCCCTGCACGCCGTCTTCAATACGCCGGAGGACCGCCTGGTCTGGGACGTCGGCCACCAGTGCTACGCCCACAAGATCCTGACCGGCCGCCGCGCGGGGATGAGTCACCTGCGCATGCACGGCGGCGTTTCCGGCTTCCCCAAGCGCAGCGAGAGTCCCTACGATACCTTTGGCGTCGGCCACTCGTCGACCTCGATCTCCGCCGCCCTCGGCATGGCGCTGGCCGCCAAGCACAAGGGCGAGGCGCGCAAGGCGATCGCCATCATCGGCGACGGCGCGATGTCGGCCGGCATGGCATTCGAGGCGATGAACAACGCCGGCGTCGCCGATGCCGACATGCTGGTCATCCTCAACGACAACGAGATGTCGATCTCGCCGCCGGTCGGTGCGCTGAACAACATCCTGACCCGCCTGATGTCCGGCAAGACCTTCAACGCAGCCCGCGAGGGCGCCCGTCACATGCTCGAACTGGCGCCGCCGCTGCTCGAACTGGCTCGCCGCGCCGAGGAGCACGTCAAGGGCATGATCGCCCCCGGCACGCTGTTCGAGGAATTCGGCTTCCACTATTTCGGCCCGATCGACGGCCACGATCTCGACGTACTGATCCCGACGCTGGAGAATCTGAAGAAGCTCAAGGGACCGAAGTTCCTGCACGTCATCACCAAGAAGGGCCAGGGCTACAAACTGGCCGAGGCCGACCCGATCCTCTATCACGGCGTGGCCAAATTCGCGCCCGGCGAAGGCATCAAGGCCGGCAAGAGCCCGGGCAAGCTGACCTACACCCAGGTTTTCGGCGACTGGCTGTGCGACATGGCCAAGGCCGACGGCAGGTTGATCGGCATTACCCCGGCCATGCGCGAAGGTTCCGGCCTGGTCCGCTTCGCCGAGGCGTTCCCGGATCGCTATTACGATGTCGGCATCGCCGAGCAGCATGCCGTCACATTTGCCGCCGGTCTTGCCTGCGAAGGCCTGAAACCGGTCGTCGCCATCTATTCGACCTTCCTGCAGCGCGCTTACGACCAGTTGATCCATGATGTCGCGCTGCAGAATTTACCGGTAGTTTTCGCGGTCGACCGCGGCGGTCTGGTCGGCGCCGATGGACCGACGCACCACGGCACCTTCGACCTTTCCTTCGTCACCTGTATCCCCAACATGGTGGTCATGACGCCGGCCGACGAAGCCGAATGCCGCGCGATGCTGTCCACCGCGTTCGCTCTGGACTGCCCGAGCATGGTCCGTTACCCGCGCGGCGGCGGCAGCGGCAGCGTACCGGCGATGACTCTGGATACCCTGCCGCTGGGCAAAGGAGAAATCCGCCGCCACGGCAAGGGGGTCGCGCTGTTCGCCTTCGGCAGCCTGCTCGCCCCCGCCCTCGCTGCCGGTGACGAACTCGATGCCACCGTCGCCAACATGCGTTTCGTCAAGCCGATTGATGCTGAACTGATTGTTCAACTGGCCGGGAACCATTCCCTGCTGGTCAGCATCGAAGAAAATGCCGTCATTGGCGGCGCTGGTTCGGAAATCGAACGCGTGCTTGCCGAACGGGGGATCAGGATGCCACTACTGCGCCTTGGCCTGCCCGACCGTTTCATCGATCACGGCGAACAGGGTCAGCTTCTGGCTGAATTGGGCCTCGACAAGGATGGCATCGTTCGCGCAGTGCGCGCCCACGTCAATACACAACAATCTGGATAGAACAGCACACATGAATAACCTTACCTGCCCCATCCCCGACGTTCAAAATACCGCAGACACCCGCCAGATCGCCATCAACAAGGTCGGTATCAAGGCTATCCGTCACCCGATCAAGGTGCAGGACAAGTCGGCCGGCATCCAGCACACCATCGCCTTGTTCAACATGTATGTCGGCCTGCCGCACAACTTCAAGGGTACCCACATGTCGCGCTTCGTGGAGATCCTGAATAGCCACGAACGCGAGATTTCGGTCGAGAACTTCCCGGTGATGCTGCGCGATATGATCGCCAAGCTCGAAGCCGAAACCGGCCACATCGAGATGAATTTCCCCTACTTCATCAACAAGACCGCCCCGGTTTCCGGCGTCCAGAGCCTGATGGATTACGACGTCACCTTCATCGGCGACATTTCGGGCAACGACATCATCACCTCGGTCAAGGTCGTCGTGCCGGTCACCAGTCTCTGCCCGTGCTCGAAGAAAATCTCCGAGCGTGGCGCGCACAATCAGCGCTCGCACGTTACCGTCACCGCCCGTACCAACGATTTCGTCTGGATCGAGGAACTGGTGCAACTGGTGGAATCCGAGGCCTCGTGCGAACTGTTCGGCCTGCTCAAGCGCCCCGACGAAAAATTCGTCACCGAGCGCGCCTACGACAATCCGAAGTTCGTCGAGGACATGGTCCGCGACGTCGCCGCCCGCCTCAACGCCGAAGGCCGCATCGACGCCTACGTGGTGGAATCGGAGAATTTCGAGTCGATCCACAACCATTCGGCCTATGCGTTGATCGAGAAGGACAAAAGGCAGGCCTGAAAAACTCCTGTTGCGGTCGACACCCGATTTCGGGCCAAAACCAAAAAGGGGCGCCACGGCGCCCCTTCTGCTTTGAACCGCAATAAGCCGCTTAAGCGGCCGACTTGCGCGTCAGCTTTTCCTTGATCCGCGCCGACTTGCCCGAACGCTCGCGCAGGTAGTACAACTTGGCACGACGGACATCGCCGCGACGCTTGACTTCGACCGAAGCGACCAGCGGCGAATAGGTCTGGAAGGTACGCTCGACGCCTTCGCCGGATGAAATCTTGCGCACGGTGAACGCCGAGTTCAGGCCGCGATTGCGCTTGGCAATGACGACACCTTCGTAGGCCTGCAGGCGCTCGCGGTTGCCTTCCTTGACCTTGACCTGGACGACGATGGTGTCGCCGGGCGCGAAGTCGGGGAGGGTCTTGCCCAGACGGGCAATTTCTTCTTGATCCAGTTGTTCAATCAGGTTCATGTGAGTTCCTTGAATTTATAAAACTTGCTCACCGCATTGCTCCTCTCCGATTATTTCCGTGAGGAGTTGCGTCTCTTCCGCGCTCATCACGCGGTGCGCCAGCAAATCCGGCCGGCGCTTCCGGGTTCGCGCCAGCGACTGTTTCAGCCGCCAGCGACGAATTCTCTTGTGGTCACCGGACAGCAAAACCTCCGGTACTGCCTGACCTTCATACAGCTCGGGCCGCGTGTAATGCGGACAATCCAGCAGACCCGAGACAAACGAATCCTCGACCGCCGAAGCGGCATCTCCCAACACGCCCGGCAACTGGCGGACAACGGCATCGATCAACGCCATCGCCGGCAACTCGCCGCCGGAGAGCACAAAATCCCCGATCGAAATCTCTTCATCGACGCAGCGCTCGATCAATCGCTCGTCAATTCCTTCATAGCGACCGCAAAGAAGGATCAGCCCTTCGTCGCCGGTCGCCAGCTGCATCACCCGTTCATGGGTGAGCGGCGCGCCCTGCGGCGACAGGTAGATGACTAGGCTCTTCGCCAGCCCCACCTCGCGCTGCTTCAACTTCGCGGCAGCGATCGCCTTTTCCAGCGGCCCCGGCTGCATCACCATGCCCGGTCCGCCGCCGAAGGGACGATCATCCACCCGACGCCAGGCGTTCTCGGCGAAATCCCGCGGATTCCAGCCTTGCCACACCCAGCGCTGTTCTTCCAGCGCCCGCCGGGTAATACCACTTTCCGTTACCGCCGCGAACATCTCCGGAAAAATGCTGATGCAGTCGAACCGGATCACCAGTCGCTGCCCCACTCCACACGGATCAGTCCCGCTTCCTTCTCGACCGCCAGCACCACCGCCGCAACGAAAGGCAGCAGACGCTCGCTTGCGTCATCGCCAACGACGCGCAACACGGCGTTGGCACCCGTCTCGATCAACCCGGCCACCTTGCCCAGGCGCTCACCGACGGTGTTGATGACCTCGAGGCCGATCAAGTCGGCCCAGTAAAACTCATCTTCTTCGGTTTTCGGCAACGCAGTCCGCGGCGCCCCGACCAGAAAACCCTTCATTGCTTCTGCCGCAGTCCGGTCCGGCACACCATCGAGCAGTGCCACCAGACCCTCGCCATGCGCCTTCAGGCCTTTCAGCCCGTATTCGCGCCATGGTCCGCCTTCCTTGCCCAGCCACCAGACCGGCATTTTTCCCCAGGCCAGCGGATCATCGGCAAAGGGATACAACCTTAGCCAGCCCTGCATCCCGTAAGGGTCGGCCAGCCGACCCAGAACGACGATGTCGTCGCCAGCCAAGCGACTACTCAGGCGGCCTGCTGGGCGGCGTGTTGCTTGACCAGACGGGCAACCGTCGGCGACAGCTGGGCGCCGTTCTGCTGCCAGTAGCTCAGGCGATCGACGGCGACGCGCAGTGCTTCGGCATTGCCAGAAGCAACCGGATTGTAGAAACCGATACGCTCGACGAAACGACCATCGCGGCGATTGCGGGAATCGGTCACGACCATGTTGTAGAAGGGACGCTTCTTGGCGCCGCTGCGGGCAAGACGGATGACAACCATGGAAATTCTTTCGTTGCTGGAAAAAAGACCGGAGATTATAGCGCCAAATCAAGGAAAATCAAACCACTTAGAGCGGCCTCGAGGAGACGTTCCCAAGCGTAATCGACCATTCATGCCGGCCCATCGGCCACCGGTCATTCTCCCGTAGCGAAATCGCCGAAGATTGTTTATTCTGCGTGACGAATATGTCTGACGATTTGTACTTTTCCTCTTCGCCACCCATCGACGGCAAAGCCAAGGCCGTCCTGAAGTGGCTCGCGGTCGCCCATGGCAGAACCGGCTCGAGCGATGCCGAGGAAGTGCATCAACAAGTACTCTTGCTGCGCGAATCCCCGACCCCGACCAGCCAGCGCGTCAAGCTCCTTGATCTCCTTTTCAAGCATGTGGAACGCGTCGTCACCGCCGAACTGCCCGCGCTCCACGAAGTCAGGCTTCCGGTTTCGCGCAATCTGCGGCAACGCATCGGCATCATCCAGGAACTGTTGGAAACACTGATCCAGGAGTACTTCAATACCCTCTCGGAACTCTTCGACCCGCAGAGTACGGCGCCACAACATGCGCCGCAACATACGCTCCGCCTGGTCATGCAATGCATCGCCTGGCATATCCGCATCAGCCATCTGGTCGCCGCACCCAACGGTGTCGGCATCTGGCAGAAATTACACGCCGCCTACCGCACCGCCCGCCGCCTCGGCATTGCCGAAACCCCGGGTGCGGACGACGCGCCGAGCATCCAGCAGATCTACATTCATATTCTTCTGGCGGCAATTGCCCAGCCAGCATCTTTCTGTTCGGTCGAACTGGATTTCATCACCGACTACATCGCCTGCTGCGTCAAGTCGGTAGACATTCTTGAAACCCCGCCGCTGGATCGTGGCGGCGTGTTCTGGCTCGATCTCGATCAGGACGTTCCGGCTAATGCCCTGGAGCGACGTCCGCCGCCCAGCGATATCCTCGCCCTTTATTTCGCCTGCGATCTCGTCGCTCGCGACACGCGCGGACGCTTGGCCGCCTTGAATCAAGGGGCGCCGGCGAGCAGCCTCGGACTCCCCGACTTTGCCGACACGCCGGCCGGGCGCGGGGTTCTGCGCCGTCTCGGCAGGTTCTGGGGGCAACCGGCAAAGCGTCGCTATCCGCGCCGCCGCCAGTCCTATCGCGTCAATCTGTGCGCCGGACTCGAACAACTCTGGCAACTGATCCGCTATCCGGCAAAGGGGGGGCAGATCAGCGAATGGATGGTTACCAACGAAAGCCCCGAGGGGTATTCGCTGATGCACATGACGGGACTGACATCGCATCTGCGGGTCGGCGACATCGTTGCCGTTCAGCCGACGGGTGAGCGCGCCGAGGCGACACCGAACTGGCATGTCGGCATCGTACGCTGGGCAATTTCCGAAAATCCGGAGCACATCGAACTCGGCATACAGCAACTGGCTTCGCACGCGATTGCCGCCGAAGTCATTCGGCCGCTTGAACTCGAGAATGGCAATCTCTCGGCACTGATCCTTCCGGAAATGCCGCCGCTGAGGGAACTGCCGGCACTGGTCGCGGCAACCGGCAAACTCGACGAGCACCAGGGCAGCCTGATCCTGCTGGTCGAGCAGGACAATTTTGGGATACGCGAGGTACATCCGACCGCGCTCACTGAACAGACCTCGAGCATCGAGGTCTTCAGCGTCGCGCCGGGCGAGAAGTCGTAGCGGCGATCAGCCCCCCGAACAGGACGACGGCCCAACTCAGGTGCAGCCAGATCAAAAAAACCGGGAAGGCCGCAAAAGCGCCGTAAACACTCTTCAGAATCGCTGAACTGGCGAGGTACCACTCGAAGAGCTTCTGCATGAATGCAAAGGCCAGGGTGGCGAACAGCCCGCCTGACAATGCGCCGCGCCGTGAAACCGGTGCATTCGGCACCGCGTAATAGAGAAATGAAAAAAATAGGCCGAGGACAAGCACCGACATCGACTTGAACGTCATCCGGCGGACCCATTCGGTTTCCTCGATGAAGCCAAGCGAGGTGGTGACGGCAAACGAGATGGCCGCCGCCACCGCGGCGAGAACGAAAGGCCACACCAGCATCGCGAAAAGATAAAGCTTGAGACGGGTCAGAAAAGGACGCGGCTTGACCTGCCAGAGGTGATTGAAGGCACGTTCGATGGTGTGCATCAGAATGAAGACCGTAATGCTCAGAAAAGCGATGCCCGCTACGGTCAACTGCTGCGCACGGTGCGAAAACCGGACGATGCCGCCGGAAATGGTGCTCGCCGTTCCGCTTGGCAGCAGCGATCCCTGAATCAGCAATTCGAGCCGGGTCAGCAACAGGTTCAGATAGGGAACCGCCTCGGCAACGGACAGGATGAGCGTTACCAGCGGAACCAGCGCCAACAGCGTCGTAAACGCCAGCGCGGAACTGGTCTGCATCATGTTCTCGGTGCGGAAGCGCCGGAAGATCGTCGCCGGCACCCCCGGTTTCGGCGCCAGCCGGCGATATCGGGAGTGAGTCTGCATGGGGCCGTATAATAGCCGACCATGCACGATATCCTCGTTCTCTATTACAGCCACCGCGGCTCGGTGCGCGCACTCGCCGAGCGAGTCGCGCGCGGGATCGAATCGGTTCCCGGCGTTCAGGCGCGGTTACGCACCGTACCCCGGGTTTCGACCGTCTGCGAAACGGCAGAACCTGCGGTTCCGGACTCCGGTGCACCCTACGTCGAAGCCGCCGACCTCGACGAATGCATCGGCCTGGCCCTCGGTAGCCCGGTCCGCTTCGGCAACATGGCCGCGCCGCTGAAATACTTCTGGGATGGCACTATCGCCGCCTGGCAAAACGGCACGCTGGTCGGCAAGCCGGCCTGCGTCTTCACTTCGAGCAGCAGCCAGCACGGCGGCAACGAATCGACCCTGCTTTCGATGGCCCTGCCCCTCATCCACCACGGCATGTTGCTCATGGGCCTGCCGTTCACCGAGCCCGATATCAGCCACACGCAGCAAGGCGGGACCCCCTATGGCGCCAGCCATGTTTCCGGCGCCAGCGGCAATCCCGTGCTTTCCGACAGTGAAAACCGGCTCGCCTTCGCCCAAGGCTGGCGGCTGGCAAATATTGCCATGAAACTGAGTCGACCGTGACTGCCAGATATTACCGGCTTGCCGCCAGCACCAGCCTGATTGCACTGATCTTTCTCACCCTCGGATGGGAACTCTGGTGGGCGCCGCTCAAGCCGGGCGGATCATGGCTGGTCCTGAAAGCGGTCCTGCTGCTCGCGCCACTGTTCGGAATCCTGCGCGGCAAGCGCTATACGTACAAGTGGGTTTCCCTGTTCGTACAGTTCTACCTGCTCGAGGGCCTGGTCCGGGCGACCAGCGACAGCGGCCTGTCGCAAAGACTGGCGATCGGCGAAACATTGCTCGCCGCCATACTCTTCGTTTCGGTCATTCTCTACATTCGCGCCACCCGCGGCCCACGGGAAGAAATAGCCGCGCCAGCAGGCTGAGGCACGCCTGCCGATCAGACACCGCCCTGAGCCAGCACCTTGTCCGGCGTCGAGTACAACTTGTTCAGGGCATTCAGGTAGGAACGCGCCGAGGCGATGACGATGTCGGTATCCGCACCATTGCCATTGACGATGCGCCCGCCTTTTGACAGCCGCGTCGTGACCTCACCCTGCGCATCGGTACCGGTGGTGATGGCATTGACCGAATAGAGCAGAAGTTCCGCTCCGCTACCGACGACGTTCTCGATCGCCTTGAAGGTCGCGTCGACCGGACCGCCGCCACCCGCCTCACCTTTCAATTCGGCACCACCGATATTGAGAATGACTTTGGCGTGCGGCATCTCGCCGGTTTCCGAGCAGACATGCGAATAGACGAGCTTGTAGTGCTCCTGTTCGGGCGCAATCACCTCGTCGGAGACCAGGGCGTGAAGATCCTCGTCGAAGATCTCGTGCTTGCGGTCAGCCAATTCCTTGAAGCGGGCAAAGGCCGAGTTGAGGGCCTCATCGCTGTCGAGTTGGATGCCCAGTTCCTGCAAACGACTCTTGAATGCATTGCGCCCGGAATGCTTGCCCAGAACCAGCTTGTTCTGCGCCCAGCCGACATCCTGAGCACGCATGATCTCGTAGGTTTCGCGATGCTTGAGTACGCCATCCTGATGAATTCCGGACTCGTGGGCGAAAGCATTGGCGCCGACCACTGCCTTGTTCGGCTGCACCGGATAACCGGTAATCTGCGACACTAGCTTGGAGGCCGGCACGATCTGGGTCGTGTCGACGCGCGTCTCGACCGGAAACACGTCGCTCCGCGTGCGCACCGCCATCACCACCTCCTCGAGCGCGGCATTGCCGGCCCGCTCGCCGAGTCCGTTGATCGTGCATTCGACCTGCCGGGCGCCGGCCAGCACCGCCGCCAGCGAATTGGAAACCGCCAGGCCGAGATCGTTATGACAATGAACCGACCAGACCACCTTGTCCGAGTCTGGCACGCGCTCGATCAGGCGGCCTACCAATTCGGCGTACTGGAAGGGGATGTTGTAACCCACGGTATCCGGCACATTGATCGTCGTCGCCCCGGCCTTGATCACCGCGTCGAAGACCCGGACCAGGAAATCGACGTCCGAGCGCCCGGCATCCTCGGCCGAAAACTCGACGTCGTCGGTGTACTCCCGGGCCCAGCCGATAGCCTTGACCGCCTGCTCGACGACCTGATCCGGAGTCATGCGCAACTTCTTTTCCATGTGGATCGGCGAAGTTGCGATGAAGGTGTGAATACGGCCTGAATTCGCCGACCTGATTGCCTCGCCCGCCCGACGAATGTCATTCTCGTTGGCACGCGCCAGCGAACAGACGGTGGAATCCTTGATCGCTTGGGCGATTGCCTGGATGGCCTCGAAATCACCGGGAGAAGCGGCGGCGAAGCCCGCCTCGATCACATCGACGCGCATCTTTTCGAGCTGACGGGCAACGCGGATCTTCTCTTCCTTGGTCATTGACGCACCCGGACTCTGCTCTCCGTCGCGCAGGGTCGTGTCGAAAATCACCAGATGCTGTTTCATTTTCTGCTCCGAAGCGTCAAAGGCTCTTGCGCTTGAACATGCCGACCGCGGCCAGCGCATAGCCGGACAAACCGTAAATGACGAAGAACCCGAACAGGGCGATCTCGGGACTGTAGGCCACCAGCGCAAAACCCATTGCAATGGCGGCGATCACGAAGAACGGCACGCTCTTCTTCAGGTTGACGTCCTTGAAACTGTAGTAGCGAACATTGGAAATCATCGTGATACCGGCAAAGAGGGTCAGCAGGCAGGCCAGCCAGCGCACGTCGTTGCCGGAAATCCCGCTGGTGATCATCACCCAGACCAGGCCGGCTACCAAGGCCGCCGCGGCGGGCGACGGCAAGCCCTGGAAATAGCGCTTGTCCATGACTTCCAGGGTGGTGTTGAAGCGCGCCAGACGCAACGCCGCGCCAGCGCAGTAGATGAACGCGGCGATCCAGCCCAGGCGTCCGAGGTCACGCAGCGCCCATTCATAAATGACCAGCGCCGGCGCCGCGCCGAAACTGACCATATCCGAAAGCGAATCGTACTCCGCTCCGAAGGCCGACTGGGTATTGGTCATGCGCGCCACCCGCCCATCCAGGCCATCGAGCACCATGGCGATGAAAATCGCCATCGCCGCGCGCTCGAAATCGCCCTGCATCGCCTGAACGATGGCGAAGAATCCGGCAAACAGCGCCGCCGTCGTAAATAGATTGGGCAGCACATAAATGCCGCGGCGCTTGAGTTCCGGATTGAACAGCGTCTTGCGTGGCTTGCGTTCGATCATTGTTGTGACAGTTCGGTCAAGGCAGGCGAAAAGGATACACCTTTTCACCAGCGGCGCTTTCCGCAATGAGAAAGGGCGGTGCGGTATCCCGCACCGCCCGGAGCGAAGGCTGTATCGTCAGGCGCAAGCACCATGATTGGCGCCGTGCCTGACAGGATTCAGGATCAGTTTCTGGTCTGGTCGACCAGCTTGTTCTTCTTGATCCACGGCATCATGTCACGCAGCTTTTCACCGACCGTCTCGATCGGATGCACCGCATTCAGGCGCCGACGTGCAGTCATCGCCGGGTAGTTGGTGCGCCCCTCGAGGATGAACATCTTGGCGTAATCGCCGTTCTGGATACGCTTCAGGGCATTGCGCATGGCGGCACGCGACTGCTCGTTGATGACCTCGCCACCGGTGACGTACTCGCCGAACTCGGCATTGTTGGAAATCGAATAGTTCATGTTGGCGATGCCGCCTTCGTACATCAGGTCGACAATCAGCTTCAACTCGTGGAGGCACTCGAAATAGGCCATTTCCGGCGCATATCCGGCTTCGGTCAGGGTTTCGAAGCCCATCTTGACCAGTTCCACGGCACCACCGCAGAGTACAGCCTGTTCGCCGAAGAGATCGGTCTCGGTT
>Ga0209507_1001245_pt1 | contig 20992 bp, 20 predicted proteins | sample AD_UKC028_MetaG_FD_184414 | JGI IMG/M metagenome (GOLD analysis project Ga0209507, IMG submission 184414) | Active sludge microbial communities of municipal wastewater-treating anaerobic digesters from USA - AD_UKC028_MetaG (SPAdes) (version 2) | ecosystem: Engineered > Bioreactor > Anaerobic >...
ACCTATGGCATCACCGTCGCGGTCAACGGTACGGCTCTGCCGGCCAGCTCGGCCGTGCTCTATTCCGGTGAAAGCCTGGTCGTCGCCTTCGACCCCTGGTCGCTGGTTATCGCGATCGTCATCTACATCATCATGTCGATGTCGTCCTGCAACGAGGAAGAAGGAAAGCTCGCCATGAAGGAAGGAGCCGGCCTGTGCCATACCGTCGGCACCTGGTGCTCCTCCTGCTTCCGTCTCTTCGGCAAATGCGTCTCCTGCCTCGAACACAGCACCGGCAAGTGCTGCTTCAACAGCAAACTCGCCCGCATCGTCAATGAGCAAGGCCGCGTGCAGGTCGGCAAGGGCTGGGGCTCGGGCGAAAGTCCCGACTGCTCGGGGTTCACCATCGCCCAACTCCAGAGCCTCAACTTTGCGGCCATGGACCTCACGGAGTTCTACGCCTCCATCGTCCCGACGCTACCCAATACCGGCGCTCTGCACGGCAGCAACGCCGCGCGTCTGACGACTTGTTACTACGGACAGGGGAAGTGCCAATGAAGATCGCCTATACCGCCGCCTTGATCGCTGGATTCGCGGCGCCCGTCATCGCCGACGAAATGCCCAGAGCCCCGGTCTCGGATCCGCGGCCGGTCATGTTGGCCGCCCTCCAATCAGTCAATGGCGATGCCCACGGCATCCTCGGCGGCGAAATTGCCGACGCGCTCACCCAACGCTTTGCTGCCACCTCACCGATCTACATCGATGTCACGACCGAGAAGCGCTACGCCCAGGCCGGTTGTGCCCGCTTGAATGTCAGGTTCTGGCAGGACGGGGTTCTACTACCCGGTGCGTCGAGCCCGCGCCGCCAGACCATGGATTTCGGCATCAACTACTGCCTTGATGGCCGGCCACCGCAATCCCTGAAGTAGCGCCACGCATGCCGATCCGCAACCGCCACGCCCTCCTCATGCTGCTGACCTTTGCCGTAATGCTCGGTAGCCATAGCGCAACAGCCCAGGATGCAGCTTCCCGCTACTGGGCCGACAGTTGGCGCGGCTGGCATTTCTATGAAGCACCGGTGCCGGAAGAGATCGAACATCCATTACCACTAGGCAAGGCCACGCCAACTGCGCCACCGACTTCCCCCTCGCGCGCACCGGAACTGGTCGAATTCGAACACCTTCAGAAAACGCTGGAGGAGACACGCAACATCGCCATCATGCGACCAAGCGAAGCCAATGTCCGGCGCTACATGGCGTTGGAGTCCCAGGTCGTCGCCCGCGCTTCCTATTTCGCCGACGTTGCGCAACGCGTTGCCTGGGCCACACCGCAACTGGACCCGACCCTGCAGGGCCGCCCAGTCAATGCCAAAGCCCTGGAGGTCTTCGACCAAGCCGAACTGGTCGATCGCTCGCGCGCTATTGCCGACCTCGGCAAGGATCACGTGCTGTTCTTCTTCTATCGCTCGGATTGTCCGTATTGCCATGCTTTCGCGCCAACGTTGGCAGCCTTCCAGGCCCGTCATGGCATCCAGGTCGTCGCCATCAGCGTGGACGGTGGTCCGCTGCCGAGTTTCCCCAATGCCCGGCCGGACAACGGCATTGCCACTACCTTGAAGGTCAACCAGGTGCCCGCTGTTTTTCTGGCCCAGCCCTTCACCGGAAAGATCTCTCCCATCGGCTTCGGGGTGCTCTCGGAATCCCAGTTACTCGAACGCATTGCCACGGTGTCCGCTCCGCAAGCCGAGGCCACGCAAACCACAACCACGCAAGGTCTCGCCCACCCCCTGGAGGCGCCATGACACAGTACGACCATTTCCCGTTTCGGCAGATCGCTGCCACGCTCATGGCCTTGCTGTTGGCGATCCCGTCCTTCCAACTGCAGGCCGGCGACCTCAACAGCGAGGTCAACAACATGTTCAACAATCTGGGCGCCATCGGCAACTACACGGCCCCCGGGGCCTTCCGTGGCCAGACCTTTAATACCTACGCCGGCGGCAATTTGATGATGCGTTCGCCAAACAAGGTTTATCAGTTGGCCGCCATCCAGTTCCCCAGCGCCAAGGCCGGCTGCGGCGGCATCGACGTGTTTGGTGGTTCCTTCTCGCACATTTCGGCGACCGAGTTCAAGAACATGCTGAAGAACATCACGGCTGCCCTGCCGGGGATCGCTTTCCAGCTCGCTCTGGAGGCGGTCTCGCCGCTGCTCGGCGGGCTGACCAAATGGGCCAAGGGACTGGAGACCTGGATCAACAATGCTCGGATCAATTCCTGCGAGACCGCCAAGGCCATTGTCAGCACGGCAGCCGAATCGATTGGCTACAGCTCTCAGGAAACCTGCGCCGATCTGGCCATCGAGATGGGCATGGAAAGCGACCGCGATGCGGCGCGGCGGCGTTGTGCGACGGATCGGCCCAGCATTCTGTCCTCGGCACGTTCCTCAGCCGACCCGAAGGTGAAAAACAAGGCGCCCTTCGTCGGCAACCTGACCTGGAAAGCCTTGCAGTACACCGGTGCCTACCTGGATGATCAAGAGCGCGAACTGATCATGAGCCTGGTCGGTACCATTATCTATTACCCGGAAGAGTCGGCCCGTGACCCCGAGCCGATTGCCCCGACGCTGACCTCGATCAGCCAATTGCTTTACGGCCAGGGCGCTGCCGCCGGTACGGATGTCGTGCAGCATGTCTTGAAATGCAACGACTACAGCAATTGCGACGTGGTCAGCTTGAACACCACTTACACCCACACCCCCTTTACCGCCAAGGTAGAGGCGATCATGCGCTCCATTGCCGAGAAGATCACGACGCGCACCGCCATCCCCAATAACTCAACCGAGGTCGGCTTCGTCAACCAGACCACCGAGCCGGTCTACAAAATGTTGTCGATCGGTACCAGCATCCCGGGATCGGACTTGGCCGACAGCCTGATCGCCCAGTACCGCGACGTGATTGCCGCCGACTACGCCTATGTTTTTCTCGAACGCAATCTGCGTCTGGGGATGGCTGCGCTGGACAAGAACTACACCTTGCAGCAGTCGCAACGGGAGCAGGCCAACCAGGTCCGCCAGCGGGCGCAGGCCATGCTCACGCAACTCTCCCAAGAAAAGAATCTGCTCTACCAGAAGGTCGGCTCCTTCCGGGCGGTATCGAACCATCTGGAGCAACTCGAACGCCAACTGCGCTCCAGCATGCCGCAACACGTGATGGACATGCTCGGCCAGCAGGCCGCTTACCTTTCGCAGTAGCAGTGACGCGATAGCGCGACAGGAGAAAGCAGCATGTGGGAAATCTACGCTTACCAGAATGCCGACAGCCTGTTCGGCGTCTTCAATGCTGCCGCGGCGATCCACGCTTCGGGCGACTACGCCGCTGCCCTGGCGGCCGTGGCATTCTGCGGTTTTGTGGCGGCCCTGATTGCCTACGCTTTCGCTCCCGAGAAACTGCAGGGTTGGAAGTGGCTGGGCACAGTCGTGCTGGTCTTCTCGGTGCTGATTGTGCCCAAGGTCACGGTGGGCATCGTGGACAAGACCGGCGGTTCCGCCGTCAAGGTCGTCGGCAACGTGCCGTTCGGGGTGGCCGCACTGGGCGGCATCACCAGTACGATCGGCAATACGCTGACCAGTCTGTTTGAAACGGCCTTCCAGGTTATTCCGGGCGTCGGCGCCCTACCAGTCGAACTGAGCTACCAGCAGAACGGCCTGATGTTCGGCAATCGGCTGATCCGCGAGACCGGCAACGTGGTTTTCCAGGACCCGGCCTTCCGCACTGACCTGATTAACTTCATCCATAACTGCACGACTTACGACCTGATCGACGGCACGCTCGATCCGGCGGTCTTTTCTGCGTCGGATGATGTCTGGCCACTGATGGCCTCGCCCAATCCGGCGCGCTTCAGTACGCTGACCGGCGCTGGCGGCAGTGTCGGCGTCGATACCTGCCCCAATGTCTATCTGAGCCTCAATGGCCGCTTGCCGGCCCAAATCAGCCGCATCCAGGGGCGCCTGGCCTTTCAGCTCAATCCGACCTTGCCCGGCGCTGCCGCTGCAGCGGTCATCGCCGGGCAAATCCAGCAGGCCTATCTCAAGAACAGCATCGCCACCGCCGCGGCAACGGCGGCCGATCTCATCCGGCAGAACGCCATGCTCAACGCGCTTGAGGACACCAGCAAGATCGTCGGTCAGAAGGTCAATGATCCGGCGGCGATGGTGTTGGCGGTCGGCCGCGCTCAGGCGGTCGCCCAGCAGAATGCCTCTTGGCTCAATTACGGCAAGGTGGCCGAGCAGGCCTTGCCCGTTTTTAGAAACGTGGTCGAGGCGGTAACCTACGCGATGTTCCCGCTCTTTGTGCTGTTGCTCCTGCTCACCAGCGGACGGGAGACGATGATGGCCTTCAAAGGCTACTCGGCCGTGCTGATATGGATCCAGCTCTGGCCACCCCTCTACGCCATTCTCAATTACATGGCCTCGATCTATGCGGCTTACGATCTCGCCGCGGCGGCCGACCTCGGAACGGGGGGCAAATCGCTGGCTTTGCAGACTGCTTCGACGATCTATTCGCGAGCGATCTCGGGCGAGGCCGTCGTCGGTTACCTCGCCATCAGCATTCCTTTCATAGCGTGGGCCGCCCTGAAGCGCATGGAAAATTTCGGAACTGCGCTGGTCGGTGGCTTGTCGGGACTACAAGGGATGATCTCGGGCGGCACCTCGGCCGCCACCGTTGGTAACGTCTCAATGGGGAATGTCGGTATGGACCAGATGCAACTGGCACCCAACCGCACCTCGGCTTTCATGGGCAGTTGGCAAAACGATCTGAGCGGGAACACCTTCTCATCGAATGCCCTGACCGGGCGAACCGCCGTCAGCCTGCTGCGCAACCAGGGATTTGCATCCCGAATGGTCTCGATGCGCGTGTCCGAGCAGGACGTGACGCAGGCCAGTCGGCAAGCCGACGCCGCGCGTGGTGAAGCGATTGCTGCGAATACCGAGCGATCAGCGGCGCTCGCCGAGACATTTACGCGAGGCTTGGCAAAGCTACGGTCATCTCGACACAGCAGCGGTACGGCCTCCAGCAGCTTCGAGCAAATGGGCGAGACACTCAACAGGCTGGATCAGATTTCGAAGAACGTGGCGAACAGCACGGGTTTGACCCAGAGCCAGGTGGCACAAATCGCTTTCGGCGCTACCGGACACGTGGGGATCAACACACCCGTGGCCGGCGCGGAACTTCAGGCCAGAGCCGGCAAGAACTACTCGTCGGGATTGTCGGCCGCCCAGCAGAAGGTGCTCAATAGCCTCACCCAAGAGCAGATCGCTGAGTTCAAGCAGTTCGGGGACAGGGTATCGCGGGATTCGAGCGTCGTCAGCAGCTTCGCCAGCGATTCCCGCGAAGCTCAGGAGATGTCGTCAAGGCTGGCCACTACCACGTCCAGAGCGGAACGGGCAGATGCAACCTTTGCCGATAGAACGGCCTTTGCTGAGCGCCTCTCGTCTGCAAGGGACAAGGGAGAATCGATCTCGGTCGACATCGCCCAAGATCCGCACAATCTGGAGATGTTCCTGCGCTATGCCGAACAATACGGCGGCGACAGTGCCTCGGCGCTGTCAATGTTCGACGCGGAACTCGCGCGCCAGGGACTCAGACCCAACCGGGTGTTCTCTGATGGCACGGCGCTGCCGAGTTCGTTCGGGGACGTACGCAGCCTGCATGATCACCAAGCCACAGACCCCACGCTATCACCAGACCTCGCGGCTTCGCATCGGCAGCATCGCGCGAAGATGTCGCAATTCAACCACTCCGCATCGGGCGCTCACCCCGACACGAATCCGTCTCCGCTGCGAAACGACATACAGACGCAAGGAAACGCCATCAGGAATGAAGCTGGTTCGGCCAACTCCAGCTTTGATCGAAATGCAGAGATCGTCGACACCGGGGATGGGACCTTGGTCACCAGAAAATCGCTGCTCAAGCAATCGGGCAAGCAGGTCGTCGATGATGGCGAAGCATCCATCGATAACGCGAAGGATGCCGTGAAGGAACTGCTTCGGAAGAAAGAGTGATCAATCCGCCATCCCACCGGTCCCGCCGAATCCCTTGCTGTCGGGCGATGGCGGCTTCATCAACTGCGGATGGCCCTCATCACGCCAATAGTTGTCCATGAGGTCCTCCGAGGTGGTGCCAAGCCCACGGAGGGTATCGTCCCGATTAGGCATTGGACGGCCGCCTCGGCCGATCCTTGATAGGGCACCGCCCGCAGCCGCTCCGACAAGAGCGCCAAGACACATCATGAATAGCTTGAGGCCCCAACCATCGCCTAGCGTCGAAAGCAGGCCAACAGCCGAGCCTGCAACGATGAACCCTATGAAGATGAGTTTTCGCATTTCAGCCTCCTGGATTCAGACTACCTCCGATGGCCCAGGTTGCAAGCGTATGGCCAATACCCAGCCAACATTTCAACCACCAAGGCCCGCCCCCAGAAAATTCTTATGCGGAGCCATTTTGCTCAATACCAACTGGGTCATCGCGAACAGTCGATGAAACAGCGCGCTTATGCCAAATCGACTCTTTGGATCCTTGCGAGTTTAACCTCAGGCATTCCACGCCTCGATTGAATCGTAAAGCCGCCGAATCCACTTGGGCAAATCGCTACTTTGTTCATGGCTTTGGGTGAAATCGTTGAACTGGCTTCGAAATTTCTCAGCGACTTCAACCTTGCTCACGGTCGTCTTTGCTCTTAGCCGGCCATCTTCCAGCTCGTAGTATTTATCCCGAAAGCCAGATGGCAAATAACTTTCAATCGTATACCGTTGGGTAATCCAGCAGTATTGTCCGGAACTGGCTGTTGCATTGATTTCGTCGCGAATTCTCGCTTTGGTACCTGATGGGTTTTGAGGAACATCCCGTCCAGCAACATCGACAATAAAATCCAGGTCACGATCCATTACGACGATTGAGTTTGCGTTGATCCTAAATATCTCGATCAAGTCTGTAGTTGGTCCTGCTGCGAACTGGTTGAGCATCGAACCGCCATAGAAAACAAACCCGAAATGGTTGTTCTCTATGGGCATTTTTTTGCCATTTTGAGCACACCACAGTTTCAACCAATGGCTAATATAGAGACGATCTGAACTACCTTCCACCCAGACTACTCCATTAGCTTGGCATACGTCACTAGGTCGCACTCCCAAGCTTGCTAGCGCCAAACTCGGGTTGGTCAATTCCTTTATCTGATACCCAGCGGCCTCAAATAGCTTAACGTTTCCCTCGGGCCAAGTATGGATATCGATTAGCGTTGAAGAATGCGTAGTCATGAAGACTTGCAAATCTCGCAGCTTAACCGTCTCGCAGATTCGCTGCATCAGCACCCGCAGCAATTTCGGATGAATATGGGTTTCAGGCTCCTCGATCACACAGATGGAGCCTTTACTCTGCGTTGCAAGCCATGCTACCAATCCGCCAAATGCCCTCCAACCCGATGGGAACATGGCAATAGGAACATGGTTGTGTTGCCTCTCGTCATCATTGAAGCTGACACTGACAACGTCATTGGCAATTAGATGTATTGGAGATTTCTGATCGTGCCGGGAGCAAAAGCCGGGGGGCGCCTTATACGCATCTTGACCATCAGCCAGAGGGAAAGGCGCTAGCCCCGACAGGTATTTGGCATCAGCATTCAAAACGTCAATGAACGCCTGAGTGGGAATGCCAACTTCATCATGCCGACAGCGATATCCCACTTCTGCAGACAAGTGATTAATAGTTTCACGCAATTGTCCGGGCACGGGTATCGAGGCATCCTTGGCCAGTCGTCCGTGAAATTTCTTTTGCCCCGCAGCGGAACTCGACACAATCGCCAGCCCGAACTCTTCAATGCCCATCTTATTAAACATCGCAATGACTTGAGCATCGTTGTCGAAGCGCACCACAAACCCTGACGATGTAGCTGTCGTAATACTTTCACGAGCAATCGTTGACAGCACATTCGCATCGCTCATCGCCCTTATCAAATCCATGATGGTCGACTTGCCACCGCCATTTGGCCCAACCACCACGTTTATAGCGGACGCTTGAAGTTGCTCGATGTCAGCGATTTTGAAATCAGAATTGTGAAGGTCATGATTGAGGCCAAGTTTTCTCAGGCCACGAAACCCAATGCTGTTTATATGCATTTGCCACTCTGCTCGCTAAGGTAAAGAGGTCGCCCTAAGAGCCAATATTCAAGCATGTCAGCCAGTAATCCATGAATATATGGCAACCGCGCAATGTGCGCTGTATGCGTGATAGAGACCGCATGACGGCAGTGATGAGCAGGAACCGCTGACGGGTTTCGCCAAAGCATTGGCGTGTCGGCGTGGAAGACATTTGATCGCCGCAAATATAGACGCCTATCACGCGATTCTCTGGTGCAGTACGAACTGTTTTACCCTCGGATCAACCCTGATTCGGGCAAGACACCAAGGAGATCGTCGAACTTGGACTGTAACTTTGATGATGGGCAACCGTCGCCACCACACCGCCCCAGACAGTAGGTGAAATTATCTGTTCGGTCCGCGCACGCGGTCTATTTCCCTGATCACTGAAATAGTCGCTCATGTGGTTTGCTCTTCCCGCCTCAGCGCTTCTGCGACGGCGGAACCGTTCACGATCTCCTCAAATCGTTCGATGCTGACTAGTACTGCATCGAGCCTCGGAACTTCACCAAAGACCATGCCGGTCATGGCTTCGTAATCCTTTGAAAGGGCATCATGCATTGCTGCACTCGGAGTCAACGTGAAGGAGCCGGGTTGAGCTGTATCTAGGCCCAGATCGACGCTTCCGAAGAAAAGCCTGGCGTGGTGAGCGCAATCTATAGCGAGTGCCTGATCGGCCTGCCACTCGGGCGATCCGCTTGCCTGCATCAGTTGGTGCACATCGTAATAGTGGCGCGAGACGCGCTGCCCGCCGTGCCGCAGTTCTCCGCGACGGTCGTGCCACTGCCGCAAGCCATGCAGGATGATGACCTTGTCCCAGAAGGTGCGCTCCGGCTTGACGGTGATCACCTTGCTTACGGTGAGATCCAGCGTCGGCAAGTCCTGCGCAACGTATGGCGTGACCGTTGCCGCTATGTGGGGGTCGAGTGCCGACTTCGCACCGGACTCGATTTTCACGGCAGAGCGGATGTAGTCGTTGGTTGTGGGCGTGACGGCGGGATACCAAAACAGCAGGGTCTGGCCGTCTTTGTCATCCGGATCGAGTTCCAGGCGGAAGCGGCCATCGGGAATGACGGCCGCGGCGATCTGAGTGAATTCATCCGCCAATGGGCCGGCGATGTAGGCTTGGCAAGCCAGCCGGATGGCTTCAAGACGAGCCCGGCGCTTCTTGCCGCTCAAGGCGTCCAGTTCCGCCACCTCGGCGGACTGTCCCAGATCGTCACGAAAAACCGTGATGTCGATGTCCTCGGAAAAACGGGAGATCAGGCCAAAAGCTTTGGACAGGGAGGTACCCCCCTTGAATAGGAGCCTGGGGCCACCTGCTGCTAAGCCGTTGAACAGAGCATCCAAGGTCCAGCAGACCCAGAAATCCTTTTCGACGTTCTGGACCGCTGTACCCAAGCGAGCGGCTGTGCCGAGAAACAAATCGAGTCGATCGCCATCGGCAGCGGTGATGACATCGCAGAAGGAAGGATTCAACGCATGCCCCTTACGCCTTTGGCCAAAGAAGAATCGACCATGGAATTCACCGCGCTACGCACCGGCAAAGTCATGGGTACGGCGCCCAGAGGATCGCAACTGGGTAGATCACGGACCAGACTCTGCATCCACGCCGGCAGCACGTTGAAGCCATCGCGTAGGTCCTGGCAGATTGCAGCCCCTTGGACGGAATCGACAAGCAGTTGGCTTAGTCGGTTCACTATGCGGTCATGATCAGAAACCAGCGTGTCTTTCAGCCAATGTAGAGCCTGCACAACTCGCATGGCGGGACGACCGGCCCAATAAAGGCGACTGGGAGCGGTTTGCTTGAAGTCGATGACGAGTTTATCGAGTTTGATCGCCCGGCGGCGTGCGTCGGTATGAATGGTAACGCGAGCTGGAACAGCATCCGTTAAGCCAAGGTCATTGGCGGCGGTCATTCCATCCACAAGCAAACGCAGTTGGTCACGCCGTGCGATAGCATCGATGATCGCCCGATAGTCCGGAGTCGTGGGGCGCTGGGTTAGGCGATTGATGATGGGCTTGTCGTACAAGCCTCGGTCGACACGCCGCAAGTCACCCGCCAACACCATACGCTGGAGAGTCTTGTCGATCGCATCCCGGTTGCCGAGGTGCGCAAAGTCAGTCGGTACCCAGACGTGGCCTGGACCTGCAGCGTTGATTTGCGACGAAATGGCGGATTTGATATCTGACACATGGCCTCCTGTCCGATATTTGTATAACTTTTTCGGACACTTAGCAAGAAGAAATGTCCGAAAATTGTAGATATATTTCGGACACTAATAGGCGACATGCGAAAGACTCAACCGGAGCCGTGGAATTTCCACTCTTGCCATACGCTCCGGCTAGACTATCCGAAAGGAGACAGAACTGGTCTAGCGGAAACGAACTTGTGCCGTTTCGTTTCCCCCCTGATACCAGCACTTGAGTGATTCGAACACACAGCTCCCTTAAGTTAATGATTGCTATCGCAGCATCTTTCCCTTGAGGAAACTGCGAAGGACAGGGTTTAGAACTTCCTTTGCCTCTTCCATTCGAGCTTCAGCCTCCGTGACCTGCTCGGCAGAGGTTATTGCCACCCACTCATGTCCGCACGATCTGCAGCGCTGCATGAAATCACCACTGTTCGGCTCAGTACGGCCTATCGGATTATCTATGGTACCGCACTCTGTGCATGTCGTTGGGTAGGCACACAGGTACTCGCTAGAACTATTTGACATTTTCCTTATCTCCAACAGTACGTCATGTCTTATGCCAATAACGCAGACCTGCTCGGCTAGTGCACCAAACGATTTGATAGGCGGAGAAGAGGCAAACAAACGCTACCGACTTTGTGCTCCCTGGAAACTCGCAATTGTTCGGAAGGTAATCTATGCCGTTGCCTTTGTTGCTTGGTCGGCCACACGCTTGGACAAAATTTCTCCCAATGCGGAATCTTGCAAGTCACACAGGCTGCGGAGAATCTTCCGCCGGACCTCTTGTTCCGCATCTCTGCTCAAGCGAGAAATTCTTTCAATCCCAATATTCAGTTCGGTGTTCGAAAAATCCCGACCTTGCGCGCCCTTCCCACCAAACCAGAAAACGACAGTGCATTTTCCTTTCGTTGCCCCTGATTGGAATTGGTATATCGCGCTCATTTTCACGAGAAAGCAAAAACGATGAAAAGCCTTATTCGTAATAAGCCCCAGTTTGTCCAATTTCTCGCCGTTGATGCGGATTCTTTTTACGCGCCCCTCCATCCAACTGATTGCAGGATCTTTAGGCAGCTGACCAGCACTTTCGTCCCGAACAATCTCGATGTCGACCAGTTCATCGAAACTGAGAGACCCGCCCGTCGCCCCAGTTAGTAGCATGAAGAACCAGATGCGCTCTTCGTTACTGAAATCGTCGAACCTGATGCTTTGGGGCTTCTGCTCTGTTATGAGGCCGTTATCTTTCCAATGAGTGGTAATTGCCTTAACCAAGACACTGTTGATGCGGTCAGTTTCCTTCGAGGTATGAGTCTTCTGTAGCTCCAGAATCAACTCACCGTCCCGCCTTGACACAATGATCCCTCCGGAAAATTGCAGCTCCCGCTCAATCCAGTCCTTGCTTAAGTCCTCTCTTTTTACTGTATAGAAGATTTCGAGTTCCCCACTCGGCCGCTTGGTAATCGTAGGGCAATCAACAAACTCGTGGCCGGGCTCAAGTGACAAGCCACCCAAGAGGTTTTCAAAGTTCTCGAGCACCGTACTATGCCAGTCGGCTGCTGGACTGCTCAATGTCACTTTGTCGGTTTTGTATTTGTCGAGCGACTCGCGGGTGTAAGAGCGAGCAATCAGGCGGCTAAACTCTCCAGGTGTGAGCAAACACGAACTAAGCAACGGAACGGTTACCGACTTGTCTGTGCTATCGAGAAAAACCCCCTTTTCTCTGAGCAGTTCATTTATCTCGCCATAAGAGATATGGCTGCTATTAAGGAGCACTCTGAGGCGGTCCCCCCAAAGAATGCAACGATCCAAGTCCACCTGTTTGGCCAACTCGCGCTTAGTCATGATTGCCCCTCCAGCAAACTCAGCAAACTGACTTTGTAGGAAAAAACAGATACGTTTTTAGCCAGATGCTCGAAAGCAATGAGTGCTTGATCACGTGCCTGGCTGTGGATTGATTCGTTGTAGTCTTCAAAGCCGATATTGATATCGTCGACCCACGCGTCACCGAAGTCATGGGCAAGTGCATAGGCCTTTTTCAATGCATCGGCACTGAATTTATCCCTGACGTACAAGTGAAGGACCGGCTTCCCATCTCTGTCGCCGCGGATGGGAATGACATCGGAAGCCAGTAGTTCGACGGGTAAGTACTTTCCGAATCGCTCATGATCGGCGGAAATGGAGTTACCCAGCCTGGGATAGTAAAAGGAGTAGTTTCCAATCCCCAGGCTTTCGTAGTGTCGTATTCCATGAAAGATGAAAGACGCCCTACCTGAGTCAACAAGAACCACCGGCGTATCGTGTTCCTTTGAAAGCTGAATATCTCCTAAGTCTGGGCGAATATCGCGCTCCAAAGTAGCCCTGTCACTATGTACCCAAACGAGAAGCCCTCGGTGATTTTTCTTGGGTTTACCTCGATGAGAGGTAACGGCTTGTTTGACCTCCTGGCTGAATTTGGCGCAATTCACGATGGAATTCAGCTCTGTCAAATGCTCCTTAAGTTTTGTACGAACGCCCTGAGCGCCCTTGGCATAGCCGCCAGTCTGATGCTTTACCGAAACATGTACGACATCTGTAACCCCCTCTAGGAAAGGGCTGTTGTAAATAAATAGACGGTCGTCTCCATGTGACGTGGTTCCATGCTTTTCCTGAAGTGCGCAAGGAATTTTGATGGTACTCAACGATGGGCTCCAACCAATCATGCGCAGCAATTCCTTGGCCAGCGCCTCTCCTAATTCCCCAGACCTTTTGGATGCCTCACCGCTCACGTTGCCTCCTCATGCGAATGGTAAATGTCAATTCACCGTCGGGCCCCTCAATCATTTGCACATCGGAAAGCCTAACTTCTGCAGGCAGTAATAGGCTGACTCCGTGGCCGAGTTCAAGCCGCGAGATTTTTTTTGATAAATTGCGACTAATCTTGTTGCTCGGTGCGCTGATGCTATCGTCCGATGCAAGCCCGAAGCGTCGTTGGGCTTGGGAAACAGTCGCTTGGTAAACGTCTTCGTCGATGTACGCTTGGGAGGCTGCAGCAAGAGCACTCGCATCTAGACTTTCGTTTTCCTCGCAAAGCTCGGAAATTGATTCGCCGTAGCGGGCCCTATCCAATGGATTTTGTATTGAATCCGCGATTTTCCCCGCAATGAAGGACATCATCCTGCTGCAGGTCACCGAGTCTGCGGATTTCTTTACCTTCAGAAAGTCGTCTAGCCAAAATTTTGTCTTGTTGCCTAACCTATCGAGCGCAAAGACCACGTCGTCATGCTCCAGAATCAACGCTCCCTTATCGATCAGGTTCGGGTTGATTCCTGTGCGGGGAATCACATTTAGGGTATCTCCTCCATCGGCGACGGTTAGGTAGTTGTCCATTACCTCGGACTTGAATAGGCCAATGGCCCGTTGTTGCCGATCTCGGTAGGTAATACCGTCGAACAAGATGACCAGCAGGTCACCCTGCCGAATATTTGGATGAAGCGAATTCTCATAGAGGTGGGTTGAAAAACGCTTGGATGCTTCTACAAAATCTGTTTCTTCGCGAAAAAACTGATTGGCATAAAACCGTATTTCGTTTAGCGCCAAATCTGTCTCATGGTGAAAGTAGTACTGGTTTGTTTCCGCAGAAACCCCTTTCAAGTACCCACCAAGAATGAGAGCAGATAATTCTTCGCTAACGGGAGTGTCGGAGTTCGAGAGTTTTACTGCTTCATCCCGAAGCTTGTTTCCGATTCGATGTACAACGAGTCGGGTTACAGTACTTTTTGTAAGGTCCATTGAGCGCTCTCTAAGACGTTGTCGTGATTGTGGGGATTATTGACGACGCATATGGAAATGACAACCATCCGGAAGCACATTGATGCGATTGATCCCGCCCCGCGTTCAGAGTTGTCGTTATACTGGCAGCAGAGCCGTCCCGCCGGCTTGCCCGCCCACAAGGCGAAGTTGGTTACGACAGCGAGTGAATCCACGAGTCTTGGCTGACCTCGAAGGTCTCCTGTGGCTCGATGTGTGGGCGCATCGGACCGAGGTGACCAGGGAGCAATGTCATGCACTCAAAACCTACATTTTTTCAGATTGAGCAAGGTCGCCGCGATGCAAAGCGGTTGGCGCGTCAAGAGAATATCCCGCTTCACGAAGCACAAGACCAAGTTGCCCTGGCAATGGGTTTCAAGAACTGGTCACTGCTCGTCAAGGGCTGCGCAAACATCCATCCTGCCAAGGTGATTTCGGCGTCCCCGACAAAACCTACAATACGGTACTACCTCCACGGTGATCAGGATGAAGCGGATCCGACTCGCTATTACTGTAAGGAATGTGACGTTTTTTCCAACCCCGCTCATTTCGCGCAACCACATCGTGTGGATCACGGCGAGCGAGCGTTAAGTGCCATTGAGCGTTTTCAGAGGAGCCCCGAGAATTTCGGATCGCGTATTCATCGCCCTAAGGACGCCCCGAACATCCTCTCCGCTGCCATCGCACAAACACTTGCTGCGCGCGTGGCGAAAGATGCAGCGAGAAGCTCCTTTCATCGCTGGCTTGAACAGCAAAAAGGACGAGCCGGTCCAGTCGGCGATTTAACCTACGACGTGATGCACGATGATAGATTTCCCTCCGACACCCCGTCATTGGCGTCCGCCAAGCGCTATTTGGTCAGTCGACATGCATCAAGCGAGGCCTTGAAGGCACTTACGGAAGCATGGCAAGAATTCGAGACGTCCAGGTAAAACGGTCAGTGCCACTGGCCTGACGGGGCTGCCCCCCAGTCGCTGTCGTGAAACTTCCGGTCGAGATCAAAACCTTCTGTCCAGAGGCGACATATCCATCAGCAGAAAAAGAACACGATTGTATGGGGTTGCCCCGCACTAGAGAAAGCGTCTGGCTTACCAGGTAAGAAGGTCGCAGGAAGTCTGGACATGCCCCTTCATTCCCCCCGGGATGAACCCTCTTGTTATAGCTGTTTGTCCCATGACAGCCCATAGATTTGTGGGGGGAAATGTGGGGGGAATTTTGAAAAATCGGCACCTAGAAAGCAAAAAGGCCAATCCGAAGATTGGCCTAAGTGCTTGATTCTCTTGGTCGGGGCGGCGGGATTCGAACTCGCGACCCCTTGCACCCCATGCAAGTGCGCTACCAGGCTGCGCTACGCCCCGACAAGCCGCGTATTATACCCGAAACACTCGGGAATCAAAGGCGCAACATCTCGATAACGTATTGCAATTCGGCGCGCAGGCCACCAACGGTTTTCGGCATTTCCTGATGGTCGACCGCAACAGCGTGTGCCAGCCCAGCCTCGTCCAGTTTGTTTCGTGCACCGCTAATCGTAAACCCCTGATTATATAGAAGCTCCCGGATGCGCCGAACGAGCAGGACTTCATGGTGCTGGTAATAGCGACGATTGCCGCGTCGCTTGACTGGTTTGAGCTGATTGAATTCCTGTTCCCAGTAGCGCAGGACGTGCGGCTTGACGCCACACAACTCGCTGACTTCACCGATGGTGAAATAGCGCTTGGCCGGAATCGGTGGCAATTCCTCGCCACCGTGAGGCTTATGCCGCTGTTCCATCGCAGGCGAGTTCAACGTCGGACTTCAGCTTCTGGCTGGCATGAAAGGTCACCACACGGCGCGCCGTGATGGGGATTTCCTGGCCGGTCTTCGGATTACGGCCGGGACGTTGCGGCTTGTCGCGCAACTGAAAATTGCCGAAGCCGGAGAGCTTTACGCCATCGCCGGTTTCCAGGGAATTGCGGATTTCTTCGAAGAAAGCCTCGACCATGTCTTTGGCCTCACGCTTGTTGAGGCCAACCTTTTCAAACAACAGGTCGGCAAGTTCGGCTTTGGTCAGTGTCATTGTGATTTTTTCCGTCAGGCACGCAGTTGAGCGGCGAATGCCTGTTCGAGACAGGACACGAGTTGCTGCATCGCCAAATCGACTTCCGTATCTTGCAAAGTACGTTGAGTATCTTGCATAACTATCCGGAACGCAAGACTTTTTTTGTTTTCAGGGACGCCCTTGCCGGTGTATACATCGAACAGTTGAACGTCGTTAACCAGGGCCGGCGACTGAGCTTTAAGAGCATCCAGCAGGGTCTGCAAGGCAACGCCCTGATCGACCACGATGGCCAGGTCGCGAATGACAGGCGGGAATTTCGACACCTCGGCATAGGCTGGAACGCTGACTTCAGTAACCGCAGCGAAATCGATTTCGAAAACAACCGGTGCCTGAGGCAGATCGTACTTCTGAATCCATTCCGGATGCAGTTCGCCGATGCAGCCGATGTCGCGACCATCGAGCAGCACCCGGGCAGCACGCCCCGGATGCAGGGCGGGATGGACCAGCTTTTCGAAACGCAGTTGCGCTGGTGCCAGCAAGGCTTCAAGATCACCCTTGACGTCGTAGAAATCGACCTTGCGCGTGCCACCTGCCCATCCTTCCGGCAGCGCGCCGCCGTAGGCGAGGCCGGCCAGTTTCCACGGTTGATGGAATCCACCAACTGGACCGCCCTGAACGTCGCGATGAAAAGTGCGACCGGTTTCGAAAAGGCGGACGCGGCTTTGTTTGCGTTTCAGATTGGTTACCAGATTCGAAATCAGGCCACCAAACAGGGTCGACCGCATGACTGCCATCTGACTGGCAATCGGGTTGGCCAAACGGATCAGGTCCGCATTGGCGGCAAAATCAGCCTCCCAGCCCTCTTCGACGAATGCGAAATTGACCACTTCCTGGTAGCCACGATCAACCAGCAATTGGCGGATGCGCGCCTGAGGACGCTGTGCTTCCGTCTGCACCAGCATTTTCAGATTACCGCGCGGAGCCGGGGCCGGAATGTTGTCGTAACCGTGCAGGCGGGCGATTTCCTCGATCAGGTCTTCCTCGATTTCGAGGTCAAAACGCCAGGTCGGCGGCGTCACCAGGAAATCGTTGCCTTCTCGCACGAAAGGTAGGCCGAGGCCATTGAACAGCCCGGCGATCTGCTCGGGAGAAAAAGTCATGCCGATCACTGCGCAGGCACGCGCCGTGCGCAGACGCACCGGCTTGCGTGCCGGCATCTCTGCCCTGGCTTCGACCACCGGACCAGCAGCACCGCCGCAGATGTCGATGATCAGTTGCGTCGCGCGTTCGATGGCACGATGGGTGCCGCCAAAATCGACACCGCGCTCGAAGCGATGCGAGGCATCGGAGCCAAAACCATAACGACGGGCACGCCCGGCGATGGCTTTCGGTGCGAAGAAGGCCGATTCGAGGAACAGTTCGCCGGTTTCCAGCGTGATGCCGCTTTCTTCACCGCCCATGATGCCGGCCATGGCCAGCGGCTTGGCGTCGTCGGCAATGACCAGGATGTCGGCATCGATAGCGATGGTTTGCTCGTTCAGGAGCAGCAGCTTTTCTTCCGGCTTCGCCATGCGGGCATGCACGGCGCCTTCAAGTTTAGTGTTGTCGAAGGCATGCAGCGGCTGGCCGAGTTCGAGCATGACGTAATTGGTGACATCAACCAGCGCAGAAATCGAACGGATACCGCTGCGCTCCAGACGGCGCTTCATCCATTCCGGGGTCGGTGCCTTGGCATTGACGCCCTTGAGCACGCGACCGAAATACAGCGGACAGGCTTCCAGTGCATCGAGCACGACGGCGCGCTGGTCGGCGATGGTCGTGGCGACTTCCGGCACATCGATGAGCTTGGCCTGGGCGCCGGCAATGGCCGCCACTTCGCGCGCCACGCCAGTCAGTGACAGGCAGTCGGCACGATTCGGCGTCAGTTTGAGTTCGAACTGATTGTCGTCGAGATCGAGATACTGGCGGATCGACTGGCCGACCGGCGCATCAACCGGCAGGATCAGCAGACCGGAAGCCTCTTCGGCAATACCGAGTTCCTTGGCCGAGCAGAGCATGCCCGAGGACTCGATACCACGCACCTTGGCAATCTTGATAACGAAATCACCGGGCAACTGGGCGCCAGGCAAGGCACAGGGCACGCGCAGACCAACGGCGACATTCGGCGCGCCGCAAACGATGGTCGTCGGCTCGCCGCGACCGGTATCGACCTTGCAAACGTTCAGACGGTCCGCATCGGGATGCTTGACGACTTCGAGCACCTGGGCGACAACGACGTCGTTGAATTGGGGAGCGACCGGCTCCAGGCCCTCAACTTCGAGGCCTGCCATGGTCAGCAGATGGGAAAGTTCCTCGCTCGACAGCTCGGTATCGACAAGGGTGCGCAGCCAGGATTCGGAGAATTTCATGCGAATTGCCTCAGGAAACGGAGGTCGCCTTCAAAGAAGAGGCGCAGGTCATTGACGCCGTAACGCAGCATGGTCAGGCGATCCTGACCGAAGCCGAAGGCAAAGCCGGTGTATTTTTCCGGATCGATGCCGGCAATGCGCAGCACGTCCGGATGCACCATGCCGCAACCGGCAATTTCCAGCCAACGGCCTTTCAGTGCACCGCTCATGAAAGCGACGTCGATTTCGGCCGACGGCTCGGTAAACGGGAAGAAGGAAGGACGGAAACGGACCACCAGGTCATCGGTCTCGAAGAAGCTCTTGAGGAAATCGGCAATGACGCCCTTGAGGTCGGCAAACGAAACACCCTCACCGACCCACAGGCCTTCGACCTGGTTGAACATCGGCGAATGCGTCGCATCGGAATCGACACGATAGACGCGGCCCGGCGCGATGATTCTGATTTCGGGCATTTTTTCCAGTTGACCGTAGCGTTCGACGTGCGCCCTCATGTAGCGCGCCTGGATCGGGCTGGTATGCGTGCGCAGCAGCACCTTGTCGGCAACCGAGCCGTCCGGGTTCTGCAGGTAGAAGGTATCGTGCATCGAACGCGCTGGGTGATCCTCGGGCGTGTTCATGGCCGTGAAATTGAAAAAGTCTTCTTCGATCTCGGGGCCGTCGGCCACTTCGAAACCGATAGAGCGGAACAGGGATTCGATCCGTTCCAGCGTGCGCGTCACCGGGTGCAGACCGCCGCGCGCTTCGGCGCGACCGGGCAGCGTGACATCCAGCGCCTCTTCGGCCAGGCGCGCTTCGAGCGCGGCCTTGCGGATCGCTTCGCGGCGTTCGTTGAGCGCTGCTTCAACGGCCGTCTTGGCGACGTTGATCGCGGCACCGGCGGTTTTCTTCTCTTCCGGCGGCAGCTTGCCCAGGCCCTTGAGAAGTTCGGTGATCTGCCCGCTCTTGCCGAGGAAACGGGCTTTTACCTGTTCCAGCGCATCGGGGTCAGAAATGGCAGCGAAAGCCGACTGGGCTTCGCCAACGATTTGATCAAGATTGTCCATAGACGTCCACCAACAAAACGCACGTTTCAGTGAAGGCTCATGTCGGCGCAGCCGACGTGAAGCCGCAAAGCGGCGGCCGAAACTAAAAAAGGAGGCTTGCGCCTCCTTTTTTTCATCACGCTATCGCTCAGGCGCCGAGCTGTGCCTTGGCCTGATTGGCCAGAGCGGCAAAAGCCGGCTGATCGAAGACGGCCAGATCGGCCAGAACCTTGCGGTCAACTTCGATATTAGCCTTCTTCAGACCGTTCATGAAGGTGCTGTACTTCATGCCTTCCAGACGCGCTGCGGCATTGATACGGGCGATCCACAGGGAACGGAACTGGCGTTTCCGTTGACGACGGTCGCGGTACTGATATTGACCGGCCTTCATCACTGCCTGTTTGGCGATGCGGTAGACGTTCTTGCGGCGACCGCGGTAACCCTTGGCCTGGGCCAGAACCTTCTTGTGACGCGCGCGCGCCGTTACACCACGTTTAACTCTAGGCATCTTCTATCTCCTTATGCGTAGGGCATCATGGCGCGGACAGATGCAGCGTCGCGCTCGTGAACAGCAACTGCACCGCGCAGATGACGTTTCACCTTGGTGGTCTTCTTGGTCAGGATGTGACGCTTGAAGGCTTGACCGCGCTTGATGCTGCCACCAGCGCGGATCGAGAAGCGCTTCTTGGCGCTGCTCTTGGTCTTCATTTTGGGCATTTTCTGCTCCTAATGACTGCTGCCAGGTGGCTCCCGACGGGAACGCTTCTACTACCCGAAAGCATTTATTTAAACAACAGCTTACAACTACTTCTTAAATCTTTTTCTTGGCCGGGGCGATGATCATGATCATCTGGCGGCCTTCCATCTTCGGCATCTGTTCGACCTGGCCAACAGCTTCGAGGTCGGCCTTGATCCGTTCCAGCTGGCGCATGCCGAATTCCTGATGCGCCATTTCGCGGCCCCGGAAGCGCAGGGTCACCTTGACCTTGTCTTCTTCTTCCAGGAAACGCGTCATGTTCCTGAGCTTGATCTGGTAATCGTTTTCGTCGGTACCGGGGCGTAGCTTGACTTCCTTGACCTGCACCTGTTTCTGCTTCAGCTTGGCCTCATGCGCACGCTTCTGTTCCTGGTACTTGAACTTGCCGTAATCCATGATGCGGCAGACCGGCGGTTTCGCCGTCGGCGCGATTTCCACCAGGTCAACCCCGGCTTCTTCGGCCATCTGAAGCGCTGCACGGATATTCACAATCCCAAGCTGCTCGCCTTCCACACCCTGGAGACGAATCTCCGGTACCGTAATTTCTTCGTTGAGGCGATGCGCCTTGTTCTGAGCTATGGTGAAACCCCCGAAAACATCAATAATTAGGCCGTGCCACTACG
>Ga0209507_1001251_pt1 | contig 20912 bp, 21 predicted proteins | sample AD_UKC028_MetaG_FD_184414 | JGI IMG/M metagenome (GOLD analysis project Ga0209507, IMG submission 184414) | Active sludge microbial communities of municipal wastewater-treating anaerobic digesters from USA - AD_UKC028_MetaG (SPAdes) (version 2) | ecosystem: Engineered > Bioreactor > Anaerobic >...
GTGACGATCGCCGTGCCGTCCTGCACCTTGGTGTAGATGTGCTTGATGCCCTGCAGCGTGGCGACCGAATTCTCGATCTTGCGCGCCACCTCGGTCTCCATCTGCGCCGGCGCCGCGCCGGGCAGGCTGGCGGTGACCGTCACCATCGGCAGGTCGATGTCGGGAAACTGCTGGATCTTCATCGCCTTGAAGGCCACTAGGCCGAGCAGGGTGAGCATGACGAACATCAGCACGGCCGGAATCGGATTCCGGATCGACCAGGCGGAAACGTTCATGGCTGCGCTTTGGCGGCGACGATGCGCACGGTGTCGCCGTCGGCGAGGAAGCCGACGCCGCTGGCCACCACCTGCGTCCTGGCATCCAGCCCGGTCACCTCGATGTGCTGTTCGCCGTCGCGGCGGCCGGTGCCGACCTTGGTCTGGTTGACCTTGGCCGTATTGTCCGCCCCTGCTTCGATGCGGAAGACGTAGGCGAAACCCTCGCGTAGCAGCACGGCCGATTGCGGCAGGGTCAGTGCCGGGCGATGGCCGAGCTGGAACTCGCCGCGCGTGAACATGCCGGCGCTCAACACATTGCCGGCTTCCGGCGGCAGATCGACGTAGACGATGCCGTTGCGCGTCTGCGGGTCGACAGTCGGGGCGACTGCGCGCACCGTGCCGGCGACGGCGATGCCGTTCGGACTCTCCAGCCTGACTGGCTGCCCGGGCTGGAGGCGGGCCAGTTCGGCGGCGGTGACCTCGGCGCGCCATTCCAGGCGGCCGCCGCGGATCAGACGGAACAGTTCCTCGCCGGTCTGGGTCAGCGAACCGACGGTGGCGCTGCGTGCGGAGATGATGCCGTCGTCGGGCGCCACGACGGCGGCCTTGGAGCGCCGCAGTTCAGCCGATTTCAGTCGTGCCTTGGCCGCGTTCAGCCGAGCCAATGCCGTATCGGCAACGGTCTGCGTCTGGATGCCCTGCTGCGGGCTGTAAAAACCCTTTTCCCGCAGTTGCCGGGCGCGCTCGTTGTTGGCCCGCGCCTCGGCCAGCGTCGCCTCGGCTTCGACCACCGTGGCGCGGATTTCGGCGAGTTCACTATCGACCGCGTCGCTGGCGATCCGCGCCAGCACGTCGCCCTGTTTGACCTTGTCGCCGACATTGGCCCGTACCTCGGTGATCCGGTAGTTACTGATCTCGGGACCGATGACCGCTTCCTGCCAGGCGGCGACATTGCCGCTGGCCGACAGCGTCTGCGGCCAGTCGCGCAGTTGCGGCGTGGTGACGGTGACGGTCAGGGCCGGTTTGGACTGCGCGGCGGCGGCCGGAGGCGGCTTGTCACCGCAGGCGGTCAGCCCGGTTGTGGCCAAGGCGGCGAGCAGTGCAGCGATTTTCTTGTTCATTTTTCGTTTCTTGACTGCGGAATCTGCATTGAAAAAGCCGGGAAGATTTAGTTCCCGGCATTTTTCATTGTCGTCAGACGCCTTGCTTCAGGCTGGCCTCGATAAACGGATCGAGGTCACCGTCGAGCACGGCCTGGGTGTTGCCGGTTTCGTGGTTGGTGCGCAGGTCCTTGATGCGCGACTGGTCGAGCACGTAGGAGCGGATCTGGTGGCCCCAGCCGATGTCGCTCTTGGTGTCTTCCAATTTCTGCTGCTCGGCTTGCTGCTTGCGCAGCTCGTGCTCGTAGAGGCGGGCGCGCAGCATCTGCCAGGCTTCGTCGCGGTTGCGGTGCTGCGAACGGTCGTTCTGGCATTGGACGACGATGCCGGTCGGCACGTGGGTCAGGCGCACGGCCGAGTCGGTCTTGTTGATGTGCTGGCCGCCGGCGCCGGAGGCGCGGTAGGTGTCGGTGCGCACGTCGGCCGGGTTGATGGCGATCTCGATCGAATCGTCGACTTCCGGATAGACGAAGACCGACGTGAAGCTGGTATGGCGGCGGGCGTTGGAATCGAACGGTGACTTGCGCACCAGGCGGTGAATACCGGTTTCGGTGCGCAGCGTGCCGTAGGCGTAGTCGCCGGAGAACTTGACGGTGGCGCCCTTGATGCCGGCGACGTCGCCTTCGGATTCCTCCATGACTTCCACGGTGAACCCCTTCTTTTCACCGAATTTCAGGTACATGCGCAGCAGCATCGACGCCCAGTCCTGGGCTTCGGTGCCCCCGGCGCCGGCCTGGATTTCGAGGAAGCAGGGCATCGGGTCGGACGGATTGTTGAACATGCGGCGGAATTCGAGGGCGGCCAGCTTTGCTTCCAGGCCGGCGTTGTCGGCTTCCACCGAAAGCAGGGTGTCCTCGTCGTTGTCGTCCTTGCCCATGGCGAACAGCTCGCGGCCGTCGTTGATGCCGTTGTCCACCGCCTCGAGCACGAGCACGATGTCTTCCAGCGATTTCTTCTCGCGGCCCAGTTCCTGGGCGCGTTTCGGATCGTCCCAGATCCTGGGATCTTCCATCTCCTGGTTGAGGAGGGTCAGACGTTCGCGCTTGTGATCGTAGTCAAAGATACCTCCGCAGCTCGGCGGCGCGCTGCGCCAGATCGTCGAGCTTGTAGGAGATGCTGTTGAGGTGTTCGGCTTCCATGTTGCGCTTTCCGTAATGTTGCAAAGCGGCAATTATAGCCGGCGCCGCCCGGCGTGGATTGACTGGCTCTACCCGGGCGCGGATACTTGGCGCCGCGCCGCCCGGTGCGCCACTCCCATTCCCCCGGAATCGCCAAAATGCTAGAGAAACTCGCTTCTTTCCCCGGAATTCCCGGGCCGGTCGTCATCATCGTCATGGATGGCTACGGCCTGCCCAAAAATGATACCGGCAGCGCCATCGCCGCCGCCCGCAAGCCGACGCTCGACCGCCTGTTCGCCACCTGTCCGAACATTCGCCTGCGTGCCCACGGCACGGCAGTCGGCATGCCGTCCGACGACGACATGGGCAACTCCGAGGTCGGCCACAATGCCATCGGCGCCGGCCAGGTATACAGCCAGGGCGCGGCGCTGGTCGCCAATGCAATTGCCGATGGCTCAATCTGGCAGGGCGAGGCCTGGCAACAGATCATCGCCGGTGCAAAAACCGGGCGCGGCGTGATCCACTTCATCGGCCTGTTCTCGGATGGCAACGTCCACAGCCACATCGACCACCTCAAGGCGATGGTAGTCCGGGCCAAGGGCGAGGGGGTCAAGGCCGTGCGCATCCATGCCCTGCTGGATGGACGCGATGTACCGGAAACCAGCGCCCTCGACTATGTGGTGCCCTTCGAGGCTTTCCTCGCCGAGCTCAGTGCGGATGGCTTCGACGCCCGCATCGCCTCGGGCGGCGGTCGCCAGAACATCACGATGGACCGCTACGACGCCAACTGGGCCATGGTCGAAAAGGGCTGGCACACGCACGTGCTCGGCGAAGGCCAACAGTTCGCCAATGCGACTGCCGCGGTCAACGGGCTGCGTGAGCAGAATCCGGGAACCATCGACCAGGACCTGCCGCCGTTCGTGATCGGCGACAACGGCCAGCCGGTCGGCGCCATCGAGGACGGCGATTCGGTCGTTTTCTTCAATTTCCGCGGCGACCGCGCCATCGAGATCACGCGCGCCTTCGAGGATGCGGATTTTGCCAGGTTCGATCGCGTTCGTGCGCCAAAAGTCACCTATGCAGGCATGCTGCAATATGATGGCGACCTAAAGTTGCCGAGGCGCTTCCTCGTCGCGCCGCCGGCCATTGCCAATACTACCGGCGAATGGTTCAGTAAGTCCGGCATCGCGCAGTTCGCCTGTTCCGAAACCCAGAAGTTCGGCCATGTCACTTATTTCTGGAACGGCAACCGTTCCGGAAAGTTCGCCGGCGAAACCTGGCAGGAAGTGCCGAGCGATGTCGTGCCCTTCGAGCAGCGGCCGTGGATGAAGGCGGCGGAAATCGCCGACGCGATGATCGAAGCCTTGAAAAGCGGACGCTACAGGACGCTGCGCTGCAACTTCGCCAACGGCGACATGGTCGGCCATACCGGCAATTTCCAGGCGGCGACGCTGGCCATCGAAGCGGTCGACCTCTCGCTGGCGCGCATCCTGCCGGTGATCGACGCACTGGGCGGCGTGGCGTTGATCACCGCCGACCACGGCAACGCCGACGAGATGTATGAACTGGACAAGAAAACCAGGGAGCCGGCCAGGAATCCGGACGGCTCGTTCAAGGCCAAGACGGCGCACACGCTGAATCCGGTGCCGCTGATCCTCTATGACAACTCCAGCGGCGGCAAGCTGGGCCTCAGGCAGACCGATACTGCCGGGTTGTCCAATATCGCCGCGACCGTGGCCAACCTGCTCGGGCTGGAAAAACACCCGGACTGGGACGAAAGCCTGCTGGAAGTCAGGTAGGTTCCTTCCCGGACGATGCGTCCGCTCCGGCGGCACGATAAGAACGGGCGCCTTGCGGCGCCCGTTTGATTACTGCACAACAGCGACTTGAAGTCAGGCGAAATTGGCTTCGGCGAACGACCAGTTGACCAGGTTGTTCAGGAAGGTCTCGACGAACTTCGGACGCATGTTGCGGTAGTCGATGTAGTAGGCGTGTTCCCACACGTCGACGCAGAGCAGTGCCTTGTCGCCGGTCGTCAGCGGGGTGCCGGCGGCACCCATGTTGACGATGTCGACCGAACCGTCGGCCTTCTTGACCAGCCAGGTCCAGCCGGAACCGAAGTTGCCGACGGCGGAGGTCTGGAAGGCGGTCTTGAAGGCATCCAGCGAACCCCACTTGGCGTTGATGGCCGCGGCCAGGGCGCCGCCCGGGGCGCCGCCGCCGTTTGGCTTCATGCAGTTCCAGAAGAAGGTGTGGTTCCAGACCTGGGCGGAATTGTTGTAGATGCCGCCGGCCGGTGCCTTCTTGATGATGGCTTCGAGATCCAGGTTTTCGTACTCGGTGCCTTTGATCAGGTTGTTCAGGTTGGTGACATAGGCCTGATGGTGCTTGGCGTAGTGGTAGTCGAAGGTCTCGGCCGACATGTGCGGGGCGAGTGCGTCCTTGGCGTAGGGCAGTTGGGGCAGTTGATGTTCCATCTATTTCTCCGTTGTAAATGAAAGGGTTGAAACGAAAATTCTATTGGGCTTTCGGTGGCGCGACAACCTGATCGATGGTAGCGGTCGCCGAACCCTTGGCAAAGGTCAGTCCGATCGCATCGCCCGGCTGCAGGCTGGCGGCGTCCCGTACCGGCCGACCGTCCGGGCCGACCGCCAGCGCATAGCCACGATTGAGGACGGCATGCGGGTCAAGCTGAGTCAGACTTGCGGAGAGTGCATTTAGTTTCGCTTCGCAGCGCGAAATTTTCTGAAGGGCCGAGTTTTCAAGCCGGTAACCCATGTGCTTCAGGTTGTCGCGCGCCCTTTCCGGCAGCGGGCGCGCGCTGTTCAGGCGCCGGGCCAGGGTTTCAAGATCGTGCCGCGCGGCGACCAGCCGGCTGCCGAGTGCCCGGCCGAGTCGCGCCGCCGACTGCTGGATGGTATCGCGGCGCTGACGCAAACGTTCGGCCGGGTGGGTCAGGCGGGCGGCCAGCGAATCCAGTTGCTGGCCGCGTTCCGCCAGGTCGCGTTCGAACTGGCGGCCGATCCGGCGCTGGAGCTGTTGCAGCCGGACCAGCAGGGCGTCGCGGTCCGGACTGAGAATCTCGGCGGCGGCGGTCGGGGTCGGCGCGCGCAGGTCGGCCGCGAAGTCGGCAATGGTGAAGTCGGTTTCATGACCGATGCCGGCAACTATGGGAAGGCGGCTGGCGCGTATGGCGCGCGCCACGACTTCCTCGTTGAACGACCAGAGGTCCTCGATGTTGCCGCCGCCCCGGCACAGGATGATGGCATCGCAGTCGCCGGTGGCGGCCAGTTGCAAGGCGGCGGCGATCTTGTCGGCGGCGCCTTCGCCCTGCACCGGCGTCGGGTAAAGATCGATCCGGATATGCGGCGCCCGGCGCCGCAGCGTACTCAGCACGTCGCGCAGCGCCGCGGCCTGCAGGCTGGTGACGATGGCCAGCGCGCGCGGGTGTTCGGGCAACGGGCGCTTGATTCCGGCGGCGAACAGTCCCTCGGCTTCCAGTTGCGCCTTGAGGCGGACGAAGCGCTCGAAGAGATCGCCCTGACCGGCGCGGCGTACCGTCTCGACGTTGAGCTGGAACTCGCCGCGCGGCTCGTAAAAGGACACCAGCACCCGCGCTTCGATGCGGTGGCCGTTCTCCAGACGCCAGCCCAGCAGTTGGGCGCGATTTCGCCACATGACGCAGCGCACCTGGGCGCCGGCATCCTTTAGCGAAAAATAGACATGCCCCGACGCCGCGTAAGTCAGGTTGGAGATTTCGCCGCCGACCCAGGTCAGCGGGAATGCCGATTCGAGGCAGTCGCGCACCAGGCGATTGAGGCCGGAGACGCTGATGACCGGGTTGGCGGGTGCGGACGAATCGTGTTCTGGCATGCCGGGGATTGTAACCCGCGCCGCTGACGGAAGGCCGGTGCCGGATCGCCACGCTGTAACTAACCTGTTGATTTTTAGACGGATTAATAATATGCCTCGTTTTTTGGCAACGCAGGCGGAAGCCATTGCCGGCGCGGGTCCGAGGCACTTGGCGACAGCTCATTCACAGACTTATCCACAGTTTTTGGGGATAAGCCATTTTCGGGTCATATTTGCGGGACTTGCCCGCGAACGGGGGGAAAGGCAGAATGGCAGGCTATTGAACAAGTGAGGGTTCGCCGTGTTTTCAATCATTCAGGCTGCGGGCTGGCCGATCTGGCCTTTGTTGCTGGCCTCCGTCATTTCGGTGGCGCTGATCATCGAGCGTCTGGTTGCCTTGCGGCGGGTCAAGGTCGTGCCGTCCGGTCTGCTGCAACGGGCAGTCGGCGAGTTCAAGCGCGGCGCCAACAACGACCGCATGCTCGAGGAGCTTGAACGACACTCGCCGCTGGGTCGGGTGCTGGCGGCCGGTTTGCGCAACGTCGGCACGACCCGCGAGGTCATGAAGGAATCCATCGAGGAGGCAGGTTCGGCGGTTTCCCACGAATTGAACCGCTACCTGACCACGCTTGGCACGATTGCCTCGATCAGTCCGCTGATGGGCCTGTTTGGTACCGTGGTCGGCATGATCGAGATTTTCGGTTCGCAGGCGCCGGGAACCGGCAATCCGCAGCAACTCGCACATGGCATCTCGGTTGCGCTGTACAACACAGGTTTCGGCATCTTCATCGCGATTCCCAGCCTGATTTTCTGGCGCCATTTCCGTGCCCTGGTCGATAGCTTCGTCGTCGAGATGGAGCAGCAGGCGGTTCGCCTGGTCGAGTACATGCACGGCGACCGGAAGTAAGCCATGAGCAGGGAGCAAGGTTCCATGACGAGCATCGCGAGGAATGGAATGCGACCGACCGCGAATATGGCTTCGGCCTCCCACTCGCGGACGTGCGCATCCCCGATGTGCTTCACCCACCGGGGCCCCTGCTTTCTGCTCGGGGAGGCTCCATGAATTTTCAGCGCGGGCGCAGCCAGGAAGAGCCGGAAATCAACCTGATCCCGATGATCGACGTGCTGCTGGTCATCATCATCTTCCTGATGCTGACGACGACGTATTCGAAATTTTCCGGCCTCGAGATCAACCTGCCGACGGCGGATGCCAGCAAGCAGGCCGAGCAGCCGAACGAGATCGACGTTGCCGTGACGGCCAGCGGCCAGATTTTGATCAATAAATCGCCGTTGACCGCAACCGACGTCAAGAGCATCTCCGATGCGCTGCGCCGTGCGGCCGGCACCCGCGAGGATCCGATCATCGTCATCAACGCCGACGCCAAGGCGACGCACCAGAGCGTCATCGACGTGATGCAGGGGGCGCAGGCGGCCGGTTATCCGCATATCTCGTTCGCGACCCAAGCGCCACACTGATGTTTTCCCGCTGGTTGCAGCGTCAGTGGTTCGAGCAACGCCGGCTAACGCCGGCGTTGTGGCTTCTGGCGCCGCTGGCCGGCCTGTATTCCATCGTCGCGGGGCGTGATCGGCAAAAGGCGCAAGCCGAACGCTTGCCGGTGCCGGTGATCGTCGTCGGCAACATCACGGTCGGCGGCGCGGGCAAGACGCCGCTCACGCTGTGGCTGGCCAGGCAGTTCCGCGAGCGCGGCTGGCGACCCGGTATCGTCAGCCGCGGCTACGGCGGCGACAACGCCGTGCCGCGCCCGGTGACACCATCCTCGTTGCCGGCCGAAGTCGGCGACGAGCCGCTCCTTCTCGGCCGGCGCAGCGGGGTGCCGGTCTGGGTCGGGCGCGACCGGGTGGCGGCCGGGCGCTCGTTGCTGGCGGCGCACCCCGACGTTAACCTCATTCTCTGCGATGACGGCTTGCAGCACTACCGGCTGGCCCGTGACGTCGAACTGGCGGTCTTCGATGGCCGCGGTGCCGGGAACGGCTGGCGCCTGCCGGCCGGGCCGCTGCGCGAATCGCTGGAACGCCTGCGGGAAGTCGATGCGGTCGTCTGCAACGGCAAGCCGGATGGGCGTCTGCCACCGGACTTGGCGAGGTTCGACATGCGGCTGCAGGCCGGGCGCTTTTACGATCTCGACGATCCGCAACGGCAATCCGGTGCAGCCGACCTGACCGGGCGCAGGTTGCATGCGCTGGCCGGTATCGGCGACCCGGAGCGCTTTTTCCGGACCCTCGAGGAACTCGGCTTGCGTTTCAGCCGCCACCCGTTTCCCGATCATCACGCCTACACGCCTGACGATCTCGCATTCGCCCGTGACGGCGTGCTGCTGATGACCGAGAAGGATGCAGTAAAATGTGCCGGACTGACCGTCGGCGAAACTTGGGTTTTGCCCGTCGATGCCGAGCTCTCGCCGGCACTTATTGATCTTATTCTGGAGAAACTCCGTGGACGCCAGGCTGCTTGATATCCTCGTCTGCCCGATTTGCAAGGGCAACCTCGAATACCGCAAGGCCGAGCAGGAACTCGTCTGCAAGCCGTGCAAGCTGGCTTACCCGATCCGCGACGACATTCCCGTCATGCTCGAGGACGAGGCGCGCCAACTGGCAGCTGACGAGAAGTAATGTCCGCTCTCGCCTTCAAGGTCGTCATTCCGGCGCGCTACGCGTCGACGCGGCTGCCGGGCAAGCCTTTGCTCGATCTTGGCGGCAAGCCGATGGTCGTGCGGGTCGCCGAACGCGCCCGCCGCTCCGGCGCGGAAGAGGTCTGGGTGGCGACCGACCATCTCGCGGTCCGGGATGCCGCGGAGGCCAATGAAATCGCTGCGCTGATGACGCGCAGCGACCATTCGACCGGCACCGACCGGCTGGCCGAGGTGGTCGAGCGGCTCGGCTGGCATGGCGAAACGATCGTCGTCAATGTTCAGGGTGACGAGCCGCTGATCGAACCCGAGGTCATCCTCCGGACGGCAAGACAACTCGCGGCAAGCGGTGCCGACATCGCCACGGTGGCGCACCCGATCGTCGAGGCGGCCGATTTCTTCAATCCGAACGTGGTCAAGGTCGTTTGCCGTGCCGATGGTGACGCCGCCTATTTTTCCCGGGCACCGATCCCCTATGCGCGCGACCACTTCGCGCAGGAGCTGGGCGGCGAGACATTGCCGGCGGGCTTTCCCGCGTACCGTCATGTCGGGCTTTATGCCTACCGGGCGAGCTTTTTGAGGGCTTATGCGGGGTTGACCGCAGCGCCCACCGAACAATTCGAGGCGCTCGAGCAGTTGCGCGCGCTGTGGCATGGTTACCGGATCAGCGTGACGCTGATCGATGCAGCGCCGGCGCCGGGGGTCGATACGCCGGAGGATGCTGCGCGAATGCGCAAACTGTTTGACCGGGTTGCAAATAGCGAGTAATTTTTCGCCTTTGCGGACTCACCGCCCATGCTGGCGGGCTGAAGTCGTCAATAAGAACAAGAACAAAAACAAGAATTTTTGCTTTACATACAAGGGAGACTGTTCATGAAGTTGATTCTGTTGGGGGCACCTGGTGCCGGCAAAGGTACGCAGGCCGCTTTTATTTCCAAGAAATACGGCATTCCCCAGATTTCCACCGGCGACATGCTGCGCGCCGCAGTCAAGGCCGGCACGCCGCTCGGTGTCGAAGCCAAGAAGATCATGGATGCCGGCGGCCTCGTCCGTGACGACATCATCATCGGTCTGGTCAAGGACCGCCTGAAGGAAGCCGACTGCCAGAGCGGTTACATGTTCGACGGTTTCCCGCGCACGATTCCGCAGGCGGACGCCATGAAGGAAGCCGGTGTGGCGATCGATTTCGTGCTCGAAATCGATGTGCCGGACAGTGAAATCGTCGGTCGCATGAGCGGTCGCCGCGTACACGTCGCTTCGGGCCGCACCTATCACATCAAATTCAATCCGCCCAAGGTCGAGGGCAAGGACGACGTTACCGGCGAACCGCTGATCCAGCGCGACGACGACCGCGAAGAAACCGTGCTGAAACGGCTGGATGTTTACCACCAGCAGACCGAGGCATTGGTCGGCTATTACGGCAAGTGGGCCGAAAGCGGCGCTGCCGGCGCGCCCAAGTACCGCAAGGTCAGCGGCATGGGCAAGGTCGAGGATGTTCGTGACAGCGCCTTCGCCGCGCTGAAATAGGAAGGGAACAACACATGGCAGCAAAGAAAATGAATGCGTTCTATGCGCAATCCGGCGGCGTCACCGCGGTGATCAATGCCTCCGCTTGCGGCGTGATCGAGACCGCGCGCCAGCACAAGGACAAGATGGGCAAGGTGTATGCCGGCCGTAACGGCATTATCGGCGCATTGACCGAAGACCTGATCGACACCTCCAAGGAATCCGCCAGCGCCATTGCCGCGCTGCGCCACACCCCGTCCGGCGCTTTCGGTTCCTGCCGCTACAAGATGAAGAGCCTGGAAGCCAACAAGCGCGAGTACGACCGCCTGATCGAGGTGTTCAAGGCGCACAACATCGGCTACTTCTTCTACAACGGCGGCGGCGACTCCGCCGACACCTGCCTGAAAGTATCGCAACTGGGCAAGGCCATGGGCTATCCGCTGCAGGCCATCCATGTGCCGAAGACGGTCGACAACGACCTGCCGATCACCGACAACTGTCCGGGCTTCGGCTCGGTCGCCAAGTACATCGCCGTGTCGACGCTTGAAGCCACCTTCGACGTGCGCTCGATGTGCGCGACGTCGACCAAGGTCTTCGTGATCGAAGTCATGGGCCGCCATGCCGGCTGGATCGCTGCTGCGGGCGCCATGGCGTCGACCGAAGGCACCGAGTTGCCGATCGTCGTGCTGTTCCCCGAAGTGCTTTTCGACCAGAAGAAATTCCTCGCCAAGGTCGATGGCCTGGTGAAGAAGTTCGGTTACTGCACTGTGGTCGTTTCCGAGGGATGCCACTATCCGGACGGAAAATTCCTTGCCGAGCAGGGCACGCGTGACGCATTCGGCCATGCCCAGCTGGGTGGCGCGGCGCCGGTGGTTGCCAACATGATCAAGGATGCCCTCGGCCACAAGTTCCATTGGGGCGTCGCCGACTACATGCAGCGCGCCGCGCGTCACATCGCTTCCAAGACGGACGTCGATCAGGCCTACGCCATGGGCAAGTCAGCGGTCGAGTTTGCACTGCAAGGCCATAACTCGGTGATGCCGACAGTGGACCGGACGTCAAGCAAGCCCTACAAGTGGAAGGTCGGCATGGCGCCGCTATCCAAGGTGGCGAATGTCGAGAAGATGATGCCGAAGAACTTCATCACCAAGGATGGCTTCGGAATCACCGAGAAATGCCGCGAGTACCTGGCGCCCTTGATGAAAGGCGAGGATTACCCGCCCTATGGCGCTGACGGACTGCCCAAGTACGTGACGTTGAAAAATGTTGCAGTGGCGAAAAAGCTGGAAAAGTTCGATCTGTAATACTGCAAGACCAGGAACGCATCGTTCGCGCTGACTGCAAATCGGCGCAGGCGATGCGCTCAAGCCGCATTCCGCCCGAAACAGAGAAAAAGTGCCGGTTAGCCGGTGATGATCACAAAAGGAGGCTTTATGTCGTCAGGTCTGTTATTCGCCATCGGGTGTGCGCTTGCCGCGCTTGCCTATGGCATCCACTCGAGCAAATGGATCATGTCGCTGCCAACCGGCAACGACAGGATGCGCGAGATTGCCAGCGCCGTGCAGGAAGGCGCGCGGGCTTACCTCAAGCGCCAGTACACCACCATCGCGTGGGTCGGTATCGTCCTGGTAGTCCTGATCGGCGTATTTCTGGGGGTGCCGACCGCGATTGGCTTCATTATTGGCGCAGTACTCTCGGGCGCAGCCGGTTTTATCGGCATGAACGTTTCGGTGAGTGCCAATGTGCGTACCGCCCAAGCCGCCAGTAATGGCATCAGACCGGCGCTGAACGTCGCCTTCAAGGGTGGCGCGATTACCGGCTTGCTGGTCGTCGGCCTTGGCCTGCTCGGTGTTGCCGGCTACTACGCGGTACTCAAGGCAACGGGCGGCAACGCCAAGATGGAGGACATCCTGCATCCGCTGGTTGGCCTCGCCTTCGGTTCATCGCTGATCTCCATCTTCGCCCGTCTCGGTGGCGGCATCTTCACCAAGGGCGCCGACGTCGGCGCCGACCTGGTGGGCAAGGTCGAAGCCGGTATTCCGGAAGACGACCCGCGCAACCCGGCGGTGATCGCCGACAACGTCGGCGATAACGTCGGCGACTGTGCCGGCATGGCGGCCGACCTGTTCGAGACCTATGCGGTGACGATGATCGCCACCATGCTGCTGGGCGCCTTGCTGCTAAGGAACTTTGCCGAACAGGCCGTGACCTATCCGCTGGTGCTGGGCGGCTTCTCGATCATTGCCTCGATCATCGGCGTCATGTTCGTCAAGTACACCCCAGGCCAGAAGATCATGACGGCGCTGTACAAGGGGCTGATCGCTGCCGGCGTGCTGGCGCTGATCGCCTTTTACCCGATCACCGTGAATTTTATCGACGACCATGCGCTCGACGCCGTGCTCGGCATCAACGGTGGCGCGCACATGCGGCTCTATAGCTCGGCTGTGGTTGGTCTGGTGCTCACCGGCCTGATGGTGGTCATTACCGAGTACTACACGGCGACCGAGTACTCGCCGGTGCGTCATATCGCTCAGGCATCGACGACCGGTCACGGCACCAACGTCATTGCCGGTCTCGGCGTCTCGATGCGTGCCACGGCCTGGCCGGTACTGTCGGTCTGCGTCGCCATCTGGGCGTCCTACATGTTTGGCGGCCTGTACGGTATCGCCATCGCCGCGACCTCGATGCTGTCGATGGCGGGCATCATCGTCGCGCTCGACGCCTACGGCCCGATCACCGACAATGCCGGCGGCATTGCCGAAATGGCCGAGTTGCCCGAATCCGTGCGTGCCGTGACCGACCCGCTCGATGCTGTCGGCAACACCACCAAGGCGGTGACCAAGGGCTACGCGATCGGTTCGGCGGGCCTTGCCGCGCTGGTGCTGTTCGCCGACTTCACGCATGGTCTCGAGGCCGCAAGACCGGGTTTCCATTTCATGTTTGACCTGTCCGATCCGGCCGTCATCATCGGCTTGTTCATCGGCGGCATGGTGCCCTATCTCTTTGCTGCCATGGCCATGGAAGCGGTCGGTCGTGCCGCCGGTTCCGTCGTCGTCGAGGTGCGCCGTCAGTTCAGGGAAATCGTGGGTATCATGGAAGGCACGGCCAAGCCGGAATACGGGACCTGTGTCGACATGCTGACCAAGGCGGCGATCAAGGAAATGATGATCCCCTCGCTGTTGCCGGTTTTGGTGCCGGTGCTTACCGCCGTGGTGATGAATATCCTCATGGGCCCGGGCGCCGGCGTCCGTGCCCTGGGCGGTGTGCTGATGGGCACCATCGTCACCGGCCTCTTCGTCGCCATCTCGATGACCACGGGTGGCGGTGCATGGGACAACGCCAAGAAGTACATCGAGGAAGGCAACTTCGGCGGCAAGGGTTCGGAGGCGCACAAGGCGGCGGTCACCGGCGATACGGTGGGCGACCCCTACAAGGACACGGCCGGCCCGGCAGTGAATCCGTTGATCAAGATCATCAATATCGTTGCGCTGCTGATCGTGCCGCTGGTCGCCTGATTACCCGACGCTCCTCAAAAGGCGGCTACGGCCGCCTTTTTTATTTCATCGGTCCTGCCGGTGATGGTATCCCTTGCGAGGCGTCAGATATTTCACGGGCGTTTCGACACCCCTACTACGCTAAAACGAAAGGTAGCTACAGCACCGGTCAGGACGGCCAGAAGATCACGTTGACCAACGCCCGGCAAATCATTCAAGACCTCGTGACCAGGGACAAGCTGATCGTCGATGGCAGACTCTTGCGGTCAACTGCAAAAACGGGGCGATTTTCGCCCCGTTTTCTTTTCTGCTACCTCGGGAAAGTCAGCCCTCGTGCTTCCGCAGATTCGCCACGCTCGGGATATGAATTTTGCGCCCCTCGACGGCGATCAAACCGAGTTCGGTCAGTTCGTGCAGGATGCGCGAGAAGTGTTCCTGGGTCAGGTTAAGGCGGGAGGCGATGACGCCCTTGTTGGTCGGCAGGGTGACCGCCACCGCGGTACCGTTCTGGTCTGCTTCGGAAAGTTCGCGCAGCAGGTAGCCGATGATGCGCTGCTTGCCGGAGTGCAGTGAGTAGGATTCGACGTCGTTCATCAACTGGTGCAGGCGCATGGCCATGCCGGCCAGCATCTTGCGGGTCAGGTTGTGGTCGCGTTCGAGTTCGTCCAGAACCGCCTGCTTGGACACATGCAGCAGCAGCGAATCGGTCAGCGCCTGGGCGAAGACGATGTAGGGCTTGTCCATGAACATGACGGCCTCGCCGAAACTCTGGCCCTGCTGCAGGATCTCGACGACCTTCTCGCTGCCCTGCTGCGAGGTGAAGGCGAGCTTGACCTGACCGTACACCAGCAGATGGAAACCGGTGCAGGCGTCACCCTTGTGGAACAGGATATCGCCCTTGCTGGCATGGATTTCACGGGTCGAACGGGCGATGCGCGAAATTTCCTCGGGCGCCAGGCCGTTGAAGAGCGGGATGTGGGTAAGGAGCGCTTCGACGTTGATGGGGTGATGGGGCTGCATATTTGATCTTTGTTAAAAAAGCCTCGCCGGATGGTGTCATCCGGCTGGTTTGCAGACAATACTACTTTATGACTATTTATTGTCGTGTCAGTTGCGCATAAAGGAGCGGCAAGCGACGCGGCAACTCCTCGGGCTTGCGGATGACGCAGAAGCCGGCGGGGCCGAAGAGGTAGGGCAGGTAGGCGCCGGCCTCGCGGTCGATGGTCACGCAGAACGGGGTCAGGCCCAGGCGCCGGGCTTCGTGCACGGCCATCCGGGTATCCTCGATGCCGTAGCGGGAATCGTAAAGGTCGAGATCGTTCGGCTTGCCGTCGGTGATGATCAGCAGCAAGCGGCGGCTGGCTGGCTGCTCGCTGAGGATGGCGGCCGACTGGCGCAGGGCGGCGCCCATGCGCGTGTAGAAGCCGGGCTTGATGGCGAGGATGCGGGCGCGTGCGGCGGCGTCGTAGCGGCCGTTGAAGTCCTTGAGCAGGTGAAAGCGGATGTTCTGGCGGCGCAGCGAGGAGAAGCCGTAAATGCCGAAGCGGTCGCCGGTTGCGGTCAACGCCTCGGAAAAGAGCAAAAGCGAATCGCGGATGACATCGACGATGCGGTGGCTGTCGGAAATCCAGGCGTCGGTGGACATCGACAGGTCGGCCAGCAGCAGGCAGGCGAGGTCGCGCTCGCAGCGCGCCTGAGCGAGATAACCGCCGGTTTCCGGCGTGTGGCCGGAGGCGCGGTCGGCATGGTTGCGCACGCAGGAATCGACATCGAGCTCGGGGCCGTCCGGCTGCGCCTTGAGCCAGCGGCGCTGCGGGGCGAGGGCGGCGAACTGGCCGCGCAGCTTGCGGGCGGTGGCGGCGAGTTCCTCGGGCAGGGCGGCGTGGCCGGCGTCGCTGGCGATCATCGGGCGCAGCAGGCAATGGCGCGGGATCATCAGTGACTTGCGGTAATCCCATTCCGGCAGCGCGATGCCGGGGCCGATCGGCGTGTCGTCCTCGGCCGCCGAGGGCAGGTCGAGGTCGAAACGGACGCGCGAAACGGCGGTTTCGCCGTCGCGGGTCAACGACAGCTGGTCGAGGTCGTTGGCGACATCACGGGCGTTGGCGTCTTCGTCGTCATCGTAGGCGCGGTTGACGCGGACGTATTCGGCCCATGTCGGCAGGCTTTCGGCGCGGAACATGGCGAGCATCGGATTCTTGTTTTCCGGTGGGGCGACCTGCTCGGCCTTGTGCGCTTCCTTTTCGCCGGCCTTGCTGCCGCTGCCTTCGGGCGGCAGGTGCTCGCCCGGGTCACCGACCGTGGCCGCCTCGCGTTCGGGGACTTCGATCATCCACAACAGCACCGGCTGCGGCGGGCGCGACTTGCGGGAATTGAGCGGCGGCAGGCCGTCGACCGCAGCAGGCTGTTGCAGGGCCAGGCGGATGGCATTTTCCTGCGCCGCCTCGTCGGGCGGGAGCTGCGCCGGCTCGATGCGGCTGGCGAGATGCGCGGCGACGAGGCGTTCGTAGCGTGGCCGCAGGCCGGGGTAACGGACCAGCGCAGCCTGGCTGGCCAGCTGGTTGCGGATGAACCACGGGCGATGCGGCGCGATGTCGCTGGCGGCGAGGGCGGCCAGCCACAGGTAGAGGTCGCGGTTCAGCGATTTTTCGGGGAAGACGGCGATCTCCGGCGGCAGGCGCAGGGTTTCGGCATCGCGCCGGGCGAGGGCGGCTTTCTCGTTGCTGCCGGCCACGCGTTGCAGCCAGCGGCGGCGGGCGCCGTGGGTTTCCGAGGTGGCGGCGGCGACGTTGAGGCCGGGATCGCCGCCGAAGGCGCGGAACAGGATGCCGGCCGTCTTCTCGATTTCGGCCAGCTTGACCGCGGCCTGCGGGTAATGGCCGGCGGCGGTCTTGGTGACCCAGTTATGCCAGAGCTTGCCGACGAATTCTTCCATGATCCGCTAAATCTGCCGGGCGCCGGCGTCTTCGTCAACCCGGGAGAGGGCCGAGAAACCCGCCTCGTTCTGTTTCGCCGCCTCGTTGCTGACCCAATGCAGCAAAGACCCTTGCGGGTTGTCGCGGTTGACCGTGCCGCAGGCCGAAATGCACTGGCCGCACTGCGTGCAGGCGAACATCCAGCGCTTGACGTTGCGCGGCTTCAGGCGCATCGGGCATACCGCGTCGCAGGCGCTGCCGTGGCCGTTCAGGCAGCCGGCGCAGTCGGTCAGGCGCTTGCGCTCGAAGCCGACGACCATCGCCTTCTTGTTGACGATCCAGGCGAAGCTCTGAAAGATGCCGACAGCGCAGCCGTAACGGCAGAACAGGTGGCGGGCGAAGAGGAATTCGAGGGTCAGCACGGTGGTCACGGCGCTCAGGAAAATCACCTCGCCGCGGTAGAGCGAGAAGTTGAGCAGGCCGTGATAGACCTGAAACGGCGGCATCAGATAGGTGAGGCCGACCACCGCCCAGGCAAAGGCGAAGCCGATGGCGGCGGGCACGACCAGCAGCCAGTAGCGCGGGTCGCGCGGCGCCGGCGTGCCGTCCGGCTCCCACGGCGGGGTCTTGTTCTTGTCCCACAGCGAATGCTTGCCAGTGGCCATGAGCATCAGCCGGTTGATCGTTTCGACCACCGAGAAGTGCGGGCACAGCCAGCCGCAGTAGAGGCGGCCCCACTTCCAGGCGACGCCGATGACCAGCGCCGCCGCGCCGAGCAGCGGCAAAAACAGGTACAAAACGAGGTTGACCGCAGCCGTGCGCGGATCGACGCGGCCGGCGATCAGGTCGTCGATGCCGAGATGCCACTGGAAGGTCAGGAAGTAGGCATGCTTCTCGGTCAGGTCGTAACGCAGCAGGTCGAACACCGGCGTCAGCGCGAACAGCGCGAAGAAGCCGATTTGCGCGAGCACGCGATAGCGTTGCAGCGCCGGCCGGCTCATTCGAGTGGCGGGCCGATCAGCGGGAAGCGCCAGACTTGGCCGGACATCGCCTTGATCAGCCCGTACATGCCGAAGAGCACCAGCGTCGAATGGATGCAGGTGAAGTAGAGGACGAGCACGACCCAAGTCCACGCCCAGTCGAGGCCGCCGAGGGCGAGGATGAGTCCGGACAGGGTGACGATCAGGAAGCCGCCGACCAGACTGACGAAAGTCGTCTGCCTGAGATGTTGGCGGGCCAGCGGCGGTGCGCTGTCCTTATTTTTCAGCCACAGGGCGAAGAGTCCCGCGAAGGCAAGGCCCGGCAGGAGCAGCAAGTTGATCAGGAACAGCGATTCGGCGAGGACGGCGAGATTCTGGCCGGCCTTTTCTTCGCTGAATCCGAAGTCATCTTCCGAATGTGGCATTGACGATCTCCATCAGCGCCTCGACGGTTTCCTCGTCGTCGGTCAGGCTCTCGACCAGCGCGGCGCGGCAGGCGGCGGAGACGTCGAACCCCGACTTGATCAGCGTTGCGGCGTAAACCAGCAGGCGGGTGCTGGCGACTTCTTCCAGATCGCGGTCCTTGAGGGCGCGGAAGGCCTTGGCGATGCCGACCAGGCGCTTGGCAAGCTCGGCGTCGCAGCCGGTTTCGCCAATCAGGATGGAAATTTCGCGCTCGGCGCCCGGAAAGTCGAAGCGCATCGAGACGAAGCGCTGGCGGGTCGACGGCTTGAGGCCCTTGAGCAGGTTCTGGTAGCCGGGGTTGTAGGAAACGACCAGCATGAAGTTGTCTGGCGCTTCCAGCGTTTCGCCGGTGCGGTCGATCGGCAGGATGCGGCGGTCGTCGGCCAGCGGATGCAGCACGACGGTGGTGTCCTTGCGCGCCTCGACCACTTCGTCGAGATAGCAGATGCCGCCTTCGCGCACGGCGCGGGTCAGCGGGCCGTCGCACCAGTACGTACCCTTGTCCGAAATCAGGTGACGACCGACCAAATCGGCGGCGGTCAGGTCGTCGTGGCAGGCGACGGTATACAGCGGCAGCTTGAGGCGCGCCGCCATGTGCGAGACGAAGCGCGTCTTGCCGCAGCCGGTCGGGCCCTTGATCAGCAGCGGCAGGCGCTCGCGGTAGGCGTGTTCGAAGAGCGAGATTTCGTTGCCGGAAGGTTCGTAGAAGGGCAGGTCGGTCATTTAAGGGAAATCCAGTAAGCAAGCAGAATCAAACTGGATACCAGTATAAGCCACCCTTCGAGCAGGGCGCGCCAGAGGCGCGGGGCCGCGCGCAACTCCATGAAGTCGAGGATGACCAGGCGGCCCTTGACGAAGGCGATGAGCAGCATCGAAACGATGGCGAGGGTGCCGGCAGCGCCGACTTCACCGAGATACCAGGTGATGCCGGTAGCCACCAGCAGGACCAGCCAGGCGCGGTGGGCGGGGTTTTTCAGGGCGTTCATCAGCGCATCACATAAACAAGCGGGAAGAGGATGATCCACAACAGATCGACCATGTGCCAGTAGGCGGCGCCGCTTTCCAGGCCGTGCGCGTTGTGGGCGCCATAGACGCCCTTCTTCGCCTGCACCCAGAGGATGGTGAGGATGACCATGCCGAGGATGACGTGCATGAAGTGGAAGAAAGTCAGCGAAATGTAGAACATGTAGAAGGTGTTGGTCGACATCGAAATGCCGGCGCCGAACTTGGCCGCGTATTCGAAGACCTTGACGACCAGGAAGCCGGCCCCGCACAGGAAGCCGAGCAGGATGTTGCGCGGGATGGCCCGCGCATCGTCGCGATGGGCAGCCTGCACGGCGAGGACGATGAACCACGAGCCGGTGATCAGCAACACGGTATTCAGCGCGCCGGCGTTGCGGTCCAGCGTCTGCTGGTAGAGGTTGAATTCCTCGACGTGGCTGGCCCGCGCGAAGGCATACGACGCGAAGAACACGGCGAAGGCCAGCATCTCGGCAAGAATGAAGAACCAGATCGCGAGATCGCCCGGCAGGCGTTTGTCGGGAGCGACTCCCGGCGCAAGTGTGGCGGTAACAATTGTCATGTGTCCGATGATACAGGCTGCTCCATCAGCCAGACTTGATATGGCCTAAAACCCGATCGGAGCGTTCATTTTATTCGCCATTGCCAAAGCAATGGCGTCGGAGATGACGCATCCGTAAGGTTTATGTAAGAAAACCCCGTGTATGCTCCCGGCACAAGCAAAAGATTGATTCCGATCAGTCCGATCAATCGATTTTTTGTGTAGCGCGGGCAGGGCAATACATTCGCAAGACAACTATTCTTGTCTCGCCCGCTTCTTCAGGTTTCGGTTTGCCGTGCAACGCAAGCCGGGATTGTTGAGTACGGAAGTTCTTCTAGGAGGAGGGTACCTTCCATGCAATTGTCGCAAAAGCACGTCGAGTATTGGCGCCGCAATTTGAGAATCACGGCGATCCTGCTTGCGATCTGGTTTGTCGCCACGTTCGTTGTCAGTTGGTATGCGCGCGAGTTGAACGAGATCACCATCATCGGTCCGCTGGGCTTCTACATGGGCGCTCAGGGCGCGCTGATCATCTATGTCGTAATCATCTGGTTCTACGCCCGCTACATGAACAACATGGACCAGGAATACGGCGTTCACGAAGGGGAGGATGACTGATGGCCACAACCCAATCGCAATTCACCGCCAACCTGAAGCGTTATTACACCTTCTACACCGGCGGTTTCGTCGCCTTCGTCATCCTGGTGGCCATCCTCGAGCAACTCGGGGTGCCCAACAAGGTGCTTGGCTACATCTTCCTGTTCGCCACCATCCTGCTCTACGCCGGCATCGGCTTCATGTCAAAGACGGCGGACGTGTCGGAATACTACGTCGCGGGTCGCCGCGTGCCGGCGTTGTTCAACGGCATGGCGACCGGCGCCGACTGGATGTCGGCCGCATCGTTCATCGGCATGGCCGGCACGCTGTATCTCACCGGTTATGACGGCCTTGCCTTC
>Ga0209507_1001252_pt1 | contig 20896 bp, 24 predicted proteins | sample AD_UKC028_MetaG_FD_184414 | JGI IMG/M metagenome (GOLD analysis project Ga0209507, IMG submission 184414) | Active sludge microbial communities of municipal wastewater-treating anaerobic digesters from USA - AD_UKC028_MetaG (SPAdes) (version 2) | ecosystem: Engineered > Bioreactor > Anaerobic >...
GCTTCCGAACCTTCCCACCCGCACGCGACAACCCGACCCGACCACATAGCTTTCCAGTCGGCATCGGGGTCTTCGGCTTCCCCCTGATAGATCGTCAGGGTGACGACGAAATTTGGCGGATAGACACGGAACATCTCCGCAATGGCGTTATTCCGGGCCAACCGAATCTCCAGACTAGACCTGTCCAATGTTCCTGCGTTATTGGTCGTTGCCCGTTCGATTGGTACAGGAAGGTATGTCTCCACACCCTTGACGACCGGATGTTCCGCGTCGGTAAACAGGTGAGTGTGTCCAATTCCGTAGGTGAACTTGTATAGTTCAATCGGTCGACCGAAGAAACGGCTCTTGGTGAAAAAGTCAAACATCGATGTCCTCCACAGTTCGCATGGCTATCCCGATGTTGGCGACCTGATCGGAGGCCCAACTGACTGTCAGGATGTCACTAGCGAGCGTCCAGGCTGGCATCCAGCACACCATCAGCACGTCGGACAGGTTGATCGCCGGCCAGGCGTTTGCGAAGATGATAGGGGTATCACCCGCGACGACCGACATTGACGATACCTCGTTGTAGATCAGCGTGCCGTCAGTCTTGACTACTACCACTTGCCGATATGTCGTGTTGTCGGGAACTGTGGCCCCCTTGGCCGTTAGAGTGTGGCTGCCAGGTGCGATATTGCCGGTCAATTCGAGGTCAGGGTTCCATGTCGGCGCGTAGAATTCGCCGCGCATGCCGCGCATCCGGTCGAAGAAGTTGCGAAGTTCCAGCACTTCGGCACGGGTCTTCCCGAGGTAGGTGGCCTTGACAGACTTCGAACAGAAGTCGATCACCTGATAGTAGGTCGCGGCCCCACGCCCGTAGTCGACTGCTTCGACCGGCCACGCATACTCGATCTGTGGCGCATTCGCCCAATTTGGGCGTTTCAGGAAAACCTCTCGCCCGTTCCACGTTACCGCCGCTGCGGGCGGCGTCAGGGGGGCCAGGCTCGCCGGGATCGCGTCAAAGCGAATCTTCCCCTTGCTGATCGTGTTGACCGGCGTGTCGACCTGCAGCGTGGGCTGCACGAAGCCCCTGTAGGCGTGAAACAGGGTCGTTCCGATAGGCCAGGCTGCCGACAGGTTCGGCGACACAGTGAGCGTCGTTCCTGCTACGTTGGTGACGAGATGTGCGGACACCCCATCGACCGACACGTACTCGCCGTTGCGCATCCACGACTGCACTGCTGACACTTGGACGGTCGTTCCGCCAATCGTCGTCGCGGCAGCCAGCGTCTCGGACTCCGTGTAGTCGGGCATGATGAACTGCTGGTTCTGCTTGCCGAACATCAGTCGGTCGAAGTCGACCATTGGCGACTGGAAATCGAACTCGCAGTAGAAGCGCGGGCTATGACGCAGGGCGCGACGTTGCTCCTTCCCTGACCGGGAAGAAAATGCCTCGGTCTTGTAGGCGTAGTTCGTCGTGTAGTTGCCGCTCCAATCGGGGCGGATCGACCATGCGTTCATCCGAGAGCCTGTTTGAGTGATGCCCGGTTGGCGCGAACGAAGTTGAACAGCGCCTTCTCACCATCGGCGGTGCTGAGTCCTTCGGAAACCATGCTGCCGCTGTCGATGGTATTGATAATCTTAATGGACTGTCCGCCCGCCGTGCCACCGTTATTCACATGGCGCGGGTCATTGGCCGTCAGGACTTCCTCGCCCTTCTGCAGTACCGCAGGCACTTCGTTGGCTTTCAGGCCGGCGATCCCGCCAGTGTGATAGCGGCGGGCATTGGCGAACCATGCCGGCGACACCGCCATCGCCTGACCACCGCTGCCGACCACACCGCCCGCGTGGAACTTGGCGCCGGCTGCTGCTTGGAACAGGGAGCCGAGGAGCGACCCGCCGCCGCCCAACGCCTTGGAGGCTGACATCATCGCGTTGAAGATCGCGGCTTGAGCGATGGCCTTTGCCATTGCGAGCAGGAAGTCGGACAACCATTGCCGTAGCGACTCTTTGAGCGAGCCGAACACGTCGCCGGTTTCCCGAACTTTGTCCAGGAATCCGCTGAATGCCGAGTTCAACGTGTTGCCGAAAATGTTGCCAATGTCGGTTGCGGTGACGACAGCGCGATCCCTGACTTCGGTCAGGTTGGCCTTCAGCAGTTTCAGTTTGTCGATCTGCGCGTCCGCGTTTGGCCCGCCGACGTTCGTCCAGAAGGCGATCATCTTTTCGATGGCTTCGGACAGTTGTGCGTTGACCGTTGTCAGTTTTTCCGACAGATCGGAATAGTTGAACGACGGATCGCCCGCTTGGGCGAGTTTCATCTGCTCGATGATGTCTCGCCGTTGCTGCTCAAGGATCGAAATGCGTTCTTCGCCCTGCTGCTGTTCCTTCTGGAGTTTGACCTGATCTTCCTTGGCCTTCTTCTGCTCCCACAGTTGCCCCGCGACAGAGGCCGCCAGGGTGAGCGAGCGTTCGTCGAGAGTGACGCCGGCCTTCTTGGCAGCAGCGACAGCCTTCTCGACCTCAAGACGGACGAACGTGGAGCGGTCAGGGAGGTTGTTCTGCGCTGTTTCGGCAGCCAGTTCGTCCCGCTTGATGCCGAGCGTTTCCTGAAGGTTGGCGTTGTACTCCAGTTCCTTTTCGTTGCGCCTTTCGATCAGACCGATCTGTTTTTCGACGGCCTTGTTCTGCGCTTCCGGGTCACTGCCCGACTGGAACAGGAACGCCTCCTGATTGCGGCGCTTTGCGTTGACGCCCCCGTTGTCGCCGGCCAGCCCGCGAATGGCGGAAGCGATCTCGTCAGCCGATCCGGTCTTGACCGCTTCGATGATGCGCTGCGGGAGGCTACCGTAATTGTAGGCGATGGAAGTCAGGACGGCTTGCTGTTCGGTCGTGAATCCGTTGAACCGATCTGCCCCGATCTGCCCCTTGACCGTACCTTGGAACTCTCCGATGCGGCGAACCAAGTCCCGGTTGGCGTCCTCGATGCTGACGCTCATTCCCTTCGTGATTTTCTGGATCGACCCGTCAGCCAAGGTGACGGTATCCGAGCCGAAGCCTGCCCGGTAGGCGTTGACGTCCCACTTCGGTTTTCCGATGAAGCCTTCGAAGTTGCGAAGCAGTTTGGCGGACGCCTCCACACTGCTGCTGACGCCCGCGAGCATGGTTTCCAGACCCTTGAACTGCTTGGCGTCGAAGGCGAGTTGTAGTTCGCTCTTGGCCTGCGTCGCAAGGTTCATCAGGCGCTTGTACGCTTCACTGGTCTTGTCCAGCCCCTTGATCGCGTCAGCCGTCTTCAGGATTTCATCGATTTCCTTCAACGACTCCATCAGTTTGATTTCGTCGGTCAGGCTCGGAATCTTCCCGCGCAGAATGTCGATCTGCTCGGCCAGTCGCTTCGACGGGTCGATGGGCTTCTGCATCGCGTCGTCAGCAGTCGACCCGAGGGTCTTCAGGTCGTTGGCGAGCGCGATGATGGCCGGCGACACGCCTTCTACCGACGACCCGGCGTCCATCAGCGCCCTGACCGTCTTGGCAATGGCGGCTTCCGTAGTTGCCGCCTCGCCCGTCACCTTGGAGAAGGCTTTGGCCGCGTCGACGATTGCCGGGTTGACGTTCTTGATCTCGGAAATCTTGCTGATCTGCTCGCGGAACTCGGCCATCGAAATCTTGCCGTCGCGGGCCTGCTGGATCAGTTCGGCGATGTCCTTGCCGATCTCACCCATGTTGCCTCGCTTCAGGCTGATCGTGCCACCGAGCCGGCCGGAGAACTTGTCAATCGCCGAAAGCTTCTGTTCGCTAAACTGCTTCAACAGGTCGTCAAGGTTCGCCTTGATGTCGAGCGTCGTCAGACCCTTCAGCGAGTCGACCCACTTGCCGCCCTTCTTCGCAGCCTCGTCGTAGGCTTCGAGGATGATCCCCATCTGGCGCTGGTGTTCTTCCAACGCTCCGGTCGCCTTCTCGGTACTGGTCATCCAGTAGCCGAGCGCCACCGTCAGCCCGGTAATGATGAGGCCGGGGATGCCACCAAGCCCGGCCAGCACGCCGCGCAGAATACCCACGGCACGGGCTGCGCCGTTGACCGCCACCTGAAGGACGGCAAGGCCGGCTGCCGAACTCGTCGCAGCAGCCCGGGAAGCCGTCAGCGCAGCGTTCATGGCGATGAACTGCCGATCCAGCCAGGTCGCCTTGACTGCCGAACTGCTCAAGGCTACGCCGAGCGCGTCGTAACTTACCGCAGCGGCCCGAGCGCCCGAAGGGATCGGCTTGAACGAGTTGACCAGATTCAGGGCTGCGGTGCTTGCGGCTGCGAGGAAGCCCGGCAGTTTGTGAGCGACGATGATGCCGAAAACAAGGGCAACCTCGTTGCCGTACTTCGGCACTTGCGCGAGGATTTCGAGGAACCCGCCGACGACCTTACCTAGATTGGCGAAGAACGCCTGCCCGTCCTTACTTTGGAACTGTTTCGTGAGTTCGCGTAGCGCAGCCTGCAGCCCTTCCGTGAATCCGCCGTTGTCGAACGCCAGTCGTGCCTTCGCCACCTCGTTCTCGAACTTGCCAACGTCAGCCGCGATGTTCTGCAACGAAGCGGACAACTGCGGGCCAACAGACTTGTTCATCTCCGTGACGAACTTCGGCCAGAAGTCAGCCGGGTTGATCTGCCCGGCCTCCATCATCTTCATAAACTCTTGCGTCGTCTTGCCCATCGCCTTGGCAGCGATTTGCATGGCGCCAGGAATCCGCTCAGCGAACTGCTGTTTGAATTCTTCGGCCATGACCTGTCCTTTGCTGAAGGACTGGTTCACGCCGTTCATGGCGAGATCGACTTGCGCGGCACTGAGGTTGTAGACCCGGAAGGCTTCCGTCAGGCCGGTGAACACCTGTCGAACTTCTTTCCCGGACAGATCGGTTTCCTTCGCGGCGAGCGCCAACCCGCTGTAACTCTTCGCCAGGGTGACGAACGACACGCCGAGCCGATCAGCCTCATCGCGGACGAACTTCAGTTCCGCAGCCGCTTGCTTCTGGTTCCCGTCAGTGACGACGGTCAGTTTTGCCTTCGCCGCGTCGACCTGCATCGCTACGTCGAGCGCAGCCTTCATCTGGTTGATGGCCGCGTAGACGCCGACAAAACTCATTGCCAGGGCGATCATTTCGCCGTGCAGGCGTTGTGCCCACGTCATCGCCGCCCGCCCACGGTTCTCCAGGTCGCTCAGTGCGACTTCCGAGTTCTTCGCTTCACGGGCCAGTCGCGCCGAAGCGTTCGCTGTGCTGTTGTACGCGGTGGCCTGCCGGTTGGCCGAGGTTACGGTCGACGTGCCGAGCGCCTGCGAAATGGCGAGTTGCTGACGCTGTGTGGCTGCCAGTGCGTCCGACTTGACCTTGACGCCTTCAAGTGCGGTCTGGAACTGCTGTTGCGATGCAGCCAGCCGGGTAACGTCCGTGCCGGCATCGCGGGCAGCGTTACGCATCGTGTTGATGGCCTGCTGCATCTGCAGGTACGCGGCTTTGGACTGCTTGGCGATTTCCAGATTGGCGACAAGTCCAGGATCGGTCGAAGTCGCCTGCCCGTCGACCTTGGTGATCTTCGCGCCGCCGAGCGTTGATGCCTTGACTGCCGCCTGTGCCTGCAACCATGCGTCACGGAATCCGGCGAGATCGGTCTTGGCGTTCGCCAATTCTTTGAGCAGCCCTTGACGGATATTCGACCCGACCTTGGACAGTGCGATGCCCGCCTGTGTAGCGGTCGCTTCAACCTTCGTGAGTTCCTGCCGAGCATCGACGAGCGACTTCTCCTGCCGGTTCATCGCCTCGGCATTCTTGTCTGCCGCGTCCTTGAGTTTCGTCAGATTCCGGGCGGCTTCCCGGCCAGCCGATTCAACGGCCTTAAGTGATGCCGCCGTTCCGCGTTGCGCGGCTTCCGCTACCTTCAGAGCGACAGACGTGGCCTCCAGGGAAGTCCGCATGCCCGGCAGCGTGGTACTGATCTCTCGAATGCGGTTGATGTAGTCTGAGTATGCGGCTTTCGTTTTGGCGAGCGTTTCCGCCTGCGAACGCAACTTGGCGTCCGTCTTCTCGAAGTTGTCGAGTTGCTTGCTCGTCGGCTCGGCTGCCGACAGAATGGTGGCCGCGTATTCCTTCTGCTTCTGCCCGGTCTTCGCCAGTGCGTTTTCCTGACGACCGAGAGCGTCGATGAAGCCCTGCTCCTTGGACTGCCGACCCGCCAGTGCCGCTTCGCCCGCCTTGACAGCCTTGGCGAGTTCGGCGAACTGACCCTTGGTCGACTCGACGACCGACTTCTGCCCGGCGAGCGAGGATTTCAAACGGTCGGCGTCAGCGGCGAACTTGAGTACCGAGGCGTCGGCCTTGGCGAGTTCGGCGAACTGACCCTTGGTCGACTCGACGACCGACTTCTGCCCGGCGAGCGAGGATTTCAAACGGTCGGCGTCAGCGGCGAACTTGAGTACCGAGGCGTCGGCCTTGGCGATGTCCGTATCGAGTTTGACCGCCTCTTCGGCGATCTTGGTCAGGCCGTTCTCCAGCCCGAGCACGGCGGAAGTCGCCTTGAGCATCGACCCGGCGATCTTGTCGAGCGGGGACGCCCCGCCGAACGACTTGTTGAGCAACTGGAGTTGCGTGCCGAGTTGCGAAAGTACCGACCCGGTTTTGGTCGCGCCGGCACTGACGTTCGTTTGCGCCTTGGTCAAGCCCACGAAGGACGACGTAATGGCGTCGAGAGTTTTCGACGCTTCGTTCTTGGCCCTTACGACCAGTTCAACGTCACGATTTCCTCTAGCCATTGGTCAATTCCTTCAGGACTTTTTGTAGAGCCGCGTTGCCTTTCTTCGACATCACGGCGGCGCCGGCCAATTGTAACAGCGCAGTACGGCTGGCTTCCTCCTGATTCATACGTTCAACGACGATCTGGGCTTCTTCAAACACCATCCCGAGAGGATAGTGTCTCGCCGCTGCGTGACCGTGATCGAGTAGGAGGCTCACCTGACGACGAACCCCCCACACCCAACCGATCAGGTCTTCAGGCTCTCCAGGAGACTGGTCGTGCCTTGAGCCAGCCGAACGACCGTCTCCAGTAGCTTTTTTGGGCCACCGCCCGCCTCGAAAGTCAGGATGGCGATCTTCTCCAGTGCGTCGATCTGCACGGGGAAGGGCAACCGACCTGCGATCTCGGCGTCGTCCGGATCACCGGCAGCGCAGGCGATCAGTTCGGCGGCAATCTCGGGAGCAGACTGAAGGAGCGGTAGCGCGAACGCGGCGACCGTTTCGGTCGTCAGATCGCCCTGCTCGGTGAACTGCTGATACAGTTCGTTCAATCGCTTTCCGTGACGCTGTACGAGAATCGAAACGTCGTTGAGGCTCAAACCCCGGACGACGAAATCGCCGTCCGGGAGTTCGACTTTGGCTTCAGGGAGTCGCAGGGATTTGAGGCTCATCAGGCAGCCCGGCCATCCATGTAGACCGCTTCCAGCGAACCCTTCTTCAGGATTTCAATGGTGAAGGGGAGTTGCTGCCACTCTTCGCCCTTGACCGCGAAATCGCCGTTCGGGGTGATCTTGACCCACGGCATGAAGTAGTCGATCTGCGCGCCAGCCGGGTTGACGGCGATGTAGCGCATGGAGCCTTCGATGGTGGATGACTTGGAGATGATGCGGTCACGGGTGGAGGCATCGATGGTGTAATCGGCAGTCAGGTCGTCGCCGTTGGCCAGGGTGACGCTGGTTTCGAGGATGGTGAAGCGGGCCAGGTTGGTATCGACGAGATAGTCAACGCCGGAAACCAGGACGGTAGCGCCCTTCTTCAGCACGAACGAACTGATCTTGCGGACACCAGCCGGGTACGGCGCCGAAGTACCGAGTTGATAGCTGAAGCCCTTCTCGATGTCCGGATGCGACTCGCCGGCAACGGGGGTCGAGGTGACGGTAGTCTTCACGCTCTCGCCGAGGAAGAAGAGTGCCAGGTTTTCCGGCGAGATGTTGTCCGTGATGAAGGAACCCGCGTAGTCCAGTTGCAGGACGACCGATTGATCCTTGATGCGGATGCCACGGTCGGACGAGTAGTGGTCGAGGTTTTCCTGTTCGGCGCTGAAGGACAGTTCCGGCGTGTTGCCGAAATAGCGTTCGCCCCGGGGCGTTTGGGTGGACGGCAAGAACTGGCCGAAGTGAATCTCCCCTTTGCCCAAAGTGTAGTTGTTGCTCATGGCTTGTACTCCTGTTGAATTGTCGACAAAACGTTGAAGCCCCGGTCAAAGGTAGGGGTCTGACAGATTTTCTACCATTCCGAGGGTAATTCTCAACCAGAAATACGCTTTTCCAGAAATATCATCGGGCGGGCGTACCACTCCGGGCGAGATTTTTAGTTCGTGTACCCGACCGCCCATCCCGAGGATGTTGTGCTGTCGTTCACGCGGACGTTCGACGGCGAGACGCTTCTTCACGTCGGCCATGAGAATGTGGGCAGGGTCAGTCGGGTTCTGCGGATCGTCATCGACGAACCCCTGGATCAGCAGAACCCAAGGCCCGTTAGACGTTCCCGAGGCAGCCGCCATGCTGACGGTTCCCGGTTGCTCCTGCTCGATGGCTTCCAGAATGCACACCATCGGGATCGGGTCGTCCTCGCCGAACGACGTTCGGCCACGGAAGACCTTTCCTGACAGGTCGTTGGCGTACCCGTTGGCGGGCGTGATCTCTTCAAATGCAGCCGTCAGGGCTTTCAGAACTTGGAGACGGAAAGGATCGCTCACAGGTCTAGCTCCATCAATCGCAAAAATTCATTTTCCAGATAACCCGCCACCTCGTCTACCCGATCTTCAGCGACCATCCGCATCGCCTGATTCACTGACGGGCCGTAGAGCAGGTACAGATCACCTTCAAACCGGCGAACGAACTTCTTGTTCTTCCAGGCTTCGCCGGGCTTCAGACGCATCGCCAAGCCACGATTGCCGTTTGCCAGATTGATGACGAACGCCCGCGACATGGACTTCGACGCACCGGCAGCCACTTGAACGATAGCCGCCCGGCCTCGCTTCGGCGAGTTGGTCAGGAACCGGGCGAGCGAGGTTGGGCGATCCCGGCCTGCAATGACTCCTTCGAAGTCGCTGTTCGTCGCCCGCTTGACGACCTTCATGCGCTGCGCAAGGTAGGGTTGCGTGAAATTCAGACGCGACCGGATGTCCGACGAAAACCGGGTTCTCGCCTTGTCGACCGCAGCGTTGACCGCGATCTTCAAGTTGCGCGAGGTCTTGGCGTCAAGGTCGTTCAGATCGCCGAGATCGGACACGCCTTCGATGGCGATGAGGTAGGGCGTCATAGCGTCATCACCAGTTTGCTGTCGAGAATCTTGACCAGCTTGCCGCTGTTGATGTCGATCCTGAAGCCTCCCGCCTCGACAGCCTCCAGTTCTCCGACAAACTCTTCACCCGTTGGCCCGTAGAGAACACCCGTGCGAACGTCGACGACCAACGGATACTGCTGCCAGGTCTTGATCGCCGCTTGGCTCGCCTGCTGTCGACTGATCGAGTCTGCGCCCCGGACACCAAACGTTTGAGAGATCACCCCGGAAGTCGCCGCGTTGCTCTGTTGCGAGCCTGCGAAGGTCAGGTGAGTCGTGTTGTCCTGGAATATCTCCGCCCCGCTCGCCAGGTTGCCTTGCTGACTGTTAGCGAACCTGACGGCATGCGTCACCTTGATCGCTGCGGACGTGCAGACATTGGCCTGCGACACACTGGGACTGTCGACCTTGTGGGTCTGCTTTACCGCCCCTGTCGCCGCTTGTCCTGATTGATGGCTCGAACTCGCTGAAATGTAGTTCGTCTGATCTTGCGCGACATCGCCGGTCGATCCGAAGTTGTGCTGCTGGCTGCTGGCGACAGCGATCTTGTGCGTCTGCCGGATAGCCCCGGTCGACGATTGCTGCGCCTGCTGACTGTTGCTTACACCAACCTTACGGGTCTGCTGGATTGCGGCAGGGGACGCATGATCCGCCTGCTGGCTGCTGACGACCGCGATCTTGTGCGTCTGCCGGATAGCCCCGGTCGACGATTGCTGCGCCTGCTGACTGTCGCTTACACCAACCTTACGGGTCTGCTGGATTGCGGCAGGGGACGACCAGTTCGCTTGGTTGGAGGTCGAAGCTGCAACCTTGTGGGTCTGCTTAACCGTCGACGTGGACGCCTGATTTCCGGCAACGGCATAGGCGCCGAATAGCAAATGTGTCTGCTTGACCGCCGCCGTCGCCGCCTGATCGGCCTGCTGACTGCTGGCCCCCGAAATGAACGTATAGGACTGCTGGCTGATCGCCCCGGTAGCCGCATGGTTGCCCTGCTGACTGTTGCTCGCCGCGACCTTGTGCGTCTGCTTGATGGCCCCGGTCGACGCCTGATTGGCCTGCTGGCAGTTACTTACGCCGACCTTGTGCGTCTGCTTGATTGCAGCCGTTGATGATTGGTCGGCCTGTTGCGAAGAAGACGCCGCGACTTTGTGGGTCTGTTTGACGAGGCCAGACGCGGACTGTTCCGCCTGCTGACTGTTGCTCGCCGCGACCTTGTGCGTCTGCTTGATGGCCCCGGTCGACGCCTGATTGGCCTGCTGGCTGTTCGACGCAGTGACGTTTACCGTGCCGCCGCTAGTAGCGGCCGGAACTTGGAATTGCGCCCAATGGACGCGGACGTCTACTGGGGCAACTTGCGTAAAATAATCAGCGCGCAGGATCTGCCCTGCAGCGCCGTCGTCATCCCACAGGTCGGAGGCGCCCGAGACGCCGCGCGGCAGGTCGAACTGCGGGAAGTCAATCGACATGGCTTACCCGTGGGCGATCTTGCCGCCGCCGCGAACCGTGCCGGTGGTTGTCGTGCTCGCCAATTGAAGCGGGAACAGGCACGACGAATTGAAGATTTCCGGCAGGCCCAGGTCAGCCCAATTGAAAATCTCCTTCTTGTTGGCCAGCGGTAGCGGCAAGTCCATGCGCGGGCGCGTCGCCGTGACACCGAAGCTGCCAGCGGTGCCGGTCGTTGCCGAAAGCGTGATGCTGTCCACGTCGCGAATGTACTTGCCGGACGCTGCGGCAGGGATGTACCCATTGAGAGGAACCATGAGCGAAGCGCGACGGGTTGCGGCAAGCGAGATCGCTGACAGGTTGCCGCTGGTGCCATCGTTGTAGGTCACGCCGACCGTGGCCGTAACGGCGGTGCCGCCCGTGTCCGTGTACCACTCCAGCCACCACTGCACGTCGGAAAAGTTTGCGTCGCCCTTACGTTCGTCCAGATTGTACGTGGCGAGATTGGCATTCAGGTCGAGGTTGACGGTCTGTGCCGTTGTCATGGTGCCGGACAGCCCCCCCATGTGCATCAAGCGGTCATGGATCTCGATCGTGACGGCGCTGTTCGAGCAGACGGCGCTTGCCCATGCACCATAGCTTGTAGCCGGCGGCGTCTGCTGATTGAACTGAAACGCGCCCGTCAACGAGTTGTTACATACGGCTGCGGCGCCAGGAATGGCTCCCTGCCCGGGCTGGCCGGTTGCGCGCCAGAGGCTGTGATACTGACCGGCCGCCGTACTGGATAGCGAAGCCTTGTCGATGACCAGGCGCGAGGCATTGTTGCCGAGCGCGTCCTTGAGTTGATCGCCAGTGGAAATAGTCATGATTGCTCCTTATGCGATGGCTTCGAACTGCAGGCGAAGCGAGGTGTAGTCGGTGATCGAGTCGGCCTCGGCGCCTGAGAGCGTGGGCGTGTATTCGGCCGGGGAAGTGCCGGGGTGGTACGTCCATTCCGCGATGGTCGTCGTGCCCTGGCGCAGGCGGATGGTGATGCCGCCGCCACCGGGTGCCGAGAGCACCAGCGTGGGCAAGTGGCCGGTCGAGACAGCGGGATCCGCGAGATCGGCCAGGTCGAGTTCGCAGAGCGCGCCGACGGCCGTGGCGGCGATGTAAGTACCATCGTCGCGCACCGTCTCGCCGACCATCGGGTAAAGATCAGCACCGGAAGACGGCACCCAGCCGGTATTCGACAGGTCAGAGATCGGGCGGGCGATCTGGACGGCGGCGACGGCCCCCAGGGTTAGGTGGCGTGGTGCGAAAATCTGCCATGGGTTAGCTGACAGGCTGCGAATTTCGGCAATGGTCAGTGCCCGATTGAATGACACACCAAGAAAGAAAAGCCCGTCTGCCGATGTGAAAAGCTCCGTGTCTCCCTCCGTACCGAGAAAGCATAGCGGGTTCGACGACACGCCATAACCGGAGAGTCCGGTGTACGACCCGACGAGATTGCCATCAACGTGTAGCCGTTCGGTCGACTGCGATTCCCGGTTCGTGATGAGTACGTTCGCCTTCTCGCCAGATGGTGACGAGTAATAATTGAGATTGGTCGATACCGGGGTCCAGCCGACCGAGCGAACGGTATTGTTCGCGACTTGACAGGGGATAAGCACGGAGTTACGCCGAACGACAGAGCAGGTAGCCGAGTAGCGCCGGAATAGCGCGACGGTCATGAAGGCAAAAGCGCCGGACTGCGCGAACGAACCTACATCGTATCGGACGCTGCCCGAAATACCGTAGGCGCCGATCCCGAATTTACCCGCCTGCAATCCAATACCGCCAGAAGGTACGACGGTCGGCTTTCTTCCGCGCGCCGAACAGACGAGCAACTGTCGCGGCAAAAACGCATCAATGATGGCGCTCGCCAGCGGGTGCCGTTCGTCGATGCGGGCCGCCCACTGCGGCTGTTGGGTGCGCGCCCGTGCCAGTTGCATGGCTTACGCCGGCCCGAGGGTGCGCGGCTTGACCTTGAGCGACCAGCCGGCGCTGACCGTCTGTGCGGCGCTGACGTTATGGATGTAATACTCCGCCTCGGCCGGCAGGTCTTGCCCGAGCAGCGTCATGTATTGCGTCGTCGTGACGTTATTGACCTGGAACTGGCCAACGAACCAGACGGGCAGCGCGGACTCCGGCACTTCGGCATCGGCTGTGCCGTCGATGTTGAGCGGCCGGGCATAGAGCGCCAGCACGCCGCCCTCGGTCGGCGCTACGGAAAACGCGGCCGCCAGAACGAATTCGGCGTCCGGGTAGTTCGCGCCGTCCGCCGAAAGGCTGTAGGTCGCGTCGTTGGCCTGCTCCACGGCATTGGTGCCGATCGATGCCCCGCTGGCCTCCAGCGTCTTCTGCGTGCCCCACTTGACGATCGCTTCGCCGGCCATGGTCAGGCTGCCTTGATCGCCGGCATTTCCATGTAGCCGAGCTGGCCGTCGAATGCCGGAGTTGAGGGCGCGGCCTGCGTGCCGGCGCCGGTGGCCAGCGCCATCTCGGCGCGGGTGCCAAAGCGGGAGATGACCGCCTTGACGGCTGCCCAGCCGGCACTTTGCGTGGCGCCCGCAACGCCGGACGGCACATTCAGCAGCGCATCGGACAGCCCGGCGCGGATCGTCGCCTTGGCACCGGCGATGCGCTCGCGGCCTTGCAGCATGATCTGCAGGTTGATCTGCTTGGCCTGGCAGAGCAGCGCTCGGTTGGTGTAGGCCGCCGAGCCGTCCGGTGCATCAACCGGCGTCAGGTTGGCCCAGGTGATCGCGTCGAAGACCTCATCGGCCGGCACGCTGGTGCGCCAAATCCAGGTGGTGGTCGGTGCGTTGAACCAGTCGGCCAGGGCCATGTCGTTGCCGGCGGCGATCAGCGCGGCGGCGGTCTGGTCGGCCATGGCCAGCGCCTTGAGGGTGGTGCATTGGGCGGGAGTCAGCATATTCAATTCCTCGGGTTATGGGCCAGCGCTGCGGCCCGGTCGGTAAAGCGGCGAACGTCGGTCACCCGCAGGTGCCAGACGCGGTATTCGCCCTGGAAGAGCAGGCCGCCATCGAGGGCGGCGCGGCGGGGCGGGATGTATTCGACGATGCGAACGCAGCGCCCGGGCCGCTGCTGGGCGGTACCGAAGTGGGGAATGAGGCCCCGGCAGCTACGGCTGCGCCGTGTCCATAGGTATTGGCGGCAGCCGCCCTCGACCCACAGCGCGACGGCGACGATCAGGCAGTTGCGCATCGGGCGCGCACCCTCGACCACGACCGCCACCAGCCACAGCGTGGCGAGCACCAGGCCGATGGTCAGCACGCCGGCCAGCCACAGCTGCAGCGCGAAGGCGTAGAGGGCGCCGAAGGACAACATCAGATCTGCAGCCACAAATCGTTAAGCGCCGGGCTGGCCGGCGCGGTGCTGGAGACGGTGATGGCCTGGCCGAGATCGACCCACGCCGTACCGTTGCACCAGTACGGGTGCCCGTCGGTCGTCAGCCGCACGACGACGCCGGCCAAAGCCGTCGTCGGCGTCGGCAGCACGGCGACGGCCGTGACCTGGTCGAAGCCGAGCGAGCGCATGGATCAGGCGTGAACCGTGACGCGCAAGGCACTTGCAGCCGGCGCAACGGCACAGCTGACGGTGATCGTATTGGCCGAGGTCGCCGTCCAGTCGACCTGCACCGCCACGTCGTCGGCATTCTGGCGGAACGACACCGTCACGTCCTTGGTATTCAGGTTGTGCGTGATCACGTAGCTGGTCGCCGAGCCGTCACCGAAGTTGGCGGCGTACTTGCGCACGACGACGGCGGTATCGATCGCCACCGCATCTGCGGCGACCGAGATACCGGTACCGGCGCCGACGTTGAAGTCGTTGCCCGACAGCGTGAGGCCGTTGCCGGCGGTGTAGGCCGAGCCGCCACCGAACTGGGCGAAGCTGAGCGCCGTGCTGCCCAGGGTGATCGTGCCGGTGGTGTTGCACACCCAGCGCGTGCCCCCGTTGGTCGTGCCGTTGCCGACGAAGACGGCGGCGCCGTTGATCTCGTTGGCGCTGTCGGCATCCGTCGCCCGGGTCGGCGCGCCGGAGGCATTGACGGTGTAGATCCCGTTTTCCGTGGCGGTCGATTGATCCTTGATCAGGATGCGGTCATTGGTCGCCAGCGTGACGCCATCGACCGTCGAGCCGTTGGCAAAACTGGAGGCCAGCGTGCCGGCGGCGGTGGTGGCCACGCGTACCTCGTCCTTCCAGGACATGCCGGCGACCTTGTCTTCGACGAACTGCTTGTTCGCGGCATCGGTGCCCGAAACCGGCGTCGCCACGTTGGTGATCTTGAAGCCGCCGGCCGAGAAGTCGGCGGTCGGTGCGGCCATCTGGTCGAGCCGGTTGGTGCGGACGGCGGTGTTGAAGTCGCTGATCGTCGCCGCCAGCTGCGTGCCGGTATGGTTGGTGCGTGCCAGCGGGTCGGCGGCCAGGTTGGCGAGCGGGATCCCGGTGCGCTTGGTCGCATCCACCGGGATCCAGGCGCTGCCGTTCCAGAAGTACGGCGTCAAGTTGACCGTATCGTGGTAGATCTGGCCGGCAACCGGCGAGCCGGGCGCGGATGCCAGGTTCTGAACCCGGGCGTTCTGCAGCTCGTTCTTGTTCAGGTCGAGATTGACGAGGTGCTTCATGGTTTTCTCCTCAGTTCAGGTAGGCAGCACCGCCAAAGGCGCCGTTGAAATGGACGATGACCTGGTTCGCCGAGATGTACTCGACATTGCCAACCACGGTGCTGCCAGCGGAATCGACCACCGTCACCGAGGGGTAACGCCCCAGGCCGTGATTGATGATCCAGTCGGCGGCAGGTACCGCCTGAATATGCGGGTAACTGGCGCCCGAAAGGCCGGGAGGGCCGGGCTCGCCCTGGAGGCCCTGCAGCCCCTGCGGCCCGGGCAGGCCCTGCTCGGCCACCTCGACCAGCTCGAAGGTATGGACCGGCAGCTCGATGACGGTCGGCTCGCCCGGCGCCTCGATGACCAGGTATTCCGCCGCGCGCAGCTCGATGACTTCTGCGCTCATTCGTTTTCCTCGACCAGCGCCAGGCTGCCGCGCAGCAGCAGCGATTCCTTGCCCAGCGAATTGGTGAAATAGAGCCGGTAGCGGGCGCGGGTGCCGGCCAGCTGGGTGTCCGTCTCGTCCAGGTCGATATCGACCGTGCCGGCAATGCCCCCCAGCACAATATGCCCGGAGGCCGTCGAGAACTCGACCGGTGCCTGGTCGGCGTCCAGCGGGTTATCGATGACCAGGCGCGCGCTGCAGCCGGTGAGGTCGACTGGCGTCTTCTGCGGCCCGGCCTTGTGGGTGTAGCCCAGGTGCCAGGGCAGGCCCTTGACCATCGCGTTGTGATCGCGCAAATCGAAACGAGCGCCCAGAGCGGCCATCATTCGTCCTCTGCGCCGTCGCTCACGACCTGCGTCGCAAACGCCAGCGGAAAATAGCCGAAGCCGTCGGTAATCAATGGCGCCGGCGGATCGATGGCGCGCACCAGGCCAATGCAGCCGGGGCAGCGCCAGCCGTCCAGCGCGGCGACGACCTCGGCCAGCAAGGGTGGCGCCTCGTTGCGCACCGCCTGCGCGCCGACGTTCTGGCGGGCATTCTTGACGACGACCACGACCAGCCAGATCTCGCGCCAGCGCGAGCTGCTGCCGTCGTCGTCGGACAGCGGCTGATAACTGTGCAGCACCACATGCAGCGCCGGCGTTACCTGCGACTTCTCTTTAACGCCCGCCAGGTCGGCGGTCGAGAAGACGTTGTCGCCCGCCGTCGGGCACTTGGCCTTGAGGCGGGCTTCGATCAACGGGCCGGCGTCGAGCAGGGCCATGTCAGCTTCCGGTAAAGGGCGAGGTGCGGCGCCCGGTGACGATCTCGACCAGCCCTTGCGCGCTGGTTTCGGTCGGCGCGGCGGCAGCCTCGAAGCGCATGCGGCCGGCGGCAATGGCCACCAGCAGCGCCCGCGCCTTCTCGGCACGATCCGTCACCACCTTGGTCGGCGACTCGTCATAAAGCGATTCGCGCGCCAGATCGCAGGCGATGCGCGTCAGCAGCTCGGGCACCGGCACCATCGGCAGGGCGTAGCGCCCGACCAGCGCGGCGTCGATCTCGGCGTCGGCATCGCCCAGCGCCCGCGCCACCTTCTCGGCGTCGATCTCGCCCGTGCCATCGACATCGGCCACCTGGGCGACGTCGCCAAAACGGGAAAGCAGCTCGGCGAGGGTGGCGTAGGCCATGGGTTACTCGACCTCTTTTTCTTCGCTGACCAGCGGAATGACGACCAGCAAGGGCTCGGCCAGCAGCGCCTCGATCTGCTCGGCGGTGAATTCTTTAACCGCAACAGTCACCTCTTCGGCCGGCCAGGCGCGACCGGCACGACGAAACCCGGGGCGCAGCGACTTGATTACCAGATGGGACGGCTTGATTTCTTGATCCTGTTTTGATTCTTCGGCTTTGGATTTCGGGGGCATGGCAATCTCCTGGTGGTTAGGTCAAACGCTCAAAAAAGCCCCCTCTCGACGAAGGGGCTCGGGTTCAGCGTTCGAAGGCGATTAGCCGAGGCGCGGATCGACGATGAGATTCACCGCCTTGTAGTTGGTGTTGCTTTCGCCGGCGGCCAGGTATTCCTTCATCAGCAGGGCTTCGGCCTCGACACGGCGGCTGGGGCCGCAGACCAGGTGCGTGACGGTCACACCAAGCACCGAGCCATCGGGCCGGCGCTGCGTTTCCATCCCCAGGCGACCGGCGTTGAAGGCCGTCGCGTCGAGCGTCGCCTTGGAGCCGTAAGCCAGCTGATGGAAGCCGAAGCCAGCCACGTAGCGGCCGTCGGCGCCGTAGAGGAACTCCTTGTGCATGAACACGTACTCGGAATCCGGACGGGTCAGCGACACGAATTCGGCCTTCTTGCGCTCCTGGAAGATCAGGGGCTTCATGAAGGCGCGCGAGAGGTCCATCAGGAACCAGGGAGCACCCGCACCGCCGCCGGTGTTGCTGTAGGCGGTTTCGGCGCCCGCAGCGGTGTAGCCGACGTGATCGGTATCGAAGAAATACTGACCGTCGAAGCCCAGCGTCGAGAAGCCCTGCGGCAGCAGCCCCCAGACCAGTTCGTCCGGATGGCGGGCAACGACCTCACCCTGCATCGACAGCATCGGCGTGTAGATGCCGAGCTTGTCGTCTTCGATGGCTTCGCGCTTGACGCCGATAGTGTGCTCGTAGGTCTTGTTCTTGAGCTGCGCGGGGCTCGATTCCAGGTTATTGATCTGGCGCTGGCCAACCCATTCGCGCATACCCGGCAGATCCTTCATCCAGCCGTAATTCTCGGTATCGGCCGTCGAAGGAACGCGCATGGCGACCAGGTCGAGCGAGGGCTTGACGGAGCCAAGACCTTGCAGGAAGGCAGCATTGAAACCCTGTTGCAGGGCCAGCAATACGGGGGCGGTAATTTGCATGGTGACTCCTTATTGACCGATCTTGACCCAGACGCCATCCGCATCGACGGCGATGATCTTGCCGGCGACGGAACGGGTGCTGGAGCCGTTGGTTTTGGCGACCGTCTGGTCGTCGACGATGTAGCAGTCGGCACCGACGTCGGCCTGGGCGATCAGATCGCCGGCAGACGAGTTGCCGTACTTGAAGGTGCCGCGCTTGACCTGCACCGAGATGGCGCCGTTGGCGCCGCCGGTGTTGTCGGCCGTTTCTTCGAAGCGGCCGACGGCGATCAGGCCAGTGGCGACCGTGCCCGGCGCGGCATAGCCGGCGTTGAGCACGGCGATCCCGCCCTGGAGGGCCTTGACGTTGGTCTTGACCGGGTAGCCGACCACATCGCCAGCGCGTTCAAGGGTGTTTCGAGCAGCGGTGAGTGCAGCCATGGTTCAAGCCTCCTGTTTGCCGGTGGCGAACTGTTCGGCGGTCAGGCCCAGGGCCTTCATCACCGCCAGGTCGGCGCCAGTAGATTGATTACCCTTGCCGCCGAGATCCTTGCCGTCGGACTGCATGCCACCCAGTGCGGCGATGGCCGGCGTCTTCTCGACGTAAGACTTGAGCGCGGCGAGGTTGGATTTGCCCAACTCGACCGCCCATTCCTTCTGGGCCGGCAGCAACTTGCCGGCGGTCAGCGCAGCCTCGACCACATCGGCCACTTCGCCGTCGTTGAGGCGCGAGGTGAGCGAAGCCACCTGCGTCTGCAGCTGCTGCATGGTCTCGACCGGCACGAACTTGGCCGGATCGGGCGACTGCGCCTTGAGCGCCGCCACCTGCGTATTCAAACCGTCGGCGGAATCCGCCTTGGCTTTCAGCGCCACGGCAGCCGAAACGGCCTCCGCTTCGCCGGTGTTTTCCGCCAGGCCAAGGGCGGCCAGCAGCTTCTTGAGGGTTTCGTTCACGGGGGGGTCCTCCTCGGTGGAAAAATCGTTAAGCGCCGTCAGGGCGACGGCGGCCATGCCGTGCAGACCAGGGTTATTGGTCAGCGCGGCCATGCGCAGATCGAGCACCTCGCCGGTGGCGCGGTCGTATTCGAAGACAGGGGAAATGAACTTGTATTCGCCGTCGGCGATATGCCCGGCCGCAGCCGGCGTCCAGTCGACACTGGCGAACAGGCCTTCGCCGTCGCGCCATTCCAGCGCGCGGCCGGCAAACCAGCCGGCAGCCGGCGCGGGCTGGCCGTTCTTTTCAGAAAACAAGGTCTGGTGCTCGTAATCGATCACCAGCGGATTGGCGCGAGCGGCCACCCTGGCGATCAGCCGGGCAGCAATCGCGCCATCAATCTTCCAGTGCGGGGCATCAGCCGGACGACCGGAGCCGTCAGCCGCGCGAAACGCACCGGCCGGCAGCAGCTGCACCGCTTGCCCGGCGGCAGGGAGCGCCGCAGCCAGCGCAGCAACAGAGGTCTTTGGTTTTGGATTCGCCATGCCGCCGATTGTGATCGGCGGGGGGCGCGTCGGTCAGGGGAAAGGGCTTGGACGCCCTTGCGTAACCGGAATTACATCTAAGGCAGCGCCTGCGTGATCGAAATCACCTGCACGGTGTCACCGGACAGCACCGCCTTGCACCACCAGCTGCCGCGTACGAATCCGCCAAAGCCATTCTTGGCCCGCCCGAAAATCTGTCCCTGAAACTCGGAGGCGCTTAGCGGAACACCTTCGAACCCCTCGACCTGCGCAGAATCCGGGTCGCGCAGGACAGCCGTCCAGGCAGTCACGCAGGCACGGCGCCCATTTTCGATGATTACACGACTTTGGGCCGCGGCAGCCGCTGCACTGGCAGCCTGCGCGGCCGCCTTGGCCGCTGCTGCCTTGGCCGCATCTTCTGCCAGGCGCTGCTCCGGCGTCAGCTTTTCTCGACGCCAATACTCTGCCGTTGCTGCCTTGGCCTGGTCGCGCCTTTCAAAATATCCGGAAACAGCGGAAATTGCAGCAAATGCCAGGATGGCCAGCAGGATCGTGAGCAGTGCAGCCAGCGCGCGCATGAACGGAGACTTTTTTTCGAAAAACATGACGCCCCCAAAAATTCAAAAGGGATAGTGTGCGCCGCTTTCGTTTTCCCTGCAAACACGGGATCGAGCGCGACAGGTCGACGCTGCTAAACCGCGAACCTGCTTTTGCTCGACCGCCATACAACCAACAATGCCGCCACGGCTTTCATTAACGGTAACTTAACGCGGGTGTTTTTTGCCGGGAATACCAGCGCCCCACCTGACCCCTAAAATCGATTACAGCGCGATTGTGAAGGCCGGCCAAAAAACGGGGGTTTTACTTTCCGAGCGCCTGCTCAAGAAAGCGGTCGAGAATTTCCAGCACCTCGGCTTCGTCGCTGGCGGATAAACCGAGAAACGGACGGGCTTTGATGTTGCCTTTTTTGTCACCGAATTGATGCACCGCCGCGCCGCCTTCCCATTCGCCGGCAAAGCGGTTGGTGCCGATCTCGACACTGTTGCGGCCAGCGAGCTGGTAGCGGATCGTGTCTTGCAGCACGCCGGTCGCAACCAGGGGCTTTTTGGCAATGAAAGCGCTGGCGCCCTTCTTGGTCATGCGCCCGGTCTTGGCGCTGTAGGCGCCGCTGATCTCGGCCAGCCGACCCAGCACGGTGGCCAGCGCGTTAGGCTTCC
>Ga0209507_1001253_pt1 | contig 20867 bp, 29 predicted proteins | sample AD_UKC028_MetaG_FD_184414 | JGI IMG/M metagenome (GOLD analysis project Ga0209507, IMG submission 184414) | Active sludge microbial communities of municipal wastewater-treating anaerobic digesters from USA - AD_UKC028_MetaG (SPAdes) (version 2) | ecosystem: Engineered > Bioreactor > Anaerobic >...
GCTGCGAAACCATCCTTCGAATCTGTGTTCGTTGTCGCACTGCAGGTCGTAGATGATCATGGAGCTATCCGTTGGTGCCCGGGACGGGGGTCGAACCCGTACAGCCAGAGGCCGAGAGATTTTAAGTATCTTGACAATCCGTGTAACCACGGTATTTACAAGGATTTAAGTGCATAAATATGTACAATAGCGTACATTCAAAAAAATACATGAAATAAGTCCATGTCATCCATCGTTAAACAGAAAAACGGCACTTTCAGAGCGATTATAAGGCGCAAGGGGCATAGAGTCGTTTCTCAGTCCCGCTTCACGTCTGAGAAGGCCGCAAAAGACTGGGCATTGGCAGTCGAAGCTGAATTGCTTCATGGAATCAAACTGCCAGCGAAAGCACCAACCGAATTTCCGACGACGTTGTCTGAAGCACTTGAAAAGTACGGACAGACGGAAACAATTAAGAAAAAAAGTGCGAATCGAGAGCATTCCCGCATAGAGCGACTTCGCAATGATCCCATTGCCGAATTAGCACTTTCGAAGATTCTGCCGCAAGATATCACCGAGTACATAAACCGACGAAAGATTACTCAACACGCTCGCGGAAAAGTGACCGCTGAAAGTACTGTGCGCCTTGAGGTGATGCTGATTTCAGCATTATTTACACATCACATAAAAGCAAAACATGAAAAGCTTACCAACCCTGTACCGAGTGTAATACTTCCCGGCAAGTCTACTGCACGAGATCGTCCGCTTCGCGATGATGAGTTCTCGTATTTGTGTCGTGGATTTTTGGAGGTCATGCCGCGAACGACTCGCACTCAAGAACTTTTGCAAATTGCAATTGAAACTGGAATGCGGGAAAGCGAAATATTGAAGGTTCAGTACTTCGATATTGATCTAAAAAATCGCTTCATATATTTGTCAGATACAAAGTCAGGTGATCCGCGCGATGTGCCATTGTCGCCTAAAGCAATTAGCATTTTTGAATCGTTAAGCGCTGGCGAAGAAGACAAATCCAAGCGTGTGTTTCCTGTCAGCCAGGACGCTCTTATACGTGCGTTTAAAAAGGCGTGCAAACAGGGTCGTTTAATCTACGAGAAAGAAAAAGGTGAGAAACCATCCCCCCGATTTCTTACCGATTTGACATTCCATAATTTGCGCCATGCATCAGCTACCCGCTGGTCTCGGTATTTGCACGCACAAGAGCTTGCTAAGATGTTTGGTTGGAAAACGTTAAACATCGTCATGCGGTATTATGATGCTGACGTACCGACTATAGCATCCAAACTTGCTCAAGGATCACTGCATGAAGTTGGGGCTGTAACCGTCAGCGGGGGGCAGTGATTCACCGTTTGTAGCCTGTATGATTGCCCAGCTGATCGCAGTACGCCCTGCTTCCGAATGAGTTATTGCAACCCAATCAATATCAAGAAGCATTGCGGTTGCTGTCACCTGTTCAGATTCATTTGCCAGTAACACTCGTAACCTTTCAAGTATGGCGTACTCTTTTCCGCCACATGGTATTTCGAATGCGCTGTAGGGGATGTGCTCTGCGAACGCGTCGGCCATTGCTGATACTGCGGGATATATTCTGCGTATTTTTGTGGCTTCCCGCCACACCCTCTGTGCGTTCATTATTCTCTCCCAATTGGCATGCAAAAAACATGCGTTAGGGATAACTAATCAATAATGGCAAGCACAGTCAATCAAAAATCCGCACTAAGTGTTTTTATGGCAACCCCCAACTAGCATAGCAAGGTCGGGGGCCACAAACACAGTGCGTGGGAGAACTAAGCGAAGCGCAAGTTAGCTCTTGCTACTTGATTTTGCTGAATTTTATGACGGTGATCCATGAGATTATTGTTACCGGCAGCCAGTCGTAAAGCTGCCGGTGAATCGTGGAATTCATTGACGACAATAGTAGCTACTCTCCACTCATTACAAAAAACAAACGGGAAAATATTTACAGTTCCTGGGGTATAAAAATCTCCCCGCACGTATGGCAGAAAAATCCCTTCGCCCGTAAATCATGTCCTTGCAACGTGGGATACTTCGGCCCAGACTTTCTTGCAGATTCTTCGGCATTCTTTCGCTCTTGGTACTGTTTATCCAACACCTCTGCAATTCCTGGCTGAACAAAATTCATCAAAGGAGAATGCACTAAAGCAGTAAAAACAAAAAGAGCGATAAGATAAAATACCCCTGAAACCAGTGCTGAAACAATCATCCCAAAAATACCGAATCCGCTTTGTGTGAACACCGCCCATAATAGAAAAATAGCAGTAGCAGCAATGCTAGCCAACATAGCGTACTTCTCAAAACGATCTAGTTCTGGAGCATCAATAGAATCGCTCATTTTTTTGACGTGCTCTTTCATCTCATTTTGGTATGCTTCGAGCAACTGTTTGTCAGCATATTCCAGTGGTGCAAGTTTTCCTTGAACCATTTTTACAAGATCGCTTTCTGTTACAGAGACACTTTTTCTCCCTGTTTTTACATCACCCATCATAGTTACGGGAGCAAGGATCGTTCCGGTTCGTTTTGTCTCCTCCGTCACTGTTTTTTGAGTACCTGAAGCAAGCAAGACGCTGACTTTCTGGACATCGTCACTATTGCAGTGGGTGCAAGAATATTTCATATTGTTATTACTCCCTTTTTTTAATAAAAAATTTATCTAAATCCGCGACCAAAAACTTTTGTTTGCCAGTGAAATATTAGAATTATTTAATAAAATCCACCTAAATATAATATGAAACATCCGAAATTTATTTGGACGAAACATCACTTATATCCACGGTTCGCCAAGGGTCGGGCAATTGAGACTGCTCGCAGTAACGGCTCTGAAACTCTCCATTTTGGTTTGTTTCTTTATACTCAACTGGACTGAGGATGACGTATTTCGATGAAATGGATAGCGACTCATCACGTATCTGGCATTTTGATTTAATCTCGTAGGTTGTATCATTGATTTTTTTATTTGAAACAACCTTGCACAAATCGCTAAATGATTTTCCCGTGAATAAACTAAGCGATGCGTTTGATGCCTTGTTGCATGGAACATTTGACGAAACATAATACCCTCTTTTAAGAGGTACAATATCTCCAGCTTTAACGCCCCGAGTCCCATCAGCGCTCTCAGGTGCCTTTGGCGCCGAGGGTGCTGGGCCGGAATCAGGGACGCCGGCGATTTTTAATGCAACTAGCCGCAATTTTCTATTATTTGCTTTGTCATCAGTAAAAATAGAAAGTGCATTCTGCTCGGCATGGATAAAGTGCCTTGTTACTTCTCCGTCTGGTTCCCGCACATCAACCCAATCCGATCCGTCTACGTAATCAACTGGTCGCTCTTTGCCGTTGAAAGACATCGTGCTGGATTTGAACTCAACTCGGACATCATTTCCAGTCGTCTTGCACGGGGTGTTTGCAAGACGTTCTGTTCCTCGCCAATAATCACAACTATCAATACGCCATGTACCAAACAATCGCTTCCCTGGAGTGGTTGTTGTGCTAACGGAACGTTGCGCAACTGGTGCAACCCGCGCTCTTTCTGGTTGTGTCTGTTGCTGTGAAATATAGGTGGCCGGGGCATTCGTCGCGGCTTTACTTCCCTTTCTAGCCATCGTCAAAATATATGTCTCGCTGCTGATCAAATTGCGTGCATTGATGGACATATTGTCGCCATTAACAGTGAATTGAAGACTGCTGATAGCCGAATCAGAATCGAGCTTGACGACATTATCAAAAAAGTTATATTTTTTAACTGTTATTATGTCACCGTTATGAACTTTCACCCCATTTTGGAAAAATTTCATGCTAAGAAATTCTTTATTTATAGTCCCGGCGTAATTATCACACTGAGCCTTGCCCTGACCTTGACATGATAGATAAAGCCATTCGCCAAGCAATGGATTTGCATCCTTTGCTAATACTCCCGGCGTGAATGACAAAAATGTTGCGTTAATTGAAATTGTAAATACTGCTATGGCCGCTTTTTTGGAATTCATTGTTTTTTATATTAAAAAATAATTTGATTAAAAATTTTTAGATAAATTTATTTAAAAAGGTGGTGCTGCAAAATTATTATTATTTACTTAATTTGTTGTTTTGATTTCATTAAAAAATATCGCCTCTACACCGTGCGATGACATTTATACCGAACCCAACCAAGTTAGAAAAATAAATTGCTATGAGAAATTTCTTTGACGCAGTTTGCATTGATCTATGACAAATAAAATGACTTCAGTTGTTTGTCATCGGCTGACAAAATGACATTTAGTTGTTAATTGTTGTCAGTTGGTGCTCAGGTCTATCAGAGAGACAAAGGCATGCGGAATGCATGGGTGACTTAACGTCCCGGTCATTGGTTCGGTTGACCGACAGAGATCTAAATCTGACAGGAATTGCCACATCAGCAGGGGAAATTGGGCGGCATCGTGCCATCTTGAACGAGGAAACCGCTTCATAGAGTAAGGCTGTATGCCGAGTGGCCAAAGCCACTCGGACAGGATTTCTATTGATGTTTATTCCCCAGGGGGCCACGGCCCCCCGGTGTGTTCCCCGTAAGGGGAGATTTCTTTGTGCGTAGAAAGCGGATGATTTTCTCTTGGGAGAAAATCCTCATGGACGGCAACGTCAGAATCCAGTGAATCCCTTGTACGACAAGGGTTTCATGCACTTTCCCTGTCGGCGTTCGCCTGTTGTTTTGTCGGCGATCGCCGGGGTTTCTGGCGTGATGTTTCCGCCAGGGGTCGCGTGATTTCGTACCTGCCAGCCGCGTATGGGTAAATATCCCAACCGATCCGGGCGATTTCGTCAATGGCTGCCCGCGCTGTCTGTTGCCGTGTGCGGTGCGTTGATCCTGTCGCCAGTGCATCTGGCCACAGATACGACTGCAATGTTTCCAAGGCCGCCTTACGACGGTCACCTCGATCAATCCAGCCACACAATCGGTGGTGAATCAGTCTTGCCCCCGGCGACGTCAGACGTCGTGTTTCCGCGAGGTCGATATGTACGAATTGTTGCCCCGCATTTCCAACAATTGGACCTGCAAGGTATGGGGATAGCGCTGCGCTGATATGTCCCGCCTCTGTGGCCGCAATACAGGCCAGCAAATGCCCCTTGAATGTGCCTGGCCCATTCCCTTCAACGGTCAAGGTGACTTGGGATAGTCGTTCAAGGCTGGCCAGGGCAATCGAGCGCACCCGCCGCCCCGTGTCGCTGTAGCCAATCGCGGTCAAGAAGTCAGACCACGATACCGTGAAGGCCAATGTGCTGAGCGCCACCGTCTGGCCTACGGCGCACAACGCTTGACGAAGACGCCGTCCGATCTCGGTGGCGGGCTCGGCGGGTAGCTCAACACGTTGGAATCCCGCGAAAGCGACAACGCCTTGAAGCACGCGAAGATCATCGGCCCCCAGATTTTCGGGGCCATGCATGTGCAACGTGTTTAGCTTTCCAATATGGGTGACCGCCAGTTCATCCCGACATCCCCCCTTTGCGAATGTACGAAAAAGCCCTGGCGTGAGCGCCAGGGCCGGGTGAAAAATCGCGTAGCGTGGTAGACTACATTTGACCATTAAACCCCCTGCCCCGCGTTGCCTTAGTCGTGCTTGCCGGTGTGCCTTCCTGTAGATCGGCCCGCAATAGAACCCCACCGTCGCCACGGCGGAGCCAAACGGGTTCAAAGGTGACCCCGTGGTTTTGCTTAGTAACGACAAAGCGCCGGTGTCGCTCGCGTTCCCCCGGCTGGCCAGCGAGCCCATGCTCTTTGGCCTCATCCTTGCTCATGCCAACCAAAGTCGCTTGCCAGCGCGCGTTGTCGACCAAGGCTGACGCCCCCCGGACACTCTGCTGTTCGTCCCCGCGCCCAGCCATGATCATGCCCTTATTGGCGTGGTGCAAAAACAGCACTGATGCCCCAGTCGCCTTGGCGACAAACTCAGCCTTTTTGATGATCAGGGACATTTCTGAGTTCGCATTTTCGTCGCGTGTATGCCAGCGGCTCAGCGTGTCAAGAATGATCAACCGTGCCCCTGCGCACTGAGTACAGATTGTCTTCGACCAATCTTCGGGTTCGGGGTCAGTCTCCCGATTCCGGCGTGGATCAAGGTCGGTAGGAAGGCCAACCAAAGAGGCAATTTTCAGGTTGGCCTGCACCTCGGCACGGGCGTCATCGTCGAGATGTTTTGCAATTGCGTACAGGCGTGACTGGAGAGCAATTTCAGGGTCTTCAGCTGACAGGAAAACAGCCTGGCCAAAATTACTGAGTCGCATTCCAAATAGATGGTGGTTTGCCTTTGGGCTGGCGACTGCACAACACAGTTCAAGAGCCAGCCAAGTTTTGCCCGCCGCCCCCGGCGACGCCAAAATGCCTACTGTCCCCGCCAGGAAGCCCGGCAGTACAAAGTCCATCATCGGTGGTTCGTTGGAAAATGCAGCGCCGATGTCGATATATCGAGTGTCAAGATTGGTCTGTTTGTTCATGATTTGTTCCTAAAAAAATGTATGTCAGGGCCCTTTGGGCCTGCACACAAGGGGCCCAAGAAGGGAAATAAGATGCGATATGAATACTTAAGGGGCTATCGAGGGCCCACCCAAGCTTTTGGGCTTGGGTGGGTCACGGCTCCGGGTTCGGAGATCGACTGCACGCCCGGCAGCGGCGACGGTGCGGGCGATATAGCCTTCGACATCTGCATGCCGTGCTGCCAGGTCGGGTGACCCGACGTGCATTGCCTTGCCGACTCGATCTGTTGCCCACCCGTCTTTGAGCAGGCTGATAGCTGTCCGGTAGTCGACCGCTGAGCGGTCGATTACCGCGCCACTACGGGTAAATTGGCGTTCGATTCCTGCGCAGATTGCGGCATAGCGCTGGCCGTCAGCTGGCCCAACAACGGACGACCGTTGCGTCTTGTTGAATGTGACTGTGGCTGTGGCTGTGGCCTGCGATGATTCCTGAGCAAGAGGGGTTAGGCTTGCCCGTTCGATAGCCATTTCAGCTGTCGCCCTTGGGCAGATTGACCCCGGCGAAGACTCACCCCAATTGATTTCGACAACGGCGTCGCCCCTCCCTGGCTTCTTGTTCCTGAGACCCGCTAGACGAAAAGCGTGTTGCCCCCCAGATACTTTTGGGTCACCAAAATGCCGATTGAGTTTTTGTACGATACGGTTTGCAGCCTCGATCTCGCGATCAAAGCACTTGGACAACTGGACTTTCAGGATAACTTGGTAGTTGCCTGCGCTAGTGCGCTGAACCAGTGCCGGTCGGTAGCCGAGACGCTTCAGCGCCTTTACCCCATCGAGACCTTTGACGTCATCAATCAGCAGATAATGATGATCAGGGTCGATCGGCGTGACATAGACATCAAACCGGTGCGCGTTTAATGTGGCTGCTGCACCTGACGACACCCATCCAGCAAGTTGAATAGGGGTCAAAAATGGCTCACCTTGTTTCCGGTCGGCAGCAGTCATCGGTCGCCGATCAGGGTGCAAAACATGAGTGCGCCCTGGCCCCGACACGGCGACACGATCCCTTGCGGTGACACGATACATGGGTGCGCCGAGAGCGCGTTGCATGCGATTGACTGCGGTCACCTGATGATCGAGCCAGGCTGATCGCGCTACTGCCTTTTCAACTCCGCCGCCAGTTGCCGTGTCAGTGTCGCCGTGTCGATCACGATCACTGGTGCGGCCCCTGTGTGATGTACCCATGCCGCCGTCGCCGCTGCGGTGATTAGTGCCGTCAGCACACAAAGAATCACTGCCTGCAAAGGCCGCAACGGCCTCGGCAGCATTTTGACCGCCGACCTGATTTGATCCGGTGATTGTTCCAACCTGTTGGCCGTCTGCAAAAGGCGCTCGCTGATCTTTGCCAAGCCTTTCAGCTGTTGGTTCAACCCAGCGACGTGTTCCGCCGTCTCCCGGAGTAGCAGCATCTGCTCGTGATGCTGCGCCTGCAAGGTCTCCTGAATTTGCCATTTCGGCGATGGCGTCTTTGATGTCGCCAAGATATTGAGCGTCTCGGTCTTGGTCATAGTCGATCCTTTGGCATAAAGCCCCCCATTTGTAGGCTGCCCCCAGCTGCGACCCGGAAAACCACACCTCTCCGTCCATGCTGAATCGCATACCGGACACCCGCCCGGTCGATGCGATGTTCGGGACAATTCGCACCCCGTCAGTGGCCAGCCGCTCGATAAACTGCCGGGTCGTCGGCCGAGTGCTACATGCGTGGTCGATGAGTTGCTGAAGGGTCATCCGGGGCGGCACTTCGGCGGTCCGTACAGCCTTTTGTAGTTCTCTTGTGGTGACGCTTCGACGATCCGGCTGGCAAATGCGCCCCAACTCGTCGGCAGTCGCCCCGGGGGTCACACGAAGACCAAACACCTTCTCCAACTGGGAACAAATCCGCGTGCTGGCCAAGTTTTCATTGCGTCCGAGATATACCTGACCGCTTGCAGATACTCGATTCGAGATGATATGAACGTGCTGCCCCTCGGGATCGTCTTCGAGGAAAACGGCATATTGATGGCTGTCATCAAAACCAAGCCGGTGCAGATATTCTTGAACAATTGTCAGCCATTCTGATTCGTTGCGCTGCTCACCTTTTGGCAGACGCAAAGCCTGGTGCCACACCGGTTTCAGGATATCGGGTCGTCGACGGCGAATCCTGCCAAATTCACTCGCTAAGCCACGGATCGATCGGCTGAGCATGTTGCCGCCGATCAGGCTATTCTTGCTGTTGTAGTCGAGAACCCCCCTAAAGCTGTTGCCCCGACTGACCTTGCGCATAGCCTTCATTGCGTACCCCCCGTGGAGAAATCACCAAGGAGGGCACGACGGAAATTACCGACAGCCATGCGCAGATCATCAATGTCGGCGACGGTGGGTTCGGCTTTCTGCATCGCCAGCCGGTTGAAGTGTGCTGCCAACTGGTTGAGGTTGGCGGCGACGCGGGCGAGTGCAATCCAAGCTTGATGGTTGAGCTCGGGCACGGGCGCGGGAATATTACCGAGCGATGCTCTGCGCACCCAAGCACCCCGTGTCATTGCCCCGCGCGCCTCATTGATTTTTCTGAGTTCGGCAGCGTTGCACCGAACGGATACGCAATGGGTGCGCCTGTCGGCGTTCGTCACCATTGCGAAGACCCTTTCCGCGGTCTTCCCGGCCCCCGTTTTGTCGGCGTAGTGGTGACGACAAACGAGTTTAGCCAGCGATCAACTTGATTGGCGCAGAAAAGCAGGCGACGATCACCGGGTAGCTTTACGACCGGCGGAAGGGAGAGTGGGTTTCGGTTGTAGCGGGTCTTCAGCGCGCCGGCAGTAGTCTGCAAATGCGTCGCGAGTTCAGAGAGAGTGATGAGCGTTGTCATGGAAAAGTCCGAGGCAAATCCCGCTGGCCAATGGCCACCGAGGTTTGCAGAGTCTTATTCCGTCGAGGTCACTCTCTGCTTTCCATGTGCAAAACCGCCCGTGCGGATTGCTTTAACGTTTGCGGCTTACTATTCAAAATGCCTTCAGAAAACCATACGCCGCTACGATTTCTGGAATACGCATTTCAAATCGACTTGATAATTCGACCACAGATTACAGTCAGTGTCAAGTGCTTGTCATGAATTTCTGACAGTGACTCAACCTCATTTTGTGAATCCCGCAAATATCACTCGTACAAAACAATCATTGCTTGCAAGAAATATTTGTGCATTGGCGTACATCGCTTTGCGTTTTTATGAGACTTTCTGTAACCGTCAGTTATCGAAAGCAATCGTAACTAATTGTTTTTGTTGGTGCCCGGGACGGGAATCGAACCCGTACGGCCATAAGCCGAGAGATTTTAAGTCTCTTGTGTCTACCAATTTCACCACCCGGGCTACTCTTCGTTTATATCGATCAGCCGATACGAAAAAGGGAAAGCGAAATACGCTTTCCCTTTTTGACTGGAGCGGCAGAAGAGTCTCGAACTCTCGACCTCAACCTTGGCAAGGTTGCGCTCTACCAACTGAGCTACTGCCGCAAATCCTTGGAGGCGCGAGCCGGAGTCGAACCGACCTACACGGATTTGCAATCCTCCCCAAAGGCCTTACGTCTTTGGAACGACGCGCATTCTATGGGATCAGATGGGATATGTAAAGACTCTTCGGATCGACAATCCGGCGCTTATTTTTGCACTGAGCGAATATCTATTTTGAAATGGTGGCGCCCTGCCCTGCCTGGCAAGAAAAATACACCAAGGCTATGCAGCACGCGGCCGAAATCAAGGTGCGCGCCGAGCACTTCGAGACGGCCATCGACGCGGATCAGACGTTACCGCGCCCTTGAATATGGCCTCAGATCGTCAGAATCAACGTGGCGTAGGTCGACCGCGTGCAGGTTGATCCCGTTTCCAGTGATGTGCCAGGCATGGCCGTTGAAGGTGGCACGCAATCCACGATTGATGATGTGCATGGCGACGCCACGCTCGGCAGGTCGCAGATTGGATGCCAGTTCGCGGGTCAGCACGGTATTCACTTCGCCTTCTCCTTGGCGATCCGAATTTCGCGGGCCAAGGCATCGGCCCGCCGGAGCAGTTCCCATTCCTCGTCCGAAAGCTCGATAGTCGTCAGGTCTCGCTTTTTGGTCGCACTCGCCAGGGCCTTGGCTTGTGCATTGCGGCGTGCCCAGATGCTCACGGTAAATGATGGCTTGCTCATGTGTTATGCCTTGCAGTAAGCCGGGCGCTCTGCCGGCCCCTTTCTACCCTCCGCAATCACCTGCGGCGTCCACTCAAATTCGGGCCGATTCATGACAGGCTTCTCGTCCGTGATGCGCAGACGTGTGATGTCAAACCATTGCGAGTCGCGCAGTTTCCCGTCTTCATCCGCGCCGGGATTAACCACCGCTTGGATGCAGCCGTATAGGTCAAACGCGACGGTCGCCACAACGCCCTTAAAGCCAGTAACGCGGTCTTCCACTCGCATGCCGAGAAAGTCCAGGTGCTTTTTCAAATTAATCATTTTTGTATCCTTTAGTTGTGGTTGCGGCAGGCATAACCCGGCGGTCGAGCTGACTGCGCGGCTTTTCGCGCAGTCAGCTCACCTTGGCGTGCGCTTTCATAGGGGCGCCGCTGCAGACTCTTCCGCCCGAAGGAAAGGGCCCGGATCCTCGCGAAATCCGGAATCTGCAGCGGCATAACGGATTACCCGGCCGCCTTCCGGCGGGCGGCATAGATCGCCTTGGCGCTGGAGCGGTCGAGAACATTGTCGGGCAGGCGCGCGGTGGCCTTGGCAGACGGCGGCTTGTTGCGCTGCACGGCCTGGCGGGCGGTGGCCTGCGAGGTTTCCGGCTTGTCGCGTCGCTTCGGCGCCGGGGCCTCGAACGAGGAGAAGATCGCCTGGCAGATTGCACGCAAGGCTTGATCCATGTCCCAGGCGGCCGGAGTTTCCTTGGCGCGGATCAGGTCCATCGCTTCGCGGACGGCCTTGAGGTTGCGGACGTGAACCGTATCGTCAGGATCGTGAGGCGTGATCTTGTCCAGGCCATCGGCTGCAGCCAGGATCAGGGACTTTAGATCCGGCCCGCCATCCGGCAACAGGCGCAGGGCTTCAGTCAGCCCGCCGACCGCTATAGCCCGGTCACGTACCACGGCGCGCGGCGCGGCGCCCTTGCAGGCGAGTGCCTGTTCCGGCGTCGGCAGGTGGGCAGAAAGTGCAGAATTCTGGCTCATAATGCGAACTCCTCACAGATACCGTCAGGAATGTTGAGCACAGCGACAGGATCGGCGTCCGGGCGGCGGTCGACGTGGTTGCCGGCTGCCTCTTCGGCTTCGATCAGCCCTTCCTCTTCACGCTCCAGTGCGCGAATGCTGGCACGCAGGGCGCTCAGCTTCCGGCTCTGCTCGGCATCAGAAAGCGGCTGTGGCATGGCTTCGGCGATGCGGGCGATTTCTGCCTCGAGGTCGGCCATGATGTGATTCTTCAGCAGCTGGGCAACGGCACCGACGGCAAACCCGGCCTCATTAAACGTGAGATTGAGCGCCTGACGCAGCGAGACATCCTGGACGCGGGCGGCGATTATTTCTTTTGCCGCCATGGCGATGCCGGCGGTGTAGGGTTGGCTCAAGTGGTCGAGCAGCTCGCCGACACGCGGCAAGGTGTCATTGACGGGCCGGCCGGCGGCTTCGGTGATGGCCAACTCCGCTTGCAGGCCGGCGATCTTGTTGCGGATGGCGGAAATTTTAGCGGTCATTGCGCGACCTCCTTTGCGCTCAACAGTTTCAGGGCGACCAGCATCCTGGCGCAGCGGTCGGCAAGCGGTCCAAGGCGTGCCAGGCGCGCGGCCAGGGCGTCGCGGTTGCGGATCGCTTCGGCGCGTACGACCTGCAGGCGCTCGATTTCGACGCCCAATTCTTTGACGTGATCGATGCCGCGATTTCTCGCTGCCTCTTGCCCACGAAGAACTGGTGTGGCGGCGACGTGCTCATTCATCCGGTCGCGCTCGTTTTCGGCTTCCGTGATGCTGCGGCCCAGGTTGACCAAGCGCTCATTGGCGGCATTCACGCCGCTGCGCAGGCCGGCGACTTGCGAGTCGAGGCGGTAGAATTTTTGCAACGCGCTGGTGTGCCAGGGTGTGCAGTTGGTGATGGCGGTCATTGGTCGGATCCTTTCATCCAGCGGTTGAATTGATCGACGCGAACCAGCGCCAGCCGGGGGCTAACCCTGACGACTTCGACCGGGATGGTGCCGGCGCGACTTGCCGCTTCAAACGCGGCCGGGCTCAGGCCGGCGCGGGCGGCGCAGTAGCCAAGTCGCCAGAATCCGGGCCGGTCGCCGGGGGGGTTGTGGTTGGTCATATTCGATTACTCGCGTCGTTTGTGAAGATGGCTGTATTTTTGAGCTATCCGCGCCCTGGCGCCTGTTGGCGGATTTCAGGCGGTTACGGCTTCGGCGCGAGCGTGCGAGGTAAGGGGGCCATCGCCACGGATGGCGACCTCGATCTGGCGGACGCGGCGGTACGAGATGCCTTCCTGTTCGGCGATCTGCCTAGTTGTGAGACCGGCGCGCATGCCGCGATAGACTGCGCCGACGCGCCGCTCGGCATCCATGGTCGCATTCACAAGCGAGAACGTTTCGCCGCCATAGCAGGCGACCAAACGCAAGAAGGCGAACTGCCCCAGGATGCGCTCGAGGAGGTGCCCGGCGTGATAGCAGCCGGGCACATAGAGGGTCGGCTGCTGGCCATCGAAGAACGCCAGCAACGTCCTGGCGGCATCAGGCCCGATGGCGGCGGCCAGGTTGGAGAATGATGTTGCTCGCGATGATGGCATGGCGCCATCGTCCCGGCGCCCAACGCGGGGCGCCTGTGGGCGGATTTGAGGGCGGATTTGAGGGCGGATGGTTCACACAAATGTGGGATCAGTCCACTGCGACGCCCTGCTCCATGTGGTCGGCGACGTCGACCAGTGCATCATGGATGCCGCGCGCCAGGGTATCGGCGATGGCGGCCTCGTCGCCACGGACGGCTGCGATCTCGAGGGCAAGGCGCGCGGGCAGCGGCGCCAGCTCGGAGCGAATCACGGCGGCAAGCCTGGCTAGTACGGCACGCACGGCGGCGGCTTCCATAAGCTGGCTGGCGCGCTCAGCGAGATTTATTTCCGCTAGTTCAGCGGCGGCGGCTTCGCGCCTCGTGCGCGATGCCTGATAGTTCGCCTGGTGCGGCGCATCTGGTGCCGTAGCCTGCGCCCGGCGGATACGGCGGGCAAGGCTCGCCAGGTGGTCACGTTTCATCGCGTTGCTCTCCTCGCTTCGGGTAGCCCCGGAAAACCGGCTCCCTGATCTCCCCAACACGGAACTGCAGGCCGGCATCGATGAACGCGATCTCGAACGCCAACTCGAACTGGCTTTTCAGCCCGCGCTCGGCGAGCATTTGCCGGAAGGCGCGAATCTTGGTCGCCGACGGCGGCCGGGGTTGCCAGGGGTCGGTGCCGATGAATCGGGCGGTGGCATGACTGTCCAGGATCGCCGCTTCGGTTCCATCGTCCGACAACGACCAGAAAACTTGCACGATTCGGCACCGGATCATCATCCCCAGGCTGTACCCCGGTCGCCCGGTCGCCCGCACGTCGGCTTGGTAGTGCGGCCGAATCAGATCCTCGAGTTCCTGCCAGGGAATGACCGCCTCGAGCACGGAGAGCACCTCCGCCCGCCGTGGCTTCCGGGCTTTCGGCCAGCGCACGTTGGTAAAAAGGCTTCCGGCCGCTGAAAGGTTATTGCAACGCGCTTTCATGAGATCAACACTATCGTTGACTTAGTTTGCAGCCGACTGGCTACCCCTTTTTCGAGGCTCTTTGCACCCTCGTAGGCTGTTGATGCCAGGGGCCCCCGTGCCCGGCTGAGTACAGGGTCACCCCCTATCGACAAAGTAGACAGACGCTCAGGCGCTTTTCGGTTTGTCGAGTTTGTCGACTTTGTCGTGTGTCTATTCAGGTCAATACGCAACCATCTGTATATAAAGATGAAGATGTTCATTTTTGGTTTCATGGCGACAAACTAGCTTTTCTCGACAAACAGCTTTGGGTTCATGCGGACCATCGTCGTCGGTGGGGCGCCCCGGTTGGGCACCTTGTCGATTCTGGCGACGTCACTCTGCTCCAGGCGTTCCAGAGCCTTCTCAAGGCGCGCTACTGTGCGGAAACGCCCCTCCATTGCCTTCTGGCAATCGCGGCGGCTGAAGGACAGGCGGCGGCTATCCGTCGCCCATTTGACGATGGCTGTTGCATCGGTGTCCGTTGCATCGGCGCCAAGCAGGCCGAATGCTGCATGTGCGTGCGGGATCAGCAGACGACACAAGCGCACCGCTTTATCGGTCGCGTCAATGCCAACGCTATCGGCCGCTGGCCCTTGGTCGGCCAGCTCGAACAGCGCCGCAATCCGCGCCGCTGCACCCGGTAGCTTGCTTGCCCAGTCGGCGATGGATTCCAGCGCGCCGCGTTCGCCAATCTGCTGCTCGATGTCATCGGCCAGTTGCAGCCAGCATTCGCGCGCCGCCTCGGTCATACCGATAATGCGCGGCTTGCTGGCGAACAGTTCGCGGCCCTCTAGCAGTCCGTGCAGACGCCGCTCGTACTCCTTCTGAATGTAGTTCGGCACCGACCAGCGGCGCCGGACGTTGCGTGTACCGACGTTCGATTCGGGTATTGCAAAGAGGAAACGCGCCAGCAACCCGGAATCACGGAACCGCCGGCTGCTCGCCACATCCGCCAGAACACCCGGTTGCAAGGCCAGGCCGAAAGTCAGGGCTGGCTTGTCGATATGGGCGCAGCGGCCGGCACGGTCTACGCGCATTGGCGTCCCGGCATGGCCTTGCAGGAATACGTCGAGGCTCGCCATCCCGCCCGAATACAGGCCGGCCATGATGAGGAAAATGCCGGCCTCGTCCGACAGTACCGCCATGCGCTCGGCTTGCTCGGCAAGCAACGCTTGCAGTCGCTCGGCAGTCACATCGCCAGTGAACAGGCGCGGCGCCAATATTTCTGCCGGCATCGCGTTCTGTTCGTCTTCGATCTGCTGCCGGAGGCGCTCGCGTTCATTATCGGTTTCGGCGTTGACCGCATCCTTGGTCAGCTTCTCGATGCGCTTCTTCGCCACCGCCCGCGCCGCGCCGTTGCGCGCAATCTCCTGGCGCAGTCGGTCACGTTCCAGTTTTTCCCAATCGACGATTGGCTTTGCCAGTGCATTGATAACCGCCGTTTTGCGGCTGCCGCTCGGTAGGCCGGTTAGTGTCCAGATGGGCAGGGGCTCGGTGTAGTCGTCGTCTTCACCGAAGGGCGCAACCTCATAACGGCGGTGCAATACCGTGGCGAGTACCGATAGAGAAATCAGCACCGCCATCGCCGGCGGGGTCTGGGTTGATTCAGCAACCGCGCCGGCCATGTCCTTAACCCAGCTCGGCAGAATGTCCACCGGGATCTCCGGCACCGGCACCCGTCCAGGCAGAATCGGGTCCGGCCAGTTGTCGCCGATGCCGACAACTTCTGCGACTTCGGCGACTGGGCGGTTCTCCTCGATTGACGCCAGAGCGCGGGCGGTAGCGCCCTGGCTAATGGCGGCGTGGATGATTCCCGCAACCGCCGGCTGCCCTGCTTCGTGTGCAAGGTCGTTGAAATCGCTGCGCTCAGACATGGGCGACCTCGGTGAAGGTCGGCACGGCGACCGCTGCTCCGACCGCCAGAGCAGCGGCGTTCGCTGCGGTCAAGCCAGGGTTGCCAGGCGTGCCGGTGTCATTGTCGGCGCAGATGAGCATTGGCAGGCGCGGGAACTTGCCGCGAAGTGCGCGGGCCACGGGCTCGAGGTTGCCGGCGTCGAAGGCCACGGCGGTAGCATGGCCAGTGGCCATGTGAATGGTAGCCCCGGTCGCGTAGCCTTCGCAGACGCACAGCGCCCGCTCCGGCCGGCCGATGGCGTGGTAGCAGCCGCGCTTGCGCCCGCCGGTAAGCAAGGTTTTCCTGCCATCGGCGCCGATGAATTGCAGGCTGTGCAGATCGCCGTTGACGTCGCGTAGGGGAATCACGAGCTGGCTACGCAGCTGGCGGATGCCGTAAGCGCGGACGCCCTTGCGCACCAGGTAGTTGTGGTCATTGCCGGGCGGCGCCGACCGCGCCCACAGCTTGGCGGCACGCTCGCGGGCATCCGCATGGATCTTCGCCTGTTCGGCATCACGCGCGGCGCGGGCGGCGACCATGCGTTCCCGCAATGCCTGGCGCTCGGCATCCGTCAGGCGGGCGCGCTCGATTGCGGTCCACGTCTCTGACTGGCCGGTTTTCCAGGAACCGAAAGCGCCAAAGGGCTGGGCCTCGAGGTGGAGGACATACCAACCGTTCAGGCTTCCAGACTTATCGCCGTCGACCCGGTAGCGGTGCAGCTGGCCGTCGGCGATGATCTCCGGCTTAAGCATCGCCAGGGCGTCGGCGAACTGATAGGCGGCGCTCATTTTCTGCCGGCATTCGGTTTCGTGCGCTTTTCGGCGTCGACCGCAGCAGCCTTCGTGGCTTGCTGAACGTTACTTTTTGGCGAGGTTGAGACTATTTCCTTGGCGTCGTTCACATCCACGCCGGCCACCAACAATGCCGCTGACAATTCAGCGCAGCTTGCTGAAAGGTAATGGCTTATGTTTTTGGAAAGTTCGCGGCCTATGTACGCGAGCCTGATAAAGTCTCTTCGACAGACTCCAGACCTATCAAACTCTGTAGAAAACGCGGAAAAAATAGCGTCGATATTTTCGGCGGCGATTGCGGCATTTTTGACAATGGCAAATACCGATGCGGGGTGAGCGCCAAAGACTTCTGTAGAGGCGTCGATACGAGACTGCGCCAGGCGCGCACTGGCAGACATGGGTTTTTCAGGTGATGTCACACTCACCCCCCGCAGCTATTCATCGTTTCGGCGATGATGCGCTGGTACTCAGGCCAGAATCGCGTTTTGTGAAGGAAGATATTAACACCAACCCGCGCCATGGCGCCGGCTTCGATCAGCTCCCTTTGGATGGGCTTGGTGTGATAGTGCAGCAGCTTGTCGCTGGAGAATACGGGCTTGCCGTATTCGAGAAACCACGTTTTCAGTGGCAGAAAATCTGCCGGTTTTGTATCGGTCATTTCATATTCTCCATGTTTTGCGTCCTTGGCTTGGCGGCGATGGGACGAAACGGAGAATATGAAATGCGGCGACTATAAAAAATATCGACTAGGTGTTTGACATACTATGTCTAGCTGACAGACATGGCATTTTTATCCGCTTGAAGTAACCAACCGTACACACGCGCGAATACATCGTCCGTCGTAAATTTGGCGCCCTCTTCTGTAGCTGCGGTCTTTGCTGCTTGTTCTAATCGCTTGGCCGCCTGGCGAGCGCTTTTCCAACTGCCGGCGCGGTACATCGCTATCATCCGCGCCTTGACACGGTTCATTGGCTCATGTTTTGCCGTACCGCCTTTTTGGCCATTTTTGGCAAATATTTTTCGGATGTCATCTCGTGTCAAATAGCCAATCATCATTCTTGTAAATCCGAAAGTTTCCAGGGCGCCAGAAAAGTTGCCGTCCTCCAGTTGAAAGAATCCGCCCCGGCAGATATTGAAACAGAAACCTATCACCCGCTCATTGAGCGTCAGTCCTTTGGCGATTTCGATATATGGCTCGATTGGTTCTACGTCGATTCCGTCTTCCTCTTGAAGGATAGTTGCCAGCGCCCAAGCCAGAGCGAACGATTTGTCCACAAACTCACGGTTGATAGATACGCCGAGTTTTTTTGCTGCCTCCTCGGTAATTTTCAAGGTCTGTTTGCCGAATTCAGAAACAAGGGAATTTAAATTTTCCATGCTGCGCTCCTTCCGCGCTCCTTCGTTGGGTGCCACCCCCAGGCGGTGAAGGTATCCGCCGTTCGCCTGGCCGAGCTAGGGGGCGGCATGCTCGGTTGTTCAGCTATAGCAATCCGCGTTCCGCAAATGAAAGCGGGGTGTTGTTTCCTGCAACGATGAAATGGTCAAGCACTTTCACGTCGACTATGGACAGCGTTTCCTTGAGTATACGCGTCAGCATTTCGTCAGCTCGCGACGGTTCACACATGCCGGAGGGGTGATTGTGGGCGAGGATGCAGGCGGCGGCGTTATGCCTCATCGCCGACTTGACCACCTCGCGGGGATAAACGCTCGTTTGCGTCAAGCTGCCAGAAAACATGCGATCAAAGGCAATGAGGCGGTTTTGCGCATCCAGCCAAAGGACGTGGAATTCCTCATGCTCGAGGCCGGCCATCTTCATTTTCAGGTATGTCCGGACGGTGCCGGGGCTATTCATCGCCTCCACGCGATAGATGGCGCTCTCTTCCAGCAGCTTGACGGCCCGTTCAATCACCCGCCTGGTTCGTGCGTCGAGACGGTGTGGGAAACTCGGCGGTTCGGCCTGGGTAATGGTTAGCTCAACTCGTTTGGGCGGCCTGCCCCTGCGCTTCGGGGGTGTTGCTGATGTGCTTACGTTACTATGCGTGGCAACCATGGTTGCATCTCCTATAAGGTGCTTCGTGGCCAGGGAATCCAGGGCGTTGCAGCGCCCTGGATTCCCGCTTTGCCTGAGGCCGTCAGGCGGCGGTGTTGCTCTGTATCGTCGCTGGCTTGACCTTTGGCAAGCCGGCCTCCCTCGCCTGCCACAAATCATAGGCCGTCTGCTGTGCCAGCCAGGCGTCGGCATGCCCGCCATTCTCGACACCCAGCCAGCCCTCGAGGCGTAGCGCCATCGTCGGGGAAATGGCGGCCCGGCCATTCAGGACGCGAGACAGCGCAGCACGGGTGACGCCAAGCTGGGCGGCCGCTTCTGTGACGGTCAAGCCCAAGGCTGGCAATACGTCCTCGCGGAGTGTTTCGCCAGGATGCGGCGGGTTGTACATACGGCTCATTTTTCGACCTCTCAGTGATAGTCCTGATAGTTCACCAGAACAGCGTCGCCATCCTCAAAGGTGAAGGTAAGACGCCAGTTACCATTCACCGTTATCGAGTAATGCCCGGCCAGATTGCCCGTCAGGCCGTGAAATTTCCAACCGGGCACGTTCATGTATTCCGGGCTTTTCGCCAAATCGAGGCGGATCAACTGGCGAGACAACCGTGTTGCATGGTGCGGCTGGATGCCTGCTTTACTGCCTGTTTCGAAGAAGGCTTGAAGCCCCTTGTGCTGGAAGCTCTTAATCATGGTTTATTGTATAGCGTAGCGTATCGGGTTTCAACAATGTAACCAAGGCATACCTTATCTGTGCAGTACGGCGGCCGACCATCATCAAGCCCTTCCCGCAAAGACGCTGGCCACCATTGACGCCCTGCCCTTGATGGACAGATGCGAATAGCGCCGGGTCATGCTCAGGCTGCGGTGGCCGGCATGTTCGGCGATGGCGAGAAGGTCGACGCCCGCTTGCGCCAGCCGGCTGCACGACGTATGCCGCAAAGTGTGAAAGCTCACGCCTTCGAGGCCGGCTTCCTTGCATGCCTGGCTGAAGGCGTGCCGGAAGTCGTGCGCGATATGCAGATGCTTGCCGACGAATACCAGGGCGTCGCCGGTCGCCTTCACGCGCTGCACGCGGCGGAATTCGAGCACCAGATCGGCGGTCAATGGTGAAACGTGGGTGTCGCCGTTTTTTGTGCGCGGAATGACGACATGCGGCTGGTCGGTGTCGAGGCGCACATCGCACCAGCGAACCCCAAGCAAGGCGCCACGCCGCAGGCCGGTCACGATGGCGGTACGGATCAGCAGCGGCAACAGCGGCCAGCTTTGCAGGCGCGCGGCGGCCATCAGCCGCGCCTCTTCCTCGCTGGTCAGAAACCGGAGCTTGCCGGGGTTTTCCTTATGCTGCGGGACATGATCGAAGGGCGATACCCAGCCGCGCGGCAGCAGGCGCTTTTGACGCGCGAACTTGATGAGCGACTGCATGGCCATGCGGTAACGGTTGATCGTCGGGCCGGAGCGCAGCTTGCCGGAAGCGCCGGGTGCGGTTTCCAGTTCGGCCAACAGGCGGTCGACGTCGTCGGGCGAGACATCGGCCAGAAGAACGTCGGCCAGGCGATCCACCCAGAAGGCCAGACGGTGTTTCTGGCTACTGTCGCGCATCGGAGTCAACGACAAAAAAACAGCGGCGATTTCGCCTACTGTTTGCGGTGTTTGGTACTGGGTTTTCATGATGGGCATCCTTTAAATCCGCTGCGGATTGAAAAAATGTCCCAAAGGCCGCCAAGCCTTGCTACGTGAAGCTTTGGAGGCGCGAGCCGGAGTCGAACCGACCTACACGGATTTGCAATCCGGTGCATAACCGCTTTGCTATCGCGCCTTACCTTGACAACTAAAAAGGGAAAGCTGCGCTTTCCCTAAAAAAACTGGAG
>Ga0209507_1001256_pt1 | contig 20854 bp, 18 predicted proteins | sample AD_UKC028_MetaG_FD_184414 | JGI IMG/M metagenome (GOLD analysis project Ga0209507, IMG submission 184414) | Active sludge microbial communities of municipal wastewater-treating anaerobic digesters from USA - AD_UKC028_MetaG (SPAdes) (version 2) | ecosystem: Engineered > Bioreactor > Anaerobic >...
TACCGCAAAATCTCGACGACTTTGCCCGCCAGCGGCTCAAGGCCCGCGCCCGCCAGGCCCGCCGCCTCGCCCAACGTCATCGCGAACTGGAACCCGCCGAACGCCATCGCATGCGCATCAGCTTCAAGAAACTGCGCTACGCCGTCGAATTCTTCGCCCCCCTGCTGCCACCCAAACCGCTCAGACGCTACCTGCCTGCGCTAACCCGGTTGCAGGACGAACTCGGGCTGATCAACGACCATGTCACCGCCCAGTCGCTACTCGACGAAGCCCTGAAAAACCACCTCCCCGGCCCCATCCACGGCTGGATAGCCGGGCGGCATGAGCTGCTGGTTGGCGAGTTGCCGGAGGCCCTGGATGTCTGGCTGATGCAGAAGGCCCCCTGGAACTGACCGAGTCGATTTAGGGACAGGCATCGGCAAATGCCGATTAAATCCGCTCCAACTGAGATTGGCAAGGTAACGAAACAGTTACAATCCTGCATCGACGAACTAGATCTGGATATCGATTGAAAGCCGTAATTCTCGCCGGTGGCTTGGGCACGCGGATTAGTGAGGAATCGCATCTCAAGCCCAAACCCATGATCGAAATCGGCGGAAAGCCGATCATCTGGCACATCCTGAAAATCTATTCCGCCCACGGAATAAACGATTTCATTATCTGCCTCGGTTACCGTGGTTACGTACTCAAAGAGTATTTCGCCAACTACTTTCTCCACACCTCCGACGTCACTTTCGATCTCAGCAACAACCAGATGCAAGTGCACCAGCGGCATGCCGAACCCTGGCGTATTACGCTTGTTGACACCGGAGAAAACACGCAAACCGGTGGACGCCTTAGACGAGTTCGCGACTATATCGCCGACGAAACGGATTTCTGCTTCACCTATGGTGACGGGGTTGGCAACATCAACATTTCTGCCTCCATTGATTTCCATCGCAAACAAGGCACCCTGGGCACGGTCACAGCGGCCACACCGCCCGGGCGTTTTGGCACGCTGGAGATTCAGGACTCAATGGTCACCCGTTTCAACGAAAAGCCACATGGTAGTGACGGGATGATCAACGCCGGTTTTTTCGTACTCTCCCCAAAAGTTATTGATCTCATCGAAGGGGATCACACCCCCTGGGAATCAATTCCGCTCGAAACACTGGCCAGCCAGCAACAGCTTTCCGTTTGGCGGCACCAAGGCTTCTGGCAGCCGATGGACACATTGCGCGATAAAAATCTTCTGGAAGAACTTTGGCAAGCAGGCAAGGCCCCGTGGAAAACCTGGTAAATCCCCACTTTTGGCAAGAAAAGCGGGTTTTTCTAACCGGCCATACCGGCTTCAAGGGAAGCTGGCTCTCACTCTGGCTGCAAAAAATGGGCGCCACGCTCACTGGCTTCGCCCTGGCCCCCAGCACCTCGCCCAGCCTTTTCGAAGTGGCCAACGTCGCCCCCGGCATGACTTCAATCATCGGCGACATCCGTGATGTAAAGCATCTAAGCCAGGGACTTGCAGACAGCCAAGCGCAAATCGTCCTCCACCTGGCCGCGCAAGCACTTGTCGGGGAGGGCTACCGTGACCCACTCGGCACCTACGCCACCAATGTCCAAGGCACAGCCAATCTTCTGGAAGCCGTTCGGAATACGCCGAGCGTAGAAGCCGTCGTCGTCGTCACCAGCGACAAATGCTACGACAACAAAGAATGGCCCTGGCCTTACCGAGAGAACGAGGCGCTCGGTGGCCATGACCCTTACAGCAGCAGCAAGGCCTGTGCCGAACTGATTACCGCCGCCTATCGTGACTCCTTCCTCGCCCAAGCCGGTGTTGCCGTTGCCAGCGCGCGCGCCGGCAACGTCTTCGGTGGCGGCGACTGGTCTGCCAACCGACTGATTCCTGATCTGCTGGCCGCATTCTCTGCCCGGCAACCGGCGCAACTTCGTCGACCGCGCGCTGTCCGCCCCTGGCAGCATGTACTGGAACCTTTGGCCGGCTACCTCATCCTCGCCGAACGCATCGCCACCACCCCCACTTTGGCGGGCGCCTGGAACTTCGGCCCGAGCGAGGGTGACTGCCGCACCGCCGGAGACATTGCCAACCGCATGGCCGCGCTCTGGGGAAACGGCGCCGAATGGCAACCGGAAAACAGCGATTTTCCGCACGAAGCCGGTATGCTCCTGCTAGATTCTTCACGGGCCAAACAAGGCCTGGGCTGGCAGCCACGCTGGACGCTCGATACTGCGCTTGCCGCAACCATTTTCTGGCATAAATCCTGGTTGACCGCAACCAACATGCATGCCATCACACTTCAACAAATAGAACAATTCACCACCGATGCCCAATACGGACACTGAGCGCACAGCTCTGTTAGAGCAAGTGCGCGCCTATGCCGCCAAAAAACTGGCCACCATTCGCTTCGTTCCCGGAGAAACCCCCGTGCCGCCATCCGGCAAGGTGCTTGGCCCTGAAGAGCTGGTCAATCTCGTCGACGCCTCACTCGACGCCTGGCTAACCACTGGGCGCTTCAACGATGCGTTCGAGAAGAAGCTCGCCAACTATCTGGGTATCGCCCATGTACTAAGCTGCAACTCCGGCTCCAGTGCCAACCTGCTAGCCCTCAGTGCGCTCACCTCCCCGCTGCTCGGTGAGCGAGCCCTCAAGCCCGGCGAAGAGGTCATCACGGCAGCAGCCGGCTTCCCGACCACGGTCAATCCGATCCTGCAAAACGGGTTGGTGCCGGTGTTTGTCGACACGCACATCCCGACCTACAACCCACTGCCCGAAACCATCGAAGCCGCGATCTCGACAAAAACCCGCGCCATCATGATTGCCCACACCCTGGGCAACCCCTTTGCCGTTGAAGAAATCCGCGCGATTGCCGACCAACATGGCCTCTGGCTGATCGAAGACTGCTGCGATGCACTCGGCTCCACCTATCGAGACAAGAAAGTCGGCAACTTTGGCCACCTCGGCACCCTCTCATTCTATCCAGCCCACCACATCACGATGGGCGAAGGCGGCGCCGTCTTCACCAACGACCCGCAACTCAAACGCATTGTCGAATCCTTCCGCGACTGGGGCCGCGACTGCTGGTGCAACCCGGGTTGCGACAACACCTGCGGCAAGCGTTTCGACTGGCAACTCGGTGACCTGCCCGCCGGCTATGACCACAAATACATCTATTCCCACCTCGGATACAACCTAAAAATCACGGACATGCAGGCAGCCATCGGCCTGGCCCAACTCGACCGCATTGATGGATTTGTTGCTGCACGCAAGCGTAATTTCGCCGAACTTCACGGTCGACTCACAAATCTGCAAAATTTCCTGATCCTTCCCGAAGCCACACCCGATAGCGACCCATCGTGGTTCGGATTCCCGGTAACGCTACGTGACGACGCCCCATTCGACCGCGTGTCGCTACTGCGCTACCTCGACCAGCAAAAAATCGGCACCCGCCTGCTGTTTGCCGGCAACCTGACTCGCCAGCCCTACATGGCTGGCCGCAACTATCGCGTAGCCGGCAACCTGAACAACGCCGACCTGATTATGAACAACACGTTCTGGCTCGGCGTTTGGCCGGGGCTGGAGGCACATCATCTCGACTTCCTGGCAGAAAAATTGCGTGCGTTCTGCCAACCCGAGTTTTGATTTTTTTACCGGATGCAACTTATGAATGACTACAACAAAAAACAAAACGAGATTTTCGAGAACCTATTTGTTCTCGAACTTGCCAACAATCACTGGGGCAGCCTTGAGCGCGGCCTCAAAATCATTCGTGATCACGCGACAGTTATCCGCTACAACAACGTCAAGGCGGCAATCAAATTACAGTTTAGGGATGTCGACGAGTTTGTTCATCAGGACTTCAAGGGCAACCAAAGCATCCGCTATATCAAGAAAACCGAGGACACCAAGCTAACCCGTGACGATTTTGCAAAGATGGTCGCGGAAATCAGGAAACTATCTGCGATCCCGATGGCCACCCCGTTCGACGAGCGCTCGGTCGATCTGTGCGTTGAGTTTGGCATGCCAATCATCAAAATTGCGAGTTCGGATCTGAACGACTGGCCACTGATCGAAAAAATTGCCTCGAAAAAGCTACCAGTCATCGCCTCGTCCGGCGGTGCTTCGGAAAAGAACCTTGACGATCTGGTCACCTTTTTCGAGAAACGAAATATTCCACTGGCCATCAACCACTGCGTCTCTCTTTACCCATCGGAGGACGATGACCTCGAAATCAACCAGATCGATTACCTGAAGCAACGCTACCCCAACCACATCATCGGCTTCTCGACTCACGAATACCGCTCGTGGGATGCCTCCATGTTCATCAGCTATGCAAAGGGCGCTCGCTGCTGGGAGCGACACATCGACATTGACCACGAAGGCATTTCCGTATCGCCGTACTGCTCGCTCCCTGAACACGTAGACACCTGGTTCAAGGCGTATCATAAGGCTCGCGAAATGTGCGGCGGAAGTTCGACCTCACGCAGGGTTTGCTCCAAGAAGGAAGTCGAATATCTCGATGCGCTGGTTCGGGGCGTTTACGCCCGGCGCGCCCTTCCAGCCGGTTACACCTTTTCCAGCGAAACCTTTGAACGCGACTTCTATCTTGCGATCCCGCTACAGAAAGGCCAACTCTCCTGCCGTGAAGTAATGAACGGCGAACGGCTCACGACTGATTTGGTGTCCGACTCCCCGCTAACTATCCAGGATATCGACGGCCCCTACGCGGAAAATCCCGCCCTGCGGAAGCTGATTGAAGGGCGAGGTGCATAGAGGATGGAAATCGCACGCCGTTGCATCTACTGCGACAGCAAAAGCTTGGAGCAAGCTCCAGCGATTATCATGCCCTTCGTCGCGCATCGCGCGCTCGGCTATGCCCCAGTCGAAATCACCCAAAACTGGGGCTTACGCCATGTTCCCACCGGTCAATGCCAAGCGCGTTGCAACACGTTGTACTGCCGCGATTGCGGTGGACTGTTCATGGATCTGCGTTTCGGCGATCCCGAAATGTCCGCGCTGTACGAAAACTATCGCGGCCCGGCTTATGTCGACCTTCGGGAAGGCTACGAGCCCGGCTACCGGCTGCGCAACGACAACTTGGAACACCTGAGTCACACAGCCGAAATTGAGCAATTCGTCGCCGGAAAACTTCCTGAGCACCCGCGAATTCTCGACTGGGGCGGCGACGACGGCAGGAATACCCCTTTCCGTCAAATGGCCAGTCGCTGCGACATTGTCGAAATTTCTGGCAAAGCAACCCTGCCTGGGACGCTTGCCGTGACGCCGGCCGAAGCCCTCTCTAACGATTACGATCTCGTGGTGCTCAGCCATGTACTGGAGCACCTGCCTTCGCCATTCTCCTTGCTTGAGGCAGTAGCACCGCTAGTCCATCGCGGCGCGTTGCTGTACGTCGAAGTTCCCTACGAAAAGCTGATGATGGAACTCGCCCTCAGGGGTGCCAGTCCATCTTGGCAAACCAAGCGCCATTGGCACGAACACGTAAATTTCTTTTCCAAAGCAGCGCTTAGCGCTCTCGCCAATCGCGCCGGCCTGGTTGTCAGCCAACAAGAGGAACGCCGCGACTCGTCGGAATCTTCAGTGCTTTGCGCCCTGTGCACGAGCTCCATCGACTAATGAAAACCATTTCCGAACAAATCGCCGATTGGCTTGCCTACCACGGCGTCACCGAAAATTTCACCGTCACCGGCGGCGGTGCAATGTTTCTTAATCAGGCCTTCGGAAGCCACCCGAAAATCCGCTCAACCTACATGCACCACGAGCAGGCCTGCACTATGGCTGCGGAGGGTTACGCTCGGGCCACCGGAAAGCCCGCAGTCGCCGTGCTGACCACCGGCCCTGGAGCAATCAATGGTTTGAACGGGGTTTTTGGCGCCTATACCGACTCGATCCCCATGATCGTGATTTCTGGGCAGGTCAAGCGCGAAACCTGTCTCGGCTTCCACGATCTGCCAGCCCTGCGTCAATTAGGCGATCAGGAAGGGCCGACCATCGAAGTTGCCCGGCCACTCTGCAAATTCGTTTGTCAGATTCATACCCCTGAGGAAATCGCCGAGGCCTTGCCGCTCGCCTTCGGCGCAGCGGTCAGTGGCCGCCCCGGCCCGGTATGGCTAGATATTCCCTTGGATATTCAATCGTCGACTGAACAGTTGGAAATCCCCGACCCTCATTTTCCGGATCTGCCAGTACCAACCAGCGAGCAAATCGACGAAATCTGCGCGCGTTTGCGTAGCGCCCATCGCCCGCTAATTCTCGCTGGCACCGGCATCCGCCTTGCGGGCGCCGTCAATCAATTGCTCAGCCTCGTGGAGAACACCGGCATCCCGCTGGCGACAGCTTGGACACACGACCTGATCGACTCTTCGCACCCGTTGTTTGCTGGACGCCCGGGCACCATCGGCACCCGCGCTGGCAACTTCTGTCTACAAAATGCAGATTTTGTCCTGGTGATCGGCTCCCGGCTCAATATCCGACAGACCGGTTACAACTGGCACGCCTTCGCAGAAAATGCCTGGGTAGCACAAGTCGATATCGACCCCGCCGAGCTCGGAAAGCCCCTCTTCCGCCCCGATCTGGGGATCGTCTCCGATGCCGGGAGCTTTATTTCCATCGTCGAAAAAACCCTGACCCAGCAGTCGCTACCTGATTTTTCACCTTGGCAAGAATGGTGCCGCCAGACTCGCCGAAAATACGCGCCTGAGGATGAACACCAGCTAGCGTCCACTGGCCCACTGAACCCTTATCCCGTCGTTGCCGAAATATTTCGCCAACTACGAGATGACGACGTTGTAGTTTGCGGCAATGCATCAGCCTGCATCCTGCCTTTTCAGGTTGGCCAGTTGCGGCGTGGTCAACGGATGTTCAGCAACTCCGGTGCTGCCTCGATGGGTTACGACCTCCCAGCGGCAATAGGCGCTTCGCGAGGTGAGTCCCGAGTCATCTGTATCGCCGGGGATGGCAGCCTCCAGATGAATATCCAGGAATTGCAAACACTCAAGACGCTTAAGGCCAACGTCATCGTGATCGTGTTGAACAATGCTGGCTACCTGTCCATCTGGCAAACCCACGAAAACTTCTTCGGCAAGGTCATCGGCGCAACGCCCGCTTCCGGTGTCGAATTCCCCGATTTTTCGACAGTGGCTCGCGCCTACGGCCTACCCGCCGCCAAGATTGAAACCCTTGAGGATATCGAAGCCTTCAAGCAGTGGCTGAAGCAGGATGGCCCACTGCTCCTTGATCTTCGCGTCGATCCCGCCCAAGGATTTGCCCCAAGAATCAAGTCCAGAGTGGACGAAAGCGGCAAATTCGTTTCCCCCGCACTAGATGACATGTTTCCCTTCCTGCCACCGGAAGAACTTGAAGCTGTCCGTTCCTCGGCCAGGGCAATCCGCACCCGTGGCAACCACTGACATGTCTACCAACCTCAATCCCGGCATTGATGCATACGACGAACTCCGGCAGCGACTAGGTGAGCGGCCGGAACCCACTCTGCGTCATGACCGACCAATCTGGCTATTTGGCGCGGGAAAATTTGCCCAAGACGTCTACGCAACACTAAATTCTGCTCGCTACAACATTCGCGGCTTTATCGAAACGCAGCCAAAGCTTACCGAACTATATGGACTACCGATCCGCTCTTGGGAGCAGATCGAACCCGAACCAGAAGACCAATTGGTAATCGCCATCCACAACAGGACGGCCCCACTTGATCAACTTGCAAGTCTTGCCCGTGCCCAAGGGTTTATAAACATCACCTACCCTTGGGATATTCATCGCCAATTTCCAGCACAACTCGGCTGGCGTTTCTGGCTCTCCGGTCCTTCAACTCTTCTGGAGGGTTTCGAGCGCTTGAAGGCATTGCACGAACGCCTTGCTGACGACGAAAGCCGTCGCTGCCTGCATCGCATTGTTTCATTCCGGCTCGGCCTTGATGATACTTACGCGAGTTTCCGGCACGATCTGGCGCAATACTTCAACCCGCTGACGCTCCCATCTCAACCGGATCGTCCGCTTCACTATATCGACGGCGGAGCTTTCGACGGCGACTCCTTGCTACAGCTAGCCGCCCACCATCCGATTGCCCAAGCCTATCTATTTGAGCCGGACCCCGCAAATTACTTGGCGCTTTGCAATCGCCTGCGTACCTCATCCTTTCCTGTTCATTGCTTGCCACTTGGCTTGATGAGCAACTATCAGGTTCTGAGCTTTGCCGGTGGGCAGGGGGAAGGAGGGAGTTTCAACGGCACAGGCAACATCCACGTCGCCTGCGCTGCGCTCGACGACCTGCTTCCCAATATAGCGGTAGACTTCATCAAGCTTGATGTCGAAGGGGCTGAAATTCCGGCCCTCCACGGTGCTCGCCGGCTGATTGAGAAACATCGCCCGACCTTGGCGATCTCGCTCTATCACCGTCCGGAAGATCTATGGGAAATACCGGCTGCCCTGGATAACATTTCTGCGGATTTTCATCTGTACATTCGCCAGCATTACTTCAACAGCTTTGACAGTGTGCTTTATGCAACTCCGGCCAACTCTTTATCGTGAATCAGGCCATGAGTTCCTGGCAGCTTGAGAACGAACTTAACGGTATCCTGGCCGCCCCGCAAATTGACTGGAATAAACTGCGTAATGCTCGGCTATTGTTCACCGGCGGTACCGGCTTCATCGGCCGCTGGATGCTGGAAGCACTCCAGCACGCCAACGACAGGCTCGCGCTAGACCTGCAAATTACAATCCCCAGTCGCCGACCCGATGTTTTTAGACAACGAGCCAGCCATTTGCTGGCCAACGGCAAGTTGACGTTAACGCAGCAGGACATAGCCACCACGCCTCCAAGCGGCAATTTCACTCATATCATTCATGCAGCGACCGACGCCAGTGCCACGCTGAATGACGAGGCGCCACTGACGGTCTTTCGAACCATCGTTCGCGGCACCGAGCACACCCTGGATCTGGCAGCATCGCAACCCGGCACCAAGGTTCTCTTTCTCAGTTCGGGTGCGGTCTACGGTCAACAACCAACCGAATTGAGCAACATACCGGAGTCTTGGCACGGCAGTCCAAACCCGCAGCTTCCCAAGAATGCCTATGGTGAGGCCAAGCGTGCTGCGGAAATGCTTTGCGCCATCTATCGCAAGCAGTTTGGTGTCAATGTGGTAACCGCTAGAATATTTTCTTTGCTCGGCCCATTTATGCCATTGGGTACACATTTTGCTGCCGGAAACTTCATCCGCGATGCGCTGGCTGGAAAATCGATATTGGTTCAGGGCAATGGCCGCCCGATCCGCTCCTATCTTTATCCAAGCGATCTGACAGTCTGGCTGCTTACATTGCTAACCGCCGCCCCTCGGGAAGGTGCATACAATGTGGGCTCCGAGCGCGCTGTGTCAATTGCCGAACTTGCTCAAACCGTTGCACATTTAATTGGCAACGACGACTACAAAATACTTGGCCAAGATGATTCTGGTTGGAATACTGGCAGGTACGTACCGAGCACGACCTTAATACGGAATGAGTTTGGCCTTACGGAAACCGTGTCACTCGAAGAGTCGGTTATCAAAACGGCTAGTGCAAACTCCTAATTAATAGATCAACGCCAGCCATTCAAGCAACCCATTCATGAAAAAGCTTATCAGCATTGTCACCCCTTGCTATAACGAAGCCGATAACGTCGAGGAGTTAATCCAACGCATTCGTACCGTTATGCAGCGTTTGTCTGAATACGACTACGAGCACCTGTTAATCGACAATGACTCCAAAGACGATACCGTTGAAAAAATAAAACGAATTGCGCTTGAAGACCCCAAGGTTCGACTGATTGTTAACAGTCGCAACTTCGGACACATCCGATCACCGATTCACGCCATTTTTCAAGCACGGGGCGATGCCGTTATTGGCATGGCCTCAGATCTTCAAGACCCGCCGGAACTTATTTCTGAGTTTATAAAAAACTGGGAGTCTGGCTTCAAGGTCGTTATCGCCGTGAAGCCCAAAAGCAGGGAAACACCATTGATGTTTCTATTGCGTCGGGGCTATTACCGAACGATCGGAAGGATGTCTGACGTACCACTGATTGAAAATTTTACTGGTTTTGGCCTGTACGACAAGGAGGTGATCGCGACGATTCGCTCCTTAAACGACCCTTACCCTTATTTCCGTGGTCTGATTGCTGAACTAGGCTACCAAAAAGCTGAAATCCCCTTCGAACAGCCGCGCCGTGTTCGTGGCGTAACGAAGAACAATTTCTACACTCTCTTCGACTTGGCGATGCTTGGCCTGACTAGCCACTCCAAGGTGCCGATCCGGCTGGCTACGATTGCAGGGTTTTCGCTATCGGCAATCAGCATGATAGTGGCGGCCGGCTATCTGATCGCCAAGCTAATCTACTGGGACAGCTTTGCCATTGGCATGGCACCGGTACTGATCGGCATATTCTTTTTTGCTTCTGTACAGCTTTTCTTCATTGGGATTATTGGCGAGTACATCGCATCTATTCATACACAAGTTTTGAAACGCCCCCTTGTCGTGGAAAAAGAGCGGATAAATTTCGACGAATCAAACGCCCGATTGCCGAGAGATTGCGATGCCCATTAGCCCAAAGGTAATAATTTTCGACCTTGACGGCACCCTGATTGATTCGTCCGCGAGCATTCTCGAAGGCTTCGCGATGGCGCTCGACGAATTGAAAATTGCCCCAAAATTGCCGTTGACCGCAACTATCATCGGCCCGCCCTTGCGCGAAACAATGGGCACCCTTGCCGGGTCAGACGATACTTTGCTACTCGATTCCTTGGTCAAATCGTTCAAGAATTACTACGATGCCGAGGGCTACAAAGCGACAACCGTATTCTCGGGTGTCGATGAAATGCTCAAAGGGCTGCATGGCGCAGGCAAGGCATTGCACATTGCGACCAACAAGCGGCTTTGGCCTACGCAGTTGATTCTCAAGCACCTCGGTTGGGACGAACTGTTCGCCTCCGTTTACGCGCTCGACGCCCGCACCCCGGCATTCCCGAACAAGGCGGCGATGATTGCCGGTTTGATAGAGGATCAAAGCCTTGCGCCTGGTTCGGCAGCTTATATTGGAGATCGGCCAGAAGATGGTTTTGCGGCAGATGCGAACGCCTTGCCGTTTTATGCTGCCGATTGGGGTTACAGCGCCTTTCCTGCCAACGATACGCCGGCACATTGGGTCATGCTGACCAAACCAGGCGATCTATTGGCGATATAAAGCGCACCCTATGTTAGATGAGCTTAAGTCGTGTGCGCCTAAGGCCAAGTTGCTCTGGCATCGAAACAGGCACCTTCGCTATCTGGCAATCGGTGCCTGGAATACTTGTGCGGGATATGCATTCTTTGCAGCACTTTACTTGGCGCTAACCCCCCACATTGGTTACATGATTATCGCTGCGATCAGCCATCTGCTGGCGGTCACGCAATCTTTTGTGACTCAACGCTGGATCGTATTTCGATCCTCCGGCCATTGGTTTGGCGAATATATGCGCTTTCATATCGCTCATTTGGGGTCACTCGCCATCGGCCTGACTTTGCTGCCGCTGATGGTTGAGGGATTTAACACGCCCCCTCTGACTGCGCAGGCTATCGTCACAGCGCTGATTGTCGTTGCCAGCTATTTCGTTCACCAGCATTTCACTTTCCGCAAGGCCAAAGATGTCTAGCAAGCTGCACTTTTCTTCCATTCACGTTGCGGGCATCTTTGGCTTTTTATTGCTGGCCTACCACCTGATTTTTCGAGAATTTTTCCCCTTGCCCAGCGGCCACATGGGTCACGATTACATTCTGACGCTTGCCGGCTTTCTGGATGGGTTCCTCTGGTACAGGCACAACGGGTTTATTACACCGCCGTGGTTTTCACCGTCATTTTGTGGCGGTCAGGCGCTATTTGCCGATCCGCAGTCGGCTTTCTACTCAATCCCGCAGTTTCTGACCTTCATTGTCGACCCGCTACAGGCGGTCTATTGGGCCTTCCTCCTGTTTGCCGCCGTCGGTTTTTGGGGGATGTATCTTTTCGCGCGGCACTGCCTTGCACTGGAGCGACTGCCTGCTGTCGTCGCCGCAACTGTATTCATGTTCAACGGCTTCTACGCGCACCGCATGATCGTCGGCCACTACGGCTACCAAGCCTTCATGCTGGTGCCAATGATCGCGCTACTACTCTTGCGCAAGCCGTCAACGCCCCTGTTTTCCGCACGGGGTATGACTTATTCGCTGCTCGCCGGCCTGCTGATTGCCTACTGGTTCCATTCCGGCCTGACGACACTGATGATCCCGGCGGCGCTCGCTGTAGTTTGTTTGGCGTGCATTACGGCCTTCAAAACGCCTGAAAACACGTTGAAGGTATTCATTACCCGAGGAATCGTGGCACTGGTGCCGGTTTTCGGCCTTGCCGCCTCCAAGCTCAACGCGAACCTGACCCTGATGAGCCGCTTCACCCGCGACTTTTATCCGCTCCCCGGCATCGCCAGCCCGGGAGATCTGCTGGAATTCGTCGTGCGCGCATTGTTCTATTCAAGCGAAAACGCCTACCGGATGGCAACGCCGCTCTGGAAGAACATTCAATGGGCTGCAATGCCGCATGAGCTGGCCTATGGCCTGACCCCGATACCGCTCGCCATCTTCGTCATCGCACTAGGCGCCATCGCGTTGAGCATGCGCCATCAACCGGTGCAGCGGCCGGATTTCCGCTCACGCATGCTTCCCGCTGTAATCCTCGGGGCTATCCTCATCTGGCCCTTGGCGATGCTTTACTACTCGCCCGAATGGAATGCCATTCTCAAATCTCTTCCGCTGATCGGATCAACGACATCCCCCTTCCGGTGGCTAATCATCTACATCCCCTGCATCGCAGCCCTCTGCGGTATCGCAGTGGCGAACGCTGGCCGGGCACGCGCTTTGGCAGCCACGCTGGCGATCATCGGAATCCCGATTCTGAATTTTCTGGAGGTTCGCAGCTTTTACGAGACGCAAAACCATGATCCCCGGGCTGTGGTCGCCTATTACAGGGCTTTGCGCAATGGTGCCGCAGACAACCGTATCGTTCGCATCGGCGCGCAGCAAATGCCAGACAACGCGCAACTTGCCGAAGGCACTTCGCCGATGCGCTGCTATAACCCCATTTATGGCTACCGGCTGGAAAAGCTGGGGAACGAGCGGCTATTCCCCGGGCCTGTCGACGCTATCGCCCCCGATGGCTCGCTCAATCTCATCAACCCGGCCTGCCTGCTCTTCCCCGACGAAAACCAGTGCCAACCCTGGGACAGGTTCAAAGCCGAGCAACGCCACGAAGCCGGGCAGTTCGCTGCCTATCGGCCATTTGACTTCGCAAAGAGCAAACGTCAAGTGATTGCCGACTGGATCACCTTGCTCAGCGTTCTGTTCGCCATAGTTTTTCTGGTGGCGGCAACCGGCCGATTTGTCCGAAAATCTATCAAACGAAAATGGGGCGATAAGGAAACGTGATATGTCGATCAGAGAGCTTTTGATCCGCCGGCTCAACGTCCTGACGGAAAGGGTCGAAAAGAGCAAAGCGGAAGAAGGTACAAGCGGCAACTGGGCGCTCCAGTTGCAGTTGGGAATCATCGCCAAGGCACGCGGCGACTTCGATACCGCGACGATGCGCTTTCGCCGCGTTCTGGCAGCAGTTCCGCCTTATACCGACTCCCACCCTTGGCCGGAGGCGCATTGGCTTCTCGCTCAGATATTGATGGCACAAGAACGGTATGAAGAAGCGCTTCTACTAATGCAAGAGATGCTGGCGATCAACGCCAACATCCCGGAAGCCTTTGGGCAGTTTGGGCATATTCTCCACCTGCTGAACCGAAAGGAAGAGTCCATCGCAGCCTACGAGCGCGCCTTTGCGCTCTCAACCAACAGCTCGCCAATGGCGGCGCAGTCGCTCGCTTATGCCTATCTCGGGCTCAAGAACTGGGAACGCGCCTCCCATTATCTCGACATTGCGGTCGAGTTGGACCCGGTCAATGTGGAACTGAGGGGCAATCGCGCCTTTCTCGCGCTCCGCATGGGAGACTACGACAAGGGCTGGTCCGACTTTGCAGAAATGCTTCCTGGAATTGACGACCGCATCAACCCTCACGGTACCGGGCATCTGCGCAAGCAACTTGGCACAGAAAAGCTCTGGCAAGGAGCCGACCTTACCGACACGCACCTCCTGATCTGGTGTGAACATGGCCTGGGCGACTGCCTGATGATGGCAAGGTACATTCCTCGCATCCGCCAGCAATTTGGCAACTGTCGCATCACACTATTGGCACCGGAGGCTCTATGCCGGCTTTTCACGGCATCTAACTTTGGAGACGTGGTCGATATTCGATCCTATGACCCGGGTTCCGACTACGACGCCCACTGTTCCATTATGAGCTTGCCGCACATTTTTCACGTCGCCGGGCAGCGCGATATCCCCTCTACAGTTCCCTATCTTTCTATCCATCAACATCTAACCGCGCTATGGCAAGCCAAACTCGCCGAGTGCAAAGGCCCCAGGGTCGGCCTAATCTGGGCCGGGAACCCCAAGAACCTACGCGATGCACAGCGCAGCCTGCCGCTGACCGACTACGCAGCTCTGTTAGACGTTCCCGGCCTGACTTTCATCAGCCTCCAGAAAGGCGCACCGGCAGCGCAAATTGCCGACGCCAGGCTACCGGTGCTTGACCTGATGGACGATTGCCACGACATGCTGGACACCGGCGCGCTGATCCAGTGCCTTGATCTGGTCATTTCAGTCGACACCTCGGTCGCCCACCTCGCAGGCGCGCTGGCAAAACCGGTCTGGCTCTTGAATCGCTACGAAGGCGAATGGCGCTGGGCAATCGACCGCGAGGACTCGGTCTGGTATCCGACGATGCGGGTTTTCAATCAGGAGTCCGCTGAGACATGGAAGCCAACTATCGCCCGCGTTGCCCAGGCGCTTATCGAACTCGCACCTGTCCTTGACGTTTAGCCTTCCTCCCCCTAACAAGGGGGAGGGGCAAGGGTGCACCCTATCGACATAGATTTGATTTTTGCCATTTTTCTGACGTCGACCGCAACAGGTCTTTTGTTCCGGTCAAGCCTCTGCTATTCCTGATTTTCTAGGCAACCCGATATCGAACCGTTAATGGGGTTAAAGGAAAGGCAGGAGCCATCCTTCTGGCATGAGTCTATTCAGCATCAACCACTGTAGCCGACGATTCCGCATCTCTCAGCTTGGCCTCGTCTTCAAAACGTAGCTCAACCTCACCAAGAAAACGCTCAATAGCCTGATCGAGCGTGCCGCCCGGAGTCTGCGCCTCCGTCAGAGAAACGAAGCTAAACGCCTCGCCGTCGACCACCGAATTCTGGATGAAGCGGTCGAGATGCGACCCGGAATGATTCCAGCACCTGTAACCGGCCGTATCAATACGGCCGAGAGGCTCCAGAAACCGGGCCGCCGCCTTGTTGAAAGCAACATCCTCTCCGCCATATTCGGCCCGAAACTCAGAATACTCGGGAAATCCGCCAAGCTTACGAAACGCTTCGGTGACGATCACGATATTGCTCGACGAACTGAAGTTGAGCGCAGCCAGGCGCGGGTCACCGGGGTTGAATAACGGAACCCCCTTTTCATTGACAAACTCGATTCCTACCTTGATCGCCCGCATGTCCGCCCGCCCTTCCAACGGCTCGACGGTCATCTTCAGGAAATCATCAAGATACTCGTCGTCAGCATCCAGAAACGCCAGATAGTGCCCGGTTGCGAACATTGCGCCGAAATTCCTGGCTCCGGCCGGGCCACAGTTTTCGGAGGTGGAAAACACGGCAATGCGCGGGTCCAGTTCACACAAAGCTTCTGCAACTGCTCTGGTGTCATCCGCCGAGCAGTCGTCAACAATGATGATCTCGTGCAAGTAAGCCTGCCGCAACACACTACGAACCGCACGCTCAAGCGTACCGCTCTGCCGATAGCAAGGAATGACAACTGAAACGAGACTATCTATCATTTTGACTTCGCCGCCAGACGACCCGACATGGCCAGATGGGTGACAATACCCTCGGTCAAGGCGTCGACAAACTCTTCGGAATACCCTACTTCCTTCAGCCGCCATTTTAGTTCGTTGCCGAACCGAGCCTTACGCATCCAGCCCATGCGGGCTTGCGCTTGATAACGCTCAATATCGTCGAACACTGCCTCGACAACACCGCCAAGGCGCTTCTTGCCACCCACCGTTTTCAGCTTGGCCTCAACCGACACCGGGTAATGGCGAGCAATCTTGGTCGCAATTTCTCGCGCGAAGTCGAGGTCAGCTTGGGGAAAGATTCTTTCAAACATGGGTTTTTCCTGTCTGCAAATCGATGAAATCCCGCAGGCGCTTACCGAAAACCTTGGACAGCACGGGCGCCCAAGCACCTGGCGAAGGCTGACGGATCACTTTCACCGAATCGTACCAATTGTTTTCCTCGCCCTCCATCCCCCAGCGCCACTCATAGCGATAGGGGAACATCATCCAGGTCTCTTTTCCAATCGCTCCGGCAATGTGCACGACGGAGGTATCGACGGAAATGATTAAATCCATCTGTTCGATCAATGCAGCCGTATCGGAAAGCGTCGCCATTTCTTCGCTCAAATTGTGCATGTTGGCCGGCGCGTCGTCAGGCACCTTAATCTGTACAGAAAAAAAGTCGACCTCGGGGAATTGTTCGATCATCGTGCGCGCCCATGCCCACTGGATCGAGCGCCTGCGATCTGCGCGATGACCGGGAAATCCAGACCAGGCGATCCCGATCCGGACGCTCCCCTGGCGAGCCACTTCATTCACCCTGGCGTGCCAGTAGGCCAAGTGATCGGCGGGAATTTTCAAGTAGCCCTGGCGACCTGGAATATGGTCGCGTTCGACCTGAAATATGTAAGGCAGACTCAAGGTGCCGATCCATATATCAAATGGCCGATCAACCATTTTGGCCGGATTAAGCGGCAGGAAAGTGATTTCCGGGAAGTTGTGTTCCAACAGGGCTATCGACTCGTTAGGACAATCGACGATAACCTCTTTTGCGGAATTCAATACCTGACCGAAGAAGCGTGCAGTCTGGATCATGTCACCCAAGCCCTGCTCGCCGTGAACCAAGACAACCTTGCCGGATACGTCATCTCCCAATTGCCAGCGCGGTCTGGCCAGCAAATCCTTCTGCACATAACGATGCGCTTCGGAAAGACCATATCGCCCCTCGGCCAAACGCAAACCCTCCTCAAAATCGTTCTGCATCAGCGCCATAAATCCCAGGCTGAATTGAACATTCGGCATGGCACGCATCGATTCGTCCAGGAAGCTCTCGGAGAACTTATAGCCGGCCATGTCGCCAAGCTCCCAGTAGATGGCAAAGGCATTGAAGGTCATCATTCCGCCCTGTTGAACCGCGCGCATCCCGAGATCCATGTATTTGTTGGCAAGGTAGCGATCGCCCGCCGACCAACATATCAGTGCTGCCGCTAACTGGTAATCCTGGTTTGCCAGCAACAAATGTTCGTGCGGCTTGATCTGCTTCAGCAGGGCATACGCTTGATCGAATTGATTTGCGTTATAAAGCGACATACTCGCGATGCCAAAACCATCCGGATCAAAACGATCTTCGGCCAGAAAGGGAATGGCAAGATCGTAAGCCCGCTCATATTGACCCATGAAATAGGCTTGGTAGGCATCTAGCTTGCTGACCTCTTCCACGCTCCACCCCGCAGTTTCAACCTGCGATCTCAGCGCCCTCAAGATGTCATCGCGCCCCGGCTGGTTGCAAGCCCACTCAATAAAACCGGTCAACTTGTTGCAGTTCCCCTCCGCTATCAACTTCACAGCATCTTCGGGAAGCGAGAACGTAGACAGTCCGGCCGTAGCTGGTGCCTTTCCTTGGAAGCGCCGCTTCAGGCGATCAATAAACATCCCGGATCCACCTTTTTAGAAATAGCAAAGAAAAAAGCCGCCCTTAGGCGGCTTTTCAAGCAGAAACCAACTTAGCCGCGGCAAGAACCCGGCATCAGGCTTGTCGGGGTACCATTACAGGTCCATGTAGCAATGGTAAGTGCTGTAGTGTTCAAAACGGGAGACAGCGTCACACCCACCGTAATGCTATCGATAGTACCGCCAGCATTGATAATGCCGCCAGTGGTAACACCGACGCCCGTCACGAACTTCGACGCTACAGTGCTTGCACATGCGCTCGCACCGTTGATAGAACCAGACGTCAAAACCTCAGCCACGCAGGTGCGGGCGCCACTGGCAGCAAGAACGATTTCGGATACTTTTGCCTTACGAACATAGTCCTGATACGCCGGCAACGCGATGGCTGCCAGAATACCGATAATCGCCACAACGATCATCAGTTCGATCAGGGTAAAACCTTGTTGAACACGTTTCATAAAAAACTCCTTTTTTCGCGAAAAGAGCGGGATAGCCGCTATATGAACTATATCATAAAGCATGCCAGATCATTAACACCAAGGGCTGAAGCGGTAACATACCCCCGAAAGGGCTGAATCCCGTTGTTTAGTACCCCATCGATTCCCATCCGGCTCTTGGGTACTTCGAAGCGCCGATCAAAACCTGCCAAAAATCGTCACACCAATAGACAAAAATAGTCAGAAATCCAACTGGGCAGGCGCGAGGAAGATCTGGGCAAACTTGCGGTAAATTTCGCCGTTGATGAACACATCGTGCAAATCTGGGTCGATATGGCCGTTGTGGCGGAATTTTTCGAGGATTTCCAGGGCCTGCGACAGGGTCATGGCTTGCTTGTAGGGGCGGTCGCCGGCGGTTAGCGCCTCGAAGATGTCGGCGATGGCCATCATGCGGGCCTGCCAGCTCATTTGCTCGCGCTTGAGACCGCGCGGGTAGCCTTTGCCGTCCATCCGCTCGTGGTGACCACCGGCGTATTCGGGCACGTTCTTGAGGTGTTTTGGCCACGGTAGCTGCTCAAGCATCTTTATCGTGGCTTCGATGTGGTGGTTGATGATCTCGCGTTCGCCCTGGGTGAGCGTGCCGGCGCGGATGGTGAGGTTGGCGAGCTCATCGGGAGATAGGAAGTCGACTTCCTCGCCAGCCGGATTACGCCAGCGGTAGCGGCTGGCGATAGCTTGGACACGCTCGATGTCAACATCACTCATGCGTTCGCTGCCGATATTGGATTTGTGCAGGCTGTTGCGGTCGACGGCGATTTTTGCCTCGATTTCGCGGAATTCGGCTGCCGCCGCTTCTTTCGAAGCGCCATCGGCGATTTGCCGCAGCATGCGGATTTCGGCGTCGCGGCGGATGATTTCGAAGCGGGTGTCGATCAGTTCGATGCGGTCGAAGATGGTTTGCAGCTTGGTGGCCTTGTCGACGATGTGAACCGGCGTGGTGACTTTGCCGCAGTCGTGCAGCAGCGCGGCGATGCGCAGTTCGTAGCGATCCTTGTCGGTCAGCCGGAAGCCGGCGAGCGGGCCTTCGGTCGTGGCATGGGCTGCTTCGGCCAGCATCATGGTGAGTTCCGGCACGCGCTGGCAATGTTCGCCGGTGTAGGGCGATTTTTCGTCGATGGCGAGGTTGATGAGCTGGATGAAGGACTCGAAGAGCTCTTCCATCTGGTGCACCAGTTGCCGGTTGGTCAACGCAATGGCGGCCTGAGAGGCGAGTGATTCGGCGAGGCGCTGGTCGGCTTCGGAAAATGGCACAACGACATCGTGCTCGGGCATCTGGGCGTTGATGAGTTGCAGGACGCCGATGATTTCGCCCTCGTGGTCGCGCATCGGCACGGCCAGAAAGGATTGCGAGCGGTAGTGGTTGCGTTCGTCGAATTTGCGCGTACCAGAGAAATCGAAGCCCTTGGCGACATAGGCATCGGCGATATTGACGGTTTCGCCGGAGATGGCCGCGTAGGCGGCGATCATGGTGTCATTGGGCGAGCCGTCGTCGCGGTAGAGCGGCAAGTCGGGAAAGTTGCCGGATACCGGGTTGCCGCTGGTGCCACCGAAGGCGATGTTCAGCGAATCGGTACGAACAATTTCAAAATGCAGGCTGCGCTTGTCACTCGATAACAGATAGAGGGTGCCCCCGTCGGCCCGCGTGATCGACTTGGCGGCGAGCACGATCTTTTCCAGCAAACGATTAAGATCGCGTTCGTTGGAAAGCGACGCGCCGATGTCGTTCAGGTATTCAAAGCGGCGGAAGAGGTCGTCGAGCGTTCCCAAGAGGTTTCCTGTCTATTGCCGGCACGGCATGTCGCGTCGCGTAACCCGCTCAGAACTCCAGTAGCTGATCGTTGTGCAGCATGCGCGGATTGAATCCGCTCAGGCAGTGTTCGATTTCCGCCATGGTCAGTTCCATCTGTCCGGGCTTCAGGTGCGTTATATGAATTTCACAGTGTCGTTCAAGTTTATGCAATTCCGATGCCAGCAGGCTGGGGCACATATGCTTCGAGAGTACCGCCAGTCGTTGCTCGCGATCGGGAAAGGCACACTCGATAAGCAAATGGCGGAGGTTGCCGATATTGTTCACCGCCGCCCAGAAGGTGTCGCACGGGCCGGTGTCGCCGGAGAAGACAAGACTGCCCGCGCCGGAATCGATGCGGTATCCGACGGCCGGAATGGTGTGGTCGACAGGCAGTGGCGTGATGCTGCGGCCAGCCAGGGTAAGCGTTTGCAGAACCTCGATTTCCCGGTAGCGCAGGAAGGGATTGTCGGCCGACGGAACTTCGGCAAAATCCGGCCAGACCAGCCAGTTGAGGACATGGGCCTTGAGAATATTGAGGACGGCGCGAGTACCGTAAACGGTGATGGGCCGGTCGCGCCGGTCTGCCACCGAGTCGATCATCAGCGGCAGGCAG
>Ga0209507_1001265_pt1 | contig 20783 bp, 17 predicted proteins | sample AD_UKC028_MetaG_FD_184414 | JGI IMG/M metagenome (GOLD analysis project Ga0209507, IMG submission 184414) | Active sludge microbial communities of municipal wastewater-treating anaerobic digesters from USA - AD_UKC028_MetaG (SPAdes) (version 2) | ecosystem: Engineered > Bioreactor > Anaerobic >...
AAATGATGTTTTGAATCAGGCAAAATAATAATTAAAGTTGCATAATTTATTTCCAAAAAGGTCGACTCAAATATTCTTGTAATTGCTTTATGAAAAAAATCGCTTTATATATTTTACCGATAACTTTGGGCATTTTCTTAGCTGGCTTTTTGGCTCAGGCCCAAACAGGACCCGCTCCGGTTGGAGTAGTTACTTCTGTTAGCGGCATCTGGAATGTTATTAATACTGTCGTAAAGTGGGTGTATTGGCTTTTCTTTATAGCGGCTGTTCTCTTTATTATCCTGGCTGCCTTTACTTATTTGACTGCTTCTGGTGACGCGGCCAAAGTTAAAACAGCCAATACCCGGTTGATTTATGCCGTTGTGGCTGTGGCCGTTGCCTTGCTCGCTTATGGTGTTGAGGCTTTAGTTCGTAGTGCTTTGACTAGTGGCTAAGGAATTTTTCTCTCGTATCATATTATAAAACCCCGCCGCAAGGCGGGGTTTTTGTTCTCTGTATAAAGACTGAAAGGGAGATTATTTATTTTCAATTATTAGGATGTTTTGAAGACAAGCCCTCTATCGTCTATAATCCTTGCAAGGCATTTATTTTAGCTCGGGTGAGCGGACCGACATAGCCATAGCCAAGATCGTCCAGCTTGGCGATGCCGTACTTTTCCTGAAATCTCTGAACAGCCTTCTGAGTTAATATTCCAAAGTAACCGGTTACAAACCCTTCGGGGTAAATTTCTGACCCCTGGGCTTTCAAGAAAAGTTGAAGCTGCCTAACGTCTTCGCCCGAATCACCTAAGCCCAAACCAACAGTAAACTTGTAGCCCGTACCAGTGGAAGCGGGAACAATTCCAGCTTGTTTGTTGGCAACCAGACCTTGTAAATAAGCTAATTGTTTGATTAAGGCATTAAGTAGATTTTGATAATCAGCAATAGTAGGATTAGCTGGCAAGATAGGAATAATTACTGGACCAATAGTTGGAGTGGGAGTGGGAGAAGGAGTAGGAGTAGGAGTACTTGTTTGCCAATAGCCAGCACCTCCTCCGCCACCGCCGGACGTTACAGCAAATGTGGCAGAAATTATGTGATTGGCAGAAACATTGCTGAATTCATACGTTGACACGGCTCCGACAGAGGATCCGTCAACCAAAACATCTGATATATGATATCCGGAATTTGCCGTAATCGTAAATGATTGATTGTCTCCGCTGTTGACGGTTTTCGCTCCGGACGGAGAGATGGAGCCATGGGCTCCTGCTGAAGCGGTAATCGTATAAGTGGTCGCCGCACCAGCTTCAAAACTCGCGACGTATGTATGGTTTGAGGTGATATTTGTGTCTGTCCTCTCCGCGGTCAACACTCCGTCATCCCAGCTTGTAAAATGGTACCCAGAATCAGCGACAGCGGTCACGACAGAACCACTTGAGCCGTAATTAACGGTTTGCGGACTTGTTCCCGAAATCGTTCCGTGGGTGCCAGCGTTGTAGGTCAGCGTATACGTATTTATGGCAAATGTAGCCGAGATGGTATGGTCTGCGATAACGCTAGTGAAATCATAACTTGTTACCGCGCCAACTGATGAGTCATTCACTAGTACATCTGCCACATGATAATGGTCATTTGGCGTGATGGTGAATGATTGATTATCCCCGTCATTAACAGATACAGAGCCACTTGGCGAAATAGAACCATTGGTTCCAGCAGAGGCGGTGATGGTGTGAGAAAGAGGACTGGCCGCAGAATAACAGGTGTTGGCATTGAAATCCAATGCACTTCCAACTCCATCAGGGGAGCCCTGCATAGTATTTAAATAGCAGTCCATTGCTGGGTTGCTGTAAATCCTGCCTCCGGCAAGCGTAGTTGCCGTGCCGCTCGGACACTGTGCGGATGTAAGCACGTACGTGCCATCTTGGGAACCTTCACTGCAATATTTGACATTGCCATTAGTCACATCGGGGCCGATTAAAGGCCAGGGCTTGCCAGATATCCACCAAGAGGGCTGCGAAGACAGATAGAAAGAGGCGGGAAGTGTCTGGTTGGATGGAACGGGATTGGAGAATGGCGCTTGTGTTCCGGTTAAACTACTGGGCACTTCAGCGGCGACAAAGCGGTTCGTGTCGGTTACAACGTCGTAATTACCCCAACGCATCATAGTGGCCAAAGTACTAGTATCGTCGGGTATCTCATTCCCGAATCCAATTGAATAAATTGGCATTCCTGCATGTACATCACCCACCGCCGTTTGATAGACTGTGTGACGAGCCAGATTTCCCAGCACATTGCCTATGATGTTGTAAAACCGTGAGTAAGCGTTGATGATGAGGGGCGTAGTATTGCCAGTCGTAAAAGTCCCTTCGTTTTTTTGATAACCATTGTAGTAATTGCGAAATATTGTGAGCAAATGATGAGTGCCGTGGAAGTTGTCACTATAAAGTCCGGCACCGATGTTTCCTTCAAAGAGAATATTGTCATCCCCCGCAGCATGGGGAAAACCGCTATGGTTCAACCATGTGCCGCCAGTAAAGATATTATTCACATCGAAGTTGTAAGCAAACACGCATCCCGTACACGTACCGTTTACGGGATAAGGTGCCTGTATCTGCTCGAATATATTATTTTGGACGAGCACGTTGGAAGCAGGAAACGGCTCCACGCCGTAGTTGACCGAGGCGCCATCATTCGTTCTGTAAAAGTAACTGTGCTGAACTGTAACGTGGTTACTCTGCCACATAATTACATGAGATCGGCCAGCTGGGCCGATGCTTCGAATTCCCGAAGCCCAGCAATTCTGGCAATTGAAAAATGTCACAGCTTCATTGGCGCCACTCGCGTGACTGTCGATGCTGAGGTCTTCAATGCCGACCCATGAAATCGGAGTTGTAGCCCACCAAGCCTGCGGGCTCTTTCCCGAAGCCCAATTAGGCATCGCAATCGCGGGCGTAATGGTGATGTCGGTTCCACTGGAGCAAGAATGTCCGGGTGTACTATTCCCATCGCAACTGATAACCGTCACTATCTGCTGCTGGCTCCGGAGCGTGCGCGGTGCTCCTCCCGCATCACCACCGCTGGAACAGACGCCTTGGGGGGAGTAGCAGACAAAAACCGCCCCATCGTCCGAGTCTGAAGAATCATCGAGTTGATCGAGGGTAATCGGGTTGCCTACTTTTAAATTACTAACGTTACTTAACGATATGGTGGTCGAGCCCTGCGTATAGCCTGCTGTCCAGTTTGCTAAATTTGACGGACCACCATACCAGTTCTCATCACCACTTATGAAGCAGATCGCGGCCGAGGGTGAACCGGAACAACTTTGATATCCGGAAAAGACAAGCAGGGTCTGATCCGCTCCCATACCTCGAATCGCTACATTGTTTTTCGCGCTGAACAGTAGTCCCGTAGTGAGATTAAACGTTCCTGTACCCAACTGGACATACTGATTTTCACTACATGCGGCTATAGCTGCATTAATTGTACTGGCCGTGGCTCCTGCTGTAATAGTGGTGCCACACTGCGTCCATGATCCAGAAGGTATCCCCCCTACAACTCCTGCTCTACTCCAATCCACAGCGCGATTAGGATCTAATATCCCTGACCACAATAGAGATTGGATAGTCGCGGAAGCGGATGTTGATTGAGCAGAATTATTCCCCGCGGCATCATAAGCATCGACAGTATAAGTATAGCTGGTGGAGGGGCTTAAATTGTTGTCATTATAGCTATTATTAGCTGTTGTTCCCACCAGTGCGCCGTCTCTATAAATAGTGTAACCAGTAACACCAATATTGTCTGTGGAAGCTGTCCAGGTCAAATTAATTTGGGAAGATGAAATTGTTGTTGCCGAAAGATTGGTTGGAACAGTCGGAGCTTGGGTGTCAGGCGGACCGGATGCCGCTGCCTTGAACGCCATAATGCCAGTAGTCATACTTTCCCATCCTTGACTGGAAGTAAAGGTGGCGGCAATGGGGCCAGATGAGGCTTGAATTCTGTCTTCGGTTTTGATGCCAAAGGCATCATGAGCTCTCTCGGTGTAGTTGGTGCCAGCCGTCTGATAATCTGCATTAAAGAAATTGGTAGTTCCAAAGATATAATCGCCGTTTTGGGTGGTGGTTATCTGGCCGCTGGTTACTGCATCAGTGCCAGCTCCGGGAGCGGATTGACTTTGCATGGCACTGCCGTCTAAGGGGCTATCTGTATTAACGCCGCTGATTTCATGAACCGCCATCAGTTCATTGCCCCCGGGAACGTCAGAAAGCGTGGCCGTAACTGTGCAGGCACCGGAACTGCTGATTACCCCATAACCCATAGCGGAATAGGTATCGGTGCCTAAATTGGTCGGGTTGTTTACTAGGGTAAAATTGCCGGTAGCGCAGGTGGCGGTAATGCTATTTAAGGTTGTTGCTTGATTGTAGATATGGACACTTACGGCGATGATATTTCCGGCAGTAACACTGCTGTCAAAAGTGACAGAAAAAGAGGATAAATTCCAACTATCGACGGCTTTGCTTTGGACAAAAGCAACCTCCGCCCCCGCATTATTTGCAAATCCAAAACCGCACACTAAAAATAAAATAATAAATCTAAATAAAAAATATTTTTTGTTTAGAAGTTTGGTGAGCATAAATTTGCCCGAAAATTAAACTGCTGCTGGTTTTTTAATGATAATTTTGTAAATATTTTCCAATAACTCCCCGCGGGCATAACCGATCGCAAAAGCCAGAGCGAGAGTGAAAGTGGTTTCCCCTATGTTTTTATTATAGCACCCCCCCCTTGTTAACCGCAAAATCAGTAAAAGTGAATTTCTGTTTGATTCGGGTGCGCTTGAAAGGATTGAATTGGAACAGGATATGGGAAGAACTCCGATTCTGGCAGGGAGTTTTGCAGCCAATTTACAACCCTAATTTAGTATAATTATATTACCGTAAAATAACGAATATGTCTATGACAGACCATAACATACCAATACAGACCAGTAATACCAAGAAGTTTTCTTTTTATGAAAACTTTGACGGACATTACCACAAAATAAACGAGATAAGAGACCTCATCCCGCAGTTTAAGGCGTTCTATTACGCCGAGAAGAGCAAAGAGCCAGGAAGGAGCGCCATCAAGATTATAAACGATTTTAATGCCCAAATAGCCCCTCTTACGTTCTTCCCTTGGGAGAAACAATATCGCCTATGGCGCAAGAAGTGGGACACTGAATTATTGGCTTTGGAGGGCTACCAGGAACAGCAGAAGGAAGTACGCCAGCTCATAAAAGTAAGAAACGAACAAAATGCTTTAGTTGTGCCAGCAGACGAAACCTTGGAGGATGGAGCAAAGACATTAGCTGGAGAACTGCTCAATGACGCTATGAACATTCTCAAGAAAGACCAAGATGAAGAGGAGCTCTATGAAGACGACATAATCGTAAAGCGACGTAACTATGTGCTAAACGTCTACAATTACATCACCAGGTCAGCACATAGCAAAGAGGCTTTGCGCCTCAAATCTAACGCCGACAAAAGAGAAACAATGGGATTCTTGATGGACTTGATGAGTCTTGCCACAGCAGGCAAGATGACTGATGAAGATTTAGCTTTATTAAAAAACAGCAGCAAGAGTTAATCCTTTTTATTTTTTCTATTGGCTTCCGTTACTAACTCCCAGAACTTTTTATCTCCAATTTTTTCTCTGAACTCACTCACTTTCGCATCGCTTACAAGGTGCTTAACAAAATCTGTTTTTTTATTTTCAGGTATGGCTTCCTGCTCTTTTTTAATTTCATTATATTTTTCTTCCCACGCTTTCGGTATCGGTCTATATACCAAATCCATCATACGAATTAAACGATTAGCGGCTTCGGAAGCGACAAAATCATTCAGCTCTTCGCCGTAATGTTCTTTGTATAATTTCTTGAAATCATCAATGGCTTTTTGAGATAGCATTTTATTATTTACTTTTCCTCTTTTGAGGGTGGTAATAGTTTTCCAGGGGCGCGTGGTTCGATTTCTACTTGCGCCATTTCTCCTTCAACCTGCATATTTCCCCCAAGAGTGTTTATTTGTTCAATTTTGGGAAACACTCTAGTATCCCAAGAGCTTGCTGCGTCATTAAACTTTTTTGTAGCATTTGATAAAGATGAACCGATACCTACGACGTGTCCCAAGAAAGTTTTTAATCTTCCTCCCAAATCAGTAATTTCCTTCGCTAATTTTGAAGCGTTCTCGACCGTCTTCTGTTGCTTCCAGGCGTGAGCAATCAATAAGACTAGCGGCATTATTGTTGCAGGACTTGCAAGCATAACCTTTTTTTCTTGAGCTTCTCTATAAAGTTCAAGGTCTTGTTCAAATACGGCACGCACTGCTGCTTCTCCTGGAATAAACATAATCACATAAGGAATCCTCACATCAAGGTGTTTCTGATATTCCTTGCTCGAAAGGTCTTTAATATGTCCTCGGAGATTTTGGGCAAACTTTTTTATGTGTTCATCCTTTTTCTGAACATCTTTCTCCTCCACAGCTTTGAAAAACTCTTCAAGCCCAGCCTTACTATCAATCGCCAGCTGTAGACCCCCAGGGAGGTTGACTATTACATCGGGTCGTAGTGCAATCTCATCTCCCGCGATTGTTTCCTGCATTTGAAAATCAATACCTTCTGTAAGCCCTGACTGCTCAAGTAGATTTTTCAAAACAGCTTCGCCCCAGCGCCCGCGAACTGCGCTCGCAGATGATAAAACTGTTTTAAGAGAAAGGGCTGCTTCCTGCATTTTTGCTCCCGTGTCTAAAACATTTTTTATACTTTCTCCCAACGCACCCGCCTGCTCTACTCTCTGCTTTTCAAACTCAACCATCTTTTTATCAACAGTCTCCATTGATTTACTCAAACCCTCGACAATGCGCTCAATGCCTTTCTCTTTGGTTTCAAAATCAGTATTGTGAACCTTTCGGGCTTTTTCGAACTCTTCCAAAAAATCTTTAGAGTGGACTCTCATAACATCACTGGCAACAGCCTTAAAACGAGCCTCAAGCTGTTCTATGTCCTTGCTTCTCTCTTCGAGCGCACGTTTTTCAATAGCAATTTCTTGGTCTTTCACTACTAATTCTTTATTCTTCAAAGCAAGCTCTTTACCCTTTATGAATGAAGCAATATAAAAACCAACCACTCCAGCACCACTAATAGCAAGTATAAAAATTAGATATGTCATAATTACGTTTCCTTTATTACATTACTAAAGAATCTCCATAGTACATACATCGCATAAGTATCAAGTTTGCAGTATTCAAGCATCTCGCTCTCCTTTTCTTTAATAGCATCTTCTTTTATTTCTCCTTTGATAATTTTCCTATAAGCCTCTATGGCGTCTGTGCCACTTTGGACGCCAAGTACCTTATAAGACAGGTGTGGCGCTAACACTGGGAGCACTTTCTTGATTGATGACCTACCCTGAAATCCTGGGTGTACATAATGTTGGTTTTCAACAATATCCATTAAGTCATACGTACGGGAAACTACATTGAGGAAGAAGTCCTTATGACTTGGCAAGAAATCTGCTAACTCTTTATTTCGTGAGTTTTCAAAAGTTTTATACCAAGATATAACTGTCCCAGTATCGCCAATATGTTCGCACAAACTCTTCGCTATACGTTCAGATGGTTCTCCATCTAATATCAAACACTCAAAATGAGCTGGTTCCGAATCTTTATTTTTTAAGACGTGCAGCGAATACTGGAAAACAATCTGCTGATATGGATGATACCCGCTGTAAGGCGGGATTGCTGTGGGATATGTCTCATAGTCGAGAAAGTAAAGTGGAAAAGTAAGCGAATCAAGTTCAGCCTTTAGAGACTCAAGATTCACTAGCGGTTCTTGAGACTTGTGAACCAAGATTTGATTCAGCTTCCGTGGCTTACTTGGTTTTGCACCTGCTTTCGGCGGTTTTGACTTAAGTCTGTCATCTATCGGCACATCACCGATTTCTAAAATACCTTCATCAAGAAGCTCTTTGAGGTACCTTTTGCTATTTCCAATTCTATTCAAGTCGTGAACACTGTATGTAGGTACGTGTGGGTTAATGTAAGAAAATGCCGTACAGTGGGAACTGCGTCCTTTGTAGTAACAAGGGCACGGCGCTGCTGGCATTTTTGTAGCGGACAGATAAGTTTGAGCTTGAGACATTTCTATCGCGGCAGTGGGACTCAAACGACCTATAGCTTCCGTCTTGTCCTCGACAATAAAAAGCTGTCCTGGTGTGAAATTAAGTTCGCCTATCCTCACGTATTGTCTGTTTAGACGGACTAAATATTTTTTGTTTAGCTGTATGCCGCAACCCTCAATGACGTTGGTTTGAAAAGCGAGGTCATATTCATATTGAAGTTCTCTTTTTTTGTTGACTCTTTTAGGCTTTCCTTCCTCCTCATCTTCGTCATCTTCCTCTGTTGAAGACATCTTTATTTCGTATATGTCATATTTCTGTGCTAATTCATTCCATTGAAGAACGTCCGCGGCGGCAAAATATTTTTCAGTTGCGAATACCGCCTGAAAAATGACTGGCGTACGCTCGTCAATAAGCTTTTTTGTTAGTTCCCGTGCTCCCTCGCTGCGACGCTCAACAAGGTATCCCGTTGGAAACATTCCTCGTGCTAATTCTTCCACTTCATTACCCATCACTGCGAGAGATTGTTCAAACTCCGAAACTTCAAACTTGGCATATTCGTCGGGTTTATGTCTCTTTACCCAAACATTATTTGGGCACTCTCGATATAAAATAAAGTCTGTTTTTGTAAGTAAAGACATAAAAGTTTAAGCATTTCTTGTTCCCTTACAGTAAGGGAATCTTGAACAGCCATAAAACTTACCTCTGCGTCCGTTCCTTAATATCATTCTATTTCCACAGCGGGGGCAAGTCTGGTCTGATAACACAGGCGCTGGCTTCGGCGTAGATGGCGAAGAATAATAAGTCCTATGATTCTTGCACTCATTACAGAATCTACCATAGCCAGTTATCAAAGAGGTGTCCTTAAAATCCTTAACAGATTTTACGTTCTTGCATTTAGGACACTCCCGCATCTCCCCATTTTGCAGCCCCTCAATAGTGCCGTGTATATTTGCAAGCAACGAATTGGTATTCTCTGGGTTTTTAAGTAGGCATCCAATTTTATCATCAAGACTTGCTATCGGGTTTTCCCCGATATTAAACTTGTTGATTCGCAAAAACTTATAGCCGTAGCTTTCCAATACTTTCTGGCGATAAACGTCCTCATCGGTGTAATAATTTTCGTAGTTGAACTCATTGATTTCGTCTATATCCTTAAAGTGTTCTCGGAAACCATCGTATTCAATGATAATTTTATGCTCCTTGTGGCGCTCATCGGTATAGATAAGCAAGAAATCAACTTTATATGCTGGGTGCGTGTATGTGCGGTCTAATTGTTTAAGATATTTTCCTATCTCAAACTGGGGCATAAACTCAATAGTATCTTTGTGTTGTTTCCAGAACTTTGTCTGATAAAACCAATTCAATACCTCTGGCTCCATCTTGGATTTCTCATCGACTTCGGATACACCATGTTCTTTTCTCGCTTCTTCTAAAACATATTGATAATGTCTCAAAGCTTCTCCGACAGAACCAGTAAAGCTATCAGTGGGTTGGCTCAAAACAAAGTGGGCACATTCTTTCGCACGGCTAAAACCAACATTTAAGCGCTGCGCTTTTATCTGTCCGTCCTCTTCAATATCAACATTACTTAAATCTTTAATAAAAACACCCCATAGCTTGTCGCTATGTGGAGAAGCGACCATTGAATAATAGATGATGTCGCGCTCTTCACCTTGGCAGGTATCGAAGGTCATTATTTTTAGTTGTAGTTTGTTTTGGAAATAATCCCACTCTGGCATTTTACCTATCATTTCAACCAATAATTTCTGTTGATTTGTATGTGGTGTAATGATACCAACGCTTAATGCTTTATCCTCGTCCTTCAAGCGTTTGAGTTCTGAAATAATAAACTCAACCTCTTTTTTGTTGGTGTTGGGATACAATTCGTCGGCAGCTGTTGATTCGACATTAGAAAACTTAACCACATCATCAATAGATTTTCCACGAATCTTCATTACTTGCAAACTCTCTTGGTAAAAATACTTATTAGAGTAAGAAATTATTTCTTTATAACCCCTAAAATGTTTCAACAGTTGGATGTTGTAATTGCTGATAAACTCAAAGAACTCCAAAATAGAAGTTTTGATATTAAACTTATCAAGCCTCACTAACTTTACCGCATCAGATGACACGTTATCTCGAAAGCTAACATTCAATCCATTAAGATATTCGCGGTTGGTGTCGCCTCGCGCTTGCGCAGCTTTGATGTTACTAAACTGCTTCTTGTCTCCAAGAATCAATACTTTCTTGGCGCGTAAAAGCGCTGGGAACGCCTGGGCGATGCTTACCTGCGACGCTTCATCAATTACCACCAAATCAAATAATCCAGACTCCAACGGGATGTACTCTGCATAGTCTCTGATGCCAGCCAAAATACACGGGAAAGCTTCTTTAAGCTTCATAAACTCATCTCGCGGAAACCTTTGTTTATTCTTAATGATATTGCGCAACGTTTGGGCATCGCTTCGGTTATGCTCATAGAAATCTATGAGTCGTCCGTCAAGAAGGTATGTTACTTGGGTTGTTACTAAATCTTCAATCTGCTTCATTCGCGCCGCATAATTCAGCTCGTGGATATTAGAAAAGTCTTTGCTTACTTTTTGCTTTAAGTTCAAATATCTAATCTGTTTGTCGAACTCTAATTCGGGAACATCTATGACGGCGTTGCTTACTATGGTGGTAAATTGTTCGGCGTTTATTCCGACCTTCTTTGTTGTCTTCGGATATTTCTCGATAATTTCTTTAAGGTATCTTACATTTTCGTTTAATGCGCCAACACTTTGGACAGTTTGAGTAAAACTTTCATCCGTAAGCAATTTGTGGGCAAGGGCAATGTAATCAAAGTCTCCCGCGCTCTTTTTGTTGATTTCATCACCGAGCTGATGCGCAAAACTAAAAATCTCGTGTATGTTTTTTAGCGTTTGGAGTTCCTCGTGAGGATTTGTAAGCGTGCTGTGAATAAAACTCTGTTTGAAACGGATGTCTAATTCTTCGGCAGATTTTTTACTGAAAAGATAACCAAATGCCCAAAGTTTTATTTTTGAATACTCCTCAATAAAATGTTGCAGTTTTTGTAAGTCCCCGAAGCTGAACTGTGAAAAATTGTTTATCGCATCAATTTTATTAGAAAATGATGTTTTAATTTTCTGTATACTTTCAAGAGTCAAGCCCAAAAATTGCAAAAATCTTTCACAATCATCGAGCGATTTTATTTTTTTTGGATTCAGTTCAAGAGCTTCAAACAATTTCTTTGCTTCGGTAGAAATGAGTGTACCCTTGATTTGATGCAATGAGCTGCGCAAATCTCCCAACTCAATAGCTGCTTCGTTTTGCTGGGCTAATTCTTCGAGGTCAAAAATTAAATTATTATCTTTGAAATAAAGTTCCAAATCAAAAAACTCGTGGATTTCCTTGATGCTTATATCATCATAGGCAATAATCTCCGCTTCCAAATCTTCTTTAAGGGAGCTTCCAGATTTGGTAATAGTTTCGGCGATTGTCTCGTAGTCTTTTTTGACAGCGCGATGATGCGTTTTAATTCCATCAATGGCGCTCTGGGCGAGAATTGAGTTATAAGTGTTACCAGTTTTACCGAGTCGTAATATAGGATTTTGAAAGTTCTTATCATATCGAACTTTGTTCATCGTCTGGGTAATCTTATCCTCAACAACATCAAGTGCTTCCTTTTTATCGGACAAAACTAAAACTGATTGATTTTTCAAAATCGCATCGAAAATAATCGCGGTGATGGTATGACTTTTTCCTGTTCCTGGCGGCCCCGAAACTACAATGTAATTGCAGCCATCTTTATTAACGGCTGATAAGATTTGCCGTTGTTCGCTATTGAGAGGTATCGGGCTTGGATAAACGAGTCTGTCTGGTGTTCCTGTGTTATCCCATTCACCCTCAACATCTGGATTAAATGGTTGCGGATTATTATGAACAAAATCATCAATAAGCTTATTAAAGATTTCCGCAAGGATGCCACCGTCTTGGCTTAATTCCTGCAAGATTTCTTCGTAGTCATTGACTAACGCCTCGTCTGATTTGTCGAATAAACAAATATAACTGCTGTTTGAAATGCGGACTGCCGCGTTGCGGGCAATCGCAGGCTCGCCATTTGAAAAATCAACCGCACTATCAAGTTCAAAAAAATGAGACAGCTCATTTAGTACACCGCTGATAATTTGAGAGAAATCATTTTGATGCTGGGACAGATAGACGATACGTTCTGATATGGTTTGCAAGCTACCCTTGGTTCCTTTTTGGACATTGTATTCCTGTACGACATATTCAAGCGCCTTTTTGTTGATATAAACCTGGGAATCAAACTCGACATTAAGGGCATCTCCCTCTCTTGTAGTTGAAAAAGGAATATAAAAAATTGGATACTTGTTGTTATTAAAAGAGATGTCGCCAAAGTAGAGATAGAAGTCTTGTTTATCCAAAATGGTTTTGTTGCGTTCCATCTCGAATAATTCCAAAAACAAATCAGCGACTTGTAGATTCTCAAAGAAAGAAGAGAGGTTACCTTTTACGTCCTGTGGCGCAAATACTGATTTAAGTTCCTTTGTGAGATTGACTTTTTCCTGCGCGATAATGAGATTTAATACCTCTGAAATCTTGTTTTCCAATAAGCGAAGGATGACTGCGGTAAGTTCTTCCTCAATTAAATAGATATTGTCTTCGTCGCCAAGATTAAGATTTTGTAATGGCTTCTCTATGCTCTCAACAAAAGGATGCACTAACTCACTGCGAATAATTTTTGCCGTTTCTTCAACAGAGTTAGTGAGGGCTACGTCGTATTCTTTCGCATACAGGGTGCCTGCTTTCTCAATTTCACCAGCTATCCTCTCTGTAATGGCGGTAATTTCCGCATTACTGATTTTTCCAATTTGAAGCTTAATTAAATCAAGTAAGTTTTTAGGTAAGTTTGTTTTATAAACACCTTTCTCAACTTTATTCAAAACATCTTTATCAAAACCCTTACTAATGAGTTTTGAAACCAACTTATTGAAAGACGGATATTTTTGAAGATTCAAACCAACAAGTAGATTGTCATTATTCCTAAACTTGATACCGCGGCGTGGGAGTTTATGTTTATGAAAATCCGTTTCAAGAAAGTCCATAAAATACTTGGCAACCTCCTTGATAAAAAGGAGGCTTCCTTGTTCCGACTTTTGTATTTTGTCTTTGGTTAAGGTTTCCATAAAAAATTAACGTTCGGCTCTGCCCACGTTATGGAGATTTGAACTCCTCTTAATAAAGTCTTGGAGGTCTTTTTCGTAAATGCGCCAACCCCCAATATTGGTAGCCGTCAGTTTTTTGGATTTGATGTATCGGTAAATAGTCCGCTGGTGAAGCTGGAGACGGTCGGCAACTTTTTTGACTGTATAAAAATTGTCTTTAGGCATAATTTTGATATGACACTATATGATTTGGCATAACCCTGTATAACCTATGATAGCCCTCAAAAAGCGAAATGTCAAAGTTGTACCAAATTGTCAATGCGATTTTATAAAAAACGTTATCCACAGGACACGGTATAACAGGATGGTTATGACAGATTATATGGAAGCCAATAGGGTTATCTCGTGTCGTGTATAAAAATCGCTTCGTAGTTGCCGATGAAGGTATTGCAATGATTTTGGTTCTCTTGATAAAATATAATCACAGGCAAGCTCTTTGATTAAAAGTACAGCTATCAAGTAGCCACCCCCGACGAGAATCGCTTTAGTGATAAAGCATCCGTTATTGAGTCAGGACACCCCTACGTAATGATTAGCGAAATACATCTGATGCGTTTTGCATCGGTATTTCTCTGATTTTTGCGTAGGGGTTTTTATTAACACCTCCCGCAAAAAAGCAGGAGGTGTTTTTAATTTTAAGGGCGCCAACAATTTTATGTTGAGCGTCGAACAATGCAAAAAAATCTTGGGTGATAAAGCCAAGAACTATACAGATGAAAAAATTGAAGCGATAAGAGACCAGCTCTATATTCTCGCTAATTTAGCATTCGGTCATTGGCAGAAAAATTGTTCTTCCGCGAAAGAAGAAGAGGTACCTTCTTCTTTCGTGGGTGCACAACTCACGTCCCCCCAACTCCACGCTGGAGATTCCACGGACGTAAATTAGTGGAAGCACGCGTACCGAATACGGATACCCCAGAAGATTGATGACGAGTGATTGCTCCCAGCTGGGAGCGCAGTCCGAGCGGAGCGGTAATCTCCGCCGAGGGAAAGTCAAAAATCAGCAAAAAACGCGTTTTTGAAACTTTCCCTGCCCTTTGGACAACCACATAACGCAGAAAGCTGAACGGACGTTGGCGCAGGCGCAAGACCTTTGCACGACATCAAGATTCAGGGAAACGGCTTTGGGCGGTTGGGGTTATGTAATGGCAATAGCCAGTAATAAAGGTCGAAGGTAATTAACAAATTAACACAAGAACAAATATGTCAACGAAAAACGATATAGAAAAATTGTACATTGATGTCCCTCGCGCTTTATTGCAAGAACGAGCACAAGCAGAGCTGGGTAGATTACTCACCGAAGATGAAATCGCGGAGGTAGCTCAATTTGTGGTCGATGCCGCATTCGCAGCTATTTCTGATGGTTTCTACGCCCTTACCCAGGAAAACAACGAATGATTATGCGAGACAAACATTACAAAAATAAAACAATAAGAATCGCCGACGAAACCTGGGAACGCTTAAAAGAAGAGCGACGCAAATCAGGCAAGTCCTGGAATCTCTTTGGTTTAATAATTTTGAAGTTACTTAAAAAGTATGAACACAAAATTAACAAAAATCATTAACGAGGGACAACCTTGCAGACATTGTGGGACTTCTGTTATTAAACGAGCGCCAAAGGAAAAGCCACGGGGCGATAGAGCTTTTTACTTCGAGTATGTCCTGTGGTGTCCCAAATGCCGACGTGTTTATTTAGTTGAATCGGCTAAAAGGTTTTGGTCAGAAAATTGAAATCTCAACGGGGTGTCCCCGCAAAAAAAGTAATTTGGCTGTGAACAACTACCACCACCCAATTTTGATTTTCTACAAAATCACGGCAAGAGAGACGGGGGGTCGCCCTAAACAGTCTATCTGTATAACCCCGAATAACACAGGTAATACCCGTATTAGCACGCTTCCGTACGGGAATATACCTGTCCCGTGGAAACAAAAAACGCCCCTTGCGGGCGCATCAACAGCATTAAATAGATATTTCATTCCGTTCGCTCAATGCAAACGAAAACATTTACTTACATTTGTATCATAACAAAAAACATCCACTGCATCAAGTGGATAACTTCAATAACAAACGCTTCATCCTACGGCATTAAATATCTATTAAACGAAACACAATAAAAATATGGACGAACAAAAACCAGAGGCAATTCAACAATCAGCAGAGATGCTCACCATCAGAAGTGTCGCCACTTCCTTGGGAGTCTCAAAGGCTACCGTCCTGCGCTGGATTGATGCACACAAAATTGAGGGCTTCTTTCAAATCGGTAAAAAGTGGTTGATAAGAAAAACGGACTTCGACGGTTTTATAAACAAAAAAATTACTAACTCTAATAATTAAATCTATGGAGAAAAAAACAAAAGCAAGTTTATCAGAGTATTTGGTGGTAGCGGTATTGATATTACTGTTCTGCTTTGGAGGTTTTATATTCGCCATTGCGGTTGGCTTTGATGGCATTGCTAAAATACTTTTGCTAATTGCAACTGTTATAGGCGTCTTTGCTTTGCTGGCAAAGTTTTTACCGAATGTTGTAATACCGTTCTTGTACATATTATTAACCACAGCAGCTCTTTATGCTTTTGGCGGCTCAAACTTAATTTACTATGTCATAGGAACACCCATTATCATTTTGGCTTATTGGGGTCTCTGTAAAATTGGCGACCATTTTGGTTGGTGGAAATCAGCCAGTTGGAACAAATAACTATGGAAAAACTAATACAAAACTTTTTAGACTATTTGTCGGTAGAACGCGGATTTTCTCCGCGCACCATTGAAGCATATCGCCACGACCTAAATAAGTTCGTAGAGTTCTTTGAGTCCATCGGTAAAAACGGCATTCTTTCTATAACCAAAGAAGACGTGCGTCGTTTTCTTTCTGAACAAGCGCAAACTAATGGAGCTGTTACGAGAGCAAGAAAATTGTCTGCAATAAAATCTCTCTTCAATTACCTTGACCACGAAGGAATAATATCTGCAAACCCTGTGAGCGGTATAGAAGCGCCAAAGCTCCCAGAAAAAGAACCTACATACTTAACCCAAGCCGAATATCAAAATCTTATCGCCACAGTAAAACGCGAAGCCACACCATTTTACTTGTCGCGCGATTTAGCCATCGTCGTGCTTCTACTTGGCACAGGTGTGCGTCTATCAGAACTGGTGGGACTGACTCTTGATAGAGTTAATCTGGAACACAGCGGCAGAAGTATTAAAGTACGTGGCAAGGGAAACAAGGAACGGATAATACCGCTTACCGACGAAGTTGTAGCTACCCTTGAACAGTATTTGAAAATACGTCCAGATGTTTCGAGCAATCATCTCTTTATAAGCAGGCTCGGCGATGAACTTCACGCGCGCAGTGTGTATGGTCTCGTCAAAAAATATCTTAAAGCCACTGGTATTAAAAAAATGAAAATGGCTGTCCACTCCTTGCGCCACACTTTTGGAACTTCTTTGATGAACAGTGGGGTCAACATTGTGGTAATTCAAGAACTATTAGGGCACAAAAAAATAGAAACGACTCGCCGTTACCTACATATCAATAGTGCTGATTTACGCAATGCAGTCGATAAGTTAGTTTTGAATAAACAAATATGAGCTACACACAAACAAAACCAAAAGCAATTTTATATCTCCGCGTATCCTCAAAGGAACAGTTGAAGGGTAAGAGTTTGGAAACCCAAGAGAATGACTGCAAACGATACTGCGTTGAGCAAGGTTTTGATATTGCCGACATCTTCATTGAGAAGGGCGAATCGGCAAAGAATGACGACCGAACTGAACTGCAAAAACTACTCGCATACTGTCGAGAAAATAAAAAGAGAGTAGGTTACCTTATTATTTGGAAAGTTGATAGGCTGGCAAGAAACGTTGGTGATTATTATGAAATACAGAAAACTTTAATGGCGCACGGGGTTGTTATTCATTCTGCGACTGAAACAGGTATCAACGGGGATGGTCTTACCGCCGAAGTAATGACGGGGTTCCTCGCCATATTTGCTCGCATAGATAACAAAATTAAATCTGATAGAAGTAAAAATAATTTACGTGCGCTTTTGCGCTCTGGCATCTATCCTTTATCGCCACCAATCGGTTACATTTCGCGACAAAATAAAAAGCACGGGCAGAAGAAACGATTACCCGACCCAATAGACGAAGAACGATTTTTTATAATACAACGTGGATTAAAAGAGTTCTCCACGGGAGTACATACAATAAAGAGTCTCACAATGAGATTTCGGGAATTGGGACTTACTTCGCGGACTGGTAAAAAAATCTATCCGCAAATGGTAGACAGAATGCTGACAAATGTTTTTTACGCTGGGTGGATTGAAGACAAACACTGGACACCCGATGATTTGCCAGAAGAGAAACTTGTTCGTGGTCTACACGTGCCAGCTATTACACTTGAAGATTTCCAGAAAAATCAACTTATAAAATCTGGACGTTCAGTGAATGCAAAACCGCGAGCGCGAGCCAATCCCGACTTTCCATTGCGCGAGTTTGGAAAGTGTTATGAGTGCGGAGAAACTCTCACAGGAAGCTGGTCGCGTGGACACGGCGGCAGGTATGCCTATTATCATTGCAAGAATCGAAAGTGCGCTCGATATGGAAAAGCTTTGCCGAAGGCGGAAGTAGAAGATGCTTTCCTTACTTTACTTCAAAATGTATCGCCAACCGAAATTGCGTTGACACTTTTTAAGGATATTGCGCTGGATGTATGGGAGACAAAAAGAAGAGAGTTTAATTCAGATGCCGAACAACACGAAAAAAGAATCACTGAATTAAAATCTCAAATTGGAGAATTGATTACGATGCGTGGAAAAAATCTTATTACCGATGAACAACTTTTGGAAGGGAAACAACCCTTGGAAGAAGCAAAAATAATAGCGCAGTTAGCACTTAATGAGGCTCGTATTGAAGAGTGGGACATTGAAACTGCTATCAGCTACGCTTCGCAGTTTATTCGCGACCTACCACGACAATGGTTGGACTACTCTTTGGAGAATAAACAAAGGTTCCAAAAAATGGCATTCCCAGAAGGGATTATCTATGATAAAGAAAAGTTTTGTCGAACCACTAAATTGGGGCTTATTTACGAACTTTTGAAGGACGTAACTACCCCAGATTCTAATTTGGTGCCCCTGAGAGGACTCGAACCTCTAACCCTTGCGGGACTAGCTCCTAAGGCTAGCGCGTATTCCAATTCCGCCACAGGGGCAAAACGAATTTAAATTTTCGGCAAGAGAAAATCCAGAACTTTTTGGAAGGCGCCTTGGCTGGTGGCGACAACGAGTTGGTCCTGATAAAAGCCATAATAAAATTCTTTGCCGGTGGAAAATTGCAAATAGCGGGCATTAATTGAACCGGCCGTTTTTCCCAAGAAGGTTTTTTGCGGCTCGCCGGGATTTTCCAAATACTGCGAGGCCAATAAATCAGAATGTTCTTCAATGAAGATTTCAAAAGTGGTAGCGAACCTCGTCTTTAAACTGGCCAAAGTAAAAGCCGGTAAATCTGCGTCGTTTATTTTTAAAACATAGCCGACGTTATTTTCGCCCAGCTGATTTTGAGAAATTATAAAAGAAAAATTATTTTCAAAATCAGGGATATCGGTCAGATTGACATCCGGAAAATTAGAATAAATCATCCTCAGGAAGCCGTTAGCCGGGTAGGCATTAGATTCGTCTTTGAGAAAGACGAGCTCTTTGCTTTGGTTGGGCTCCAATTTTTTGAATTCCTGGCTCAGCGTCTTTTCAAAATCATTAAGGTTTTCGGCCAAAATAAGAGGAACTTTTTCTCCGCTAAAGTTCGGTAAAAGGGAAATGTAAGCAGGGGTCGCTGACGGAGTAACCGAGGGGCTGGAAGGATTTTTCGTTTTAGGCAAAACTACAAAAAGAATAACAGCCGCAGCCAAAAGGAAAACCACGATTAAAATTATGGCTATCGGAAGAAGTTTGTTTTTTTTGACTGGACCCTGGTTCAGGACTACGTCTTTTTCTTCAAAAATCGCCTCCCCCATCATAGGCTGATTTCTTTCTAAATCCTCCATTTTTTGGCCCAAAATCCGGCCAGTGTTGATTTCACCGCCTGATTGGCGCATTTCTTCTGCATCGCTTTGCAGCGTGCGAATGCGAATGTCAGAAGGTGGTCTTTTTTGTATTTCCGCCATACTGATTCAATTTTACCTGATTAGAAAAATTTAGCAATTTCCTGCACCACTCCCAAAAGCAAGAGGATTATCAGGCTAATTCTTGCAAAGCTTGAAATTTTAATTTGGTAAGACGGAATGAGCCCTCCTTTTTCCTGGCTTTTTTTGTGAATTAAGATGGTGGTCGTGATGACGATTCCTAAAATCACCGCTCCGATGAAGCTGATAACGCCGATGAAATCTTTGAAGCCGAAAAAGTAAAGGGCAATCGGTAGTGCTGTCGGAATCAGCCAGCTCGTCCATCTTTTCATTTTTAGATCTAAGTTAAGGGTGTTACGGAGGTTGAGGCCAATAACAAAGTAGGAGGTTAAAATCAGGATTATTCCCAGGATATTGGTGATGAGTCCGATAATCGGGTTGTATTGAAGTAAGCCAGGGATAAGATCAACCGGAATAATTTTTCCCTGGAATAATCCAAAGACGCCCAAGATGAAAAGAATATAAAGTATCGGCGGAAGGAGGGTACCGCTGATTATCGGTTTTTTAAAATCAATTTTTTCTTTGGCTATGCCTTTTTTGGTGAAATAACTAAGAATTTCCGGTACGGCCGAGCCGTCGGAAAGAGAAAACAGCAAAACTCCGTAAGGCAAAAGAAATTGCGAAAAATTTATTTTCGTCAGCATTTCCAATTGCACGTGCGGAATGCCCAAAATAAAAAATCCGATAATGAAAACAATGATTAAAATGACGCCGAGAATCGCGCCGAAGCCGATAAACCCGACGCCGAAGCTGAAGCCGATGGTGCCAATAATCCAGAAAATAATCGTTGCCAAACCCACTCCCATCGGGTGATTGACGGCCTGGCTGAGATTGGAAAAAAATTGGCCGCCCAAAATGAGATAGGCCAAAAGCACACTGATGGCACTGACAATGGAGCTGATAGAAGTCAAAGAAAATCCTAATTTGCCTAGATAAATTTTTGCCAAGCCCGGCAAGCGATGTTCTCCCGGCGTTCTGAGCAAGATTTCTCCGTAAAGCAAATGGTTAATGGTTACCAGGACGCCGCAAAAAAACAGGAAAAATAAGCCGGCAAGAAAACCGGATTTGGAAAAAACATAGGGGAGGCCGAAAATGCCTACGCCTAAAATTGTGCCGGCCAAAATAAAAGCGGCCGTGAAATAATTTTTAAAACTTGCTTTCATTTTTTAACCTAAATCCTCGTCAAGCGGTTCCTTTTTTAGAAACTTCTTTTCTATGGACCAGAAAA
>Ga0209507_1001271_pt1 | contig 20688 bp, 19 predicted proteins | sample AD_UKC028_MetaG_FD_184414 | JGI IMG/M metagenome (GOLD analysis project Ga0209507, IMG submission 184414) | Active sludge microbial communities of municipal wastewater-treating anaerobic digesters from USA - AD_UKC028_MetaG (SPAdes) (version 2) | ecosystem: Engineered > Bioreactor > Anaerobic >...
GCAGCGAAATCACGCCTCATGGGCCGAGCCATGCCTCCTGAGCGCCAGCATGACCTCGCGGAAAGTTAGCAGGCCGGCAATCTTGCCGGCTTCGATGACCACCAGCGACGACATCGAGCTCCGCCATGGCCCCAATGGCCGCCACAGTAACGGTTGCCGGAGCGTTGCGGTATACAGCGTACCGCCCTTGAACTCGATGATCCCCCGGACCCGCATGCTGTATCCCCGAAAATTCTTGATTATTCGAGCGCCGATGTTGGAGCATCCGGTGCCTTCGGAAAGGCACGGGAGTTGCTCTCATTAGCACTGTCCGGCAGGCCTGTTTCAATATTCAAAACGATAATTCGACAAATTTTTGTGAACTTTATGGCATAAGCACTTGTCCGATGTCATATTAATCTATAAGCTTAGCCATATTACCTAAGTCATAGAATACTAGGATGCTTGGGTACCTTCGACGCTAGCTCAAGGAGAGTTAAATATGCCAAACGTAAAGCCCATAGAAAACATCGACGCCCGTGAAATTCGCCGCAAACTCGGCCTCAACCAGCAGCAGTTCTGGTCGACGCTGGGTGTGACCCAAAGCGGCGGCTCGCGTTACGAAAGTGGCCGCAACATGCCCAAGCCGGTGCGCGAACTGCTCCGCCTGGTGCATGTCGAGCAGATCGACATCAAGTCGATCAAGCGCGAGGATTGGGACGTCATCGATTACCTGAAGTCGCAGGAACCCGAGTTGTACAAGTCGCTCAAGAAGTCGGCACGCAGCAAGAACAAGAAGGCCGCCTGAAAATAAGCGGTTTTTCGCCGTCGACCGCAACGCAAGGGCCCCCGCGAACATAACGGGAGCCCGCGCGAGCGGCGGCAGGCGTCACGGGGAAACTACAACCCGCACACCGGTTTTTTCCCGGATCTCCCGAGCGAAACTTTCGAGTTGGTCGGCACTCAGGCGGCGCAAGCGTGGCGCCGCAGGCTGCAATGAAGGACGCGCCAAGCCGTAGAGGTGCACCCCGGCCAGCAAGGGCGCCACGGGTTCGAGCAAGGTGCAGTAGGCGGCACGTGCCGTCGCATCAGGCGCCACACCGTCCAGCGCAAACCAGCAGGTTTGAATCCAGGTTGTCGCCAATTCGGCGCAGCGCGCCAGATTGAGGCGAATCTTTTCGCCATCCATCGGCACACCGTTGATTGTCTCCACCTCGGAAGCGGTCGCCCGGTCGATCTTGAACCAGACTTCGCCGCCAAGTTCGCCGAGTTCACGAACACCTTCCCGCACGCCCAGACGATGCAGCAAGCTGCCATTGGTGATCAGGCGCAACGGCAGCTTTCCATCGAGAGCATGCCTTTCCAGAATTCGCCGTACGATACGAACCACCTCGGGAAACTCGGCGGCGCTGGTTGGTTCGCCGTTCCCTGAAAATGCCACATCGACCAGGCGCCGGGATTCCACAGGCACTTCGCGCAACATGAAGTCGCCATGCAAGGCACCGTCCAGAAAGCCCGCCAATTCGTGTTCAAGCAAGGCGAGGTCGATTGGCGGCGGCCCGCCGCGCGTCAGGTTTTCGACCTGGCAATAGACGCAGGCCCAGTTGCAGGCGTTATTGACATTCAGGTTGATGCCCACAGAAACACCGCCGGCGCGGCGGGATACCACGGGGTAAACGTAGCGCAGGCCGGCGCTGTCGCGGCGATGGTCTTCGATGGTCAACATGTGCCCATTGTATAATCCGCGACCACTCACAAGACGATTTCGCCATGTTGATTACCCGCCGCCTCGAATTCGATGCGGGCCACCGCATCCCAGATCACCGCAGCCAGTGTCGCCACCTGCACGGGCACCGCTACGTCATCGAGATCACGCTGTCGGGCAACATCATTGACAAGGCGGGCGATGCGGCCAACGGCATGGTCATGGATTTTTCCGAAGTCAAGGATCTGGCCAGGGAACATCTGGTCGACGCATGGGATCACGCCTTTCTGGCGTTTTCCGGCGACACGGCGATCGTCGATTTCCTGAATTCGCTGCCCGGCCACAAGACGGTCATCCTCGACCGGGTGCCGACCGCCGAAAACCTGGCGCGTATCGCTTTCGACCGCCTGAACGCGGTCTACCGCGACACTTACGGCAACCACCTGCAACTGGAGCGCGTGCGCCTCTACGAAACGCCGAACTGCTGGGCCGACGCATTGCGCGCCGCCGGCGACTGAAGCACCGACTAACGAATTTCCAGCAGGCTGTCGTCCCAGGCCGGGTGTTTTTCCAGCCCGAGCAGGTTGGCGACGGTAGCGGCGATGTTCGACAGCCCGGCCTTTTCCGTCTGCTTCAAGCCGAGTTTGCCGCCACTGACGTTGTCGTAGAGGATCAGCGGCACCGGATTCAGCGTGTGCGCGGTCTTGGCCTTGAAGCTGCCATCCTTGTTCTGCGCGGGCTGTTTGGTCTTCTTGTCCAGTTCGTACATCTCGTCCGCGTTACCGTGATCGGCAGTGATCAGCGCCACCCCGTCCAGCGCATCGATGACCGGCAACAAACGCGCCAGCGACAGATCGACCGCTTCGACCGCCATCGTCGCCGCACGGAAATTGCCGGTGTGACCGACCATGTCACCGTTGGCAAAGTTACAGCGCAGCGTCTTGTACTGTCCGCTGCGCAAGGCGACGATCATCGCATCGGTGATTTCGGCAGCCTTCATCCACGGCCGCTGCTCGAACGGCACGACATCACTCGGCACCTCCTGCCAGGTCTCGCCGGCGAACTTGCCGGAACGGTTGCCGTTCCAAAAGTAAGTGACGTGGCCGAACTTCTGGGTTTCGGAACAGGCGAACTGGGCGATGCCCATCTTGCTGAACCATTCGCCGGTGGTATTGGTGATGGCCGGCGGCGCGACGAGAAAACGCTTGGGCAATTGCAGGTCACCATCGTATTGCAGCATGCCGGCATAGGTTACGCGCGGGGTGCGGACCCGGTCGAACTTGTCGAAATTCGCTTCCTCGAAAGCGCGTGTGATTTCGATGGCGCGATCACCGCGAAAGTTGAAGAAGACGACCGAATCGCCATCCTCGATGGTGCCGACCGGCTGACCGCTGGCGTCAGCAACGATAAACGGCGGCAGATCCTGGTCGATGGTGCCCGGATTTTGCCCGCGCAGCCCGTCGACCGCTGCGGTCGCATCGGGGAACTGTCGCCCCTGGCCCAGCACATGCGTTTTCCAGCCCTGCTCGACCATCGCCCAGTTGGCATCGTAACGATCCATCGTGATGTTCTGGCGACCGCCGCCGGAAGCGATGCGGGCATCGAAACCGACTTTCGACAGTTCGGCAAGGAAGGCTTCGAACGGCACCACATAATCGAGCGCACTGGTTTCCGGCACGTCGCGACCATCGAGCAGGGCGTGGATACGTACCATCCTGACGCCTTCCGCTTTGGCCTGGACGACCATCGCCTTGAGGTGGTCGATGTGGCTATGCACGTTGCCATCGGAGAACAGGCCGATGAAATGGATCGTCCCGCGCCCGGCCTTGGCGCCGGCGACGATCTCGCGCCACGCATCGCCCTGCCAGATGGCGCCGGAGGCGATCGCATCGGCGACCAGCGACGCGCCCTGGCTATAGACCTGCCCGGCGCCGATGGCGTTATGGCCGACTTCTGAATTCCCCATGTCGTCATCCGACGGCATGCCGACCGCCGTGCCATGTGCACGCAGGCGGATGTTCGGGTAATCGGCGAACAGGCGGTCGAGAGTCGGCTTGCGCGCGGCGGCAATGGCGCTGCCGGCATCCGACTTGGGAATGCCGTAGCCGTCCATGACAATAATGACCACCGGGCCCTGTACACCGTGAAAGGAATTGAGTTTCTGTAGCATGAGTGGACTCCAGCCAGCAATAAATCAGGCAACTGAATGCGCCAGCAGCGTTGCACAGCAACGGGCGCTTCGTTCAATTCTTCATTTTACCCGCGAACCGGTTGCCCACGCCTCCCCACGACCAGCGTCAAGCTGGCCAGACAACCGCCGCATCGCGCTTGTCGACCACCTTCAGGATCAACAGCAGGATCGTCCCGAGCAACATGACACCAGCCGCCAGAAAAAGACCGGCGTCGTAACTGCCGAACCGCGTACCGAGCCAGCCGGTGATGGCCGGGGCCAGAATTTGCGCCGCCCCGTAGGAAAGCGTCATCTTGCCCATCATCTTGGCCGGGCGGGTCGGGTAATAGCGCCCGGCCATGGTCAACACCAGGCTGACCATGCCGATGAAAGTGCCGCCAAACAGCAGGGCGCCGAAGATCGTCGCGAACAGGCCGCCGACCATGACCGGCAGCAGGATGCCGATGATCTGCAGCAGCGCGGCAGCGATCAGCGCATTGAGGTCGCCAATGCGGCGGGCGATGAAATCCCAGTTGATGCAGGCCGGCGCGGCGCCGATGCCGATGGCGAGAAAGACCAGGTTCCCCTGCCCGGCCAGTCCCGGCAGTTTCTCGACAATGGCGACGATGAATGTGGCGCTGACCACATAACCGACCCCGGCGCAGAAATAGGCGGCCATGAACAGGCGCATGAAAAGCGGGCTCGGCGGCTTGTCCACCATCACCTGGCCGCTTTTCGTCACGCCGCTGGTATCCGGAGGCGGCAACCAGCCGAGCGCCGGAATCAGCAGCAGGCAGCCGAATACCGTGAATGCGAACCATTGCTGCTGCCAGTCCAGCCAGTGGCTCATCAGCGCGACGGCCGCCGCGCAACCGGCAATGCCGAGGCCGATGCCGGAAAAATGGATGCCCAGTTCGCTACGGTGGTTATGGCGGATCAGCCAGTTCAGGATCAGCCCGGTGCCCAGCAGCATGCCCGCCGCGCTCGACAGTCCGGCGATGTAGCGCGAGATCGCCCAGACCGTGAAATCGGTCGTCATGCCCATCAGCGCGGTGCTGAGGATTGCGACCACCATGCCGATCCGGTACAGGCGATCCTTCAGCACCAGGTCGCTGATCAGCGAGGCAATCAGCGCCCCGCTCAGGTAACCGGCGTAATTGATCGCCGCCAGCCAGCCGGCTTCGGCCACCCCGAGACCGGCCTGCTGCTGCATCAGCGGCAGGAGCGGCGTGTAGGCGAATCGGGCGACGCCGAGCACCAGAATCAGGCTGAAGATACCGGCGCCGAGCACCTTGATACGTTCTCGCTGATCGCTCATCGAGCGCTTTCATATATTGTCGATCGCGCAACGATAGACACAGCGCGCCCTGTTCGCAATTGAATTGTTGAAAAACCATCGCTGGCCGCCAGTTGCAAACCCCGGCCTCCGCCCAGGTCAATCCGCCGACCACCCGGGGCAGCTATAATCGTCTCTTTGAAACATACCGAGAACAGTCTCATGGAAGCCGAACACATCAACAGCATCGCCTACAAGCTCGACGATCTGGCGCAGCGCGCCGCCGAGCTGCGGAGGTATCTTTGACTACGATCACAAGCGCGAACGCCTGACACTCCTTAACCTGGAGATGGAAGATCCCAAAATCTGGGACGATCCGAAACGCGCCCAGGAACTGGGAAAAGAGAAAAAATCACTGGAAGACATCGTGCTGGTCCTCGAAGCCGTCGATAACGGCATCAACGACGGGCGCGAACTGTTCGCGATGGGCAAGGACGATGGCGACGATGACACACTGCTTGCCGTCGAGGCCGACAACGCCGGACTGGAACAAAAGCTGGCGGCGCTGGAGTTCCGCCGCATGTTCAACAACCCGCAGGACCCGAACCCCTGCTTCCTGGAAATCCAGGCCGGTGCCGGCGGCACCGAAGCGCAGGACTGGGCCTCGATGCTGCTGCGCATGTACCTCAAATTCGGCGAAAAAAAGGGGTTCACCGTGGAGGTCATGGAAGAATCCGAAGGTGACGTCGCCGGCATCAAGGGCGCCACCGTCAAGTTTTCCGGCGACTACGCCTACGGCACGCTACGCACCGAAACCGGGATCCATCGCCTGGTGCGCAAATCGCCGTTCGACTCCAACGCACGGCGCCATACCAGCTTCACGTCGGTCTTCGTCTATCCGGAAGTAGATGACTCGATCGAGATCGACATCAACCCGTCCGACGTGCGCACCGACACCTACCGCGCCTCGGGCGCCGGCGGCCAGCACATCAACAAGACCGACTCCGCCGTGCGCCTGACCCACGTGCCGACCGGCATCGTCGTCCAGTGCCAGAACGACCGTTCGCAACACCGTAACCGCGACGAAGCCTGGCAGATGCTGCGCGCCCGCCTTTACGAACACGAACTGCGCAAGCAACAGGCCGAGCAACAGAAACTGGAAGACGCCAAGTCCGACATCGGCTGGGGCCACCAGATCCGTTCCTACGTACTCGACCAGTCGCGCATCAAGGATCTGCGCACCAACCACGAAACCGGCAACACGCAAGCGGTCCTCGACGGCGACCTCGATCCATTTATCGAGGCCAGCCTGAAGCAGGGCGTGTAAATGACTGCGTCGGCAGAGCGCCTCGACCTCTCCGATTTTTTCGCGCGCGGCGTCGAACCGGCTGACATTGCGCCGCTCTACCCGCTGCTCAGCGCACGCGGGCTGATTTCTGCCTGTATCGCTGTCTTTCGCGGCGGCGAGGCGGAGGTCATGGTGCGCTTGCTGGTGCTGCGCGAAATCGGCACCCGCGCCGACAACCCGAGCTGGTCGCCGCGCGAACTGGAAATGCACTTCGGTTTCATCGACCCGGTCAAGCTGGAAACCGTATTGAAGCGCCTGCGCGAACACGATCTGCTGGTTTGGGATGGCGAAAAACGCAGCTACCAGATTTCGCCGACCGGCCGCATGGTACTGGCCGCACTGTCGACGCTGCTGCAATTCGCTGCCGAAGACGATGCAGAAATCGGATTTTTGGCGGCACAGGTTGCAGCTGGTAGTGCAACCGGGCGTTTTTCCTCAGATAGATTGCGATATTTGTTGGCCCACCTCGGCACTCTTGAAGAGGAGTTCTCGAGTGCAGTTGCCTCGGGCTCGGAATTCCGCCTTCAAACAGCACAAAAAAGGCTACAAGCCGTTTGGGCTGACATGGAAACAAGCACTGAAATAATGCGTGGTCTGACTGCCGACGGCCTCCCCGACGACGCGAGTTGGCGCCTGGCGCAGGAAATCGGCGCCCGGCAGAGCCGCATCATGCGCATGACCGGCGTTTTCCAACGCGAACTGGCCGCCATCGCCCGCCAACGCGTGCACCTCTCGCAAGGCGGGCTGACTTCTTCCGAACTGGCTGCCTGGCTGACCACGCGCGACATCGACCAACTCGCCGACTTTGCCGTCGGCGCCACCCACCCGGTGCCGGAAATTCCTTTCGTGTTGCCCGACGTGATGGCAGATGTCGCTGAATTCGAGTTGCTCGAACGGCAACGCCCCGAGCAACGACGCTCGACCCTGCCGGCTGCGGTCGACGCCGAAAACACCCGCGAAATCCCGCGCGAGCCGCCGCCGGAACTGGCCGCATTGACCCACCTGCTGGCCGATCTCGCTGCCCGCGACGAAGAGCTGGCCGTCAGCGATGCCATCGTCGGCGACAGTTTCCGCGCCGCCGCCTACCGTTTCTCGCTGCTCCCCTTCCTCGGCGACCCCTCGGGCGACCCGGAACTGACCGCCTTCGGTGCCCTGCCACTGACCCTGCATTTGGCAGATGACGAGACGCTCGCCACTCCGCAGCGCAACGAAGTCGCTGCCATCAGTCACGGCACCATTCAGCCCCGGAAAACCGCATGAACGCCAATACGCCCGCCGAGTTCATTGCCCGCCTGCTGGCCCAGCGCTGGCTGCCCAAGAGCGATGCCGAAGTGCGCCGCCTGCTGATCGATGAAATTTTTCGCCAGGACATCGAACATCGCCTCGCCACCGTCGGCCTGCGTCTGCTCGACAACCCCTTTGCTGGCCATGTCGCCATCGGTCTTGCAGCGAATGCCGAAAATGTCGTCTTCGGTCGCGGCGATGCCTGGCTGTCCAACAACAGCGGCCTCAACCGCGATGGCGTTGCGCTGCTCATCCTGCTTTGGGCGCTCATCATCCTGCCCAAACGCGAACGCCAGCTTTCCCGCGAGGCCACGACCGACGAAGGCCAGACTGATCTTTTCGGCAACAAACAGGCTGCCCCGCTGCGCGACGATGCCGCCCGAGGCGTGCCGGAAAACGTGCTGCTCGAAGATTACGGCAAGCTGCTGGGCGGCAAGGCGCGGCTGCAATTCCTGCTCCCCGTGCTGTCGCGCCTGGGCTTCATCGAGCGCCGCAACAAGGTGCTGCACGAGGGGCCGCTGCTAGACCTCGCCTTCGATTACGCCGAGCTCGCCCCGCGCATCCTCGACGGCGCGCTGGCCGATGTGCTGGTTGCCCCCCAAGGGGACTTCCTTCGGGGCGCGGTCAACGGCAAAAATGCGGCAAATATGGCGTCGACCGCAACCGGAGACGCTTGATGTTCCGCTTGGAAAAACTCGAAGTCGTCCATTGGGATTTCTGGCAACGCCTGGTGCTGCCGCTCGATGCCGCCATCGTCACCATCGTCGGCCCCAACGGTTCCGGCAAGACCACGCTGCTTGATGCCCTGCGCACCCTGCTGGCGCTCGACTGCTCGAAGAAGCGCGACTACAAGCGCTACGTGCGGCGCAATGGTGAAGATTTCTGCTGGCTGCGCGGCGTCGTCGACAACCGCCGCCAGCCCTCCGGCAAGCGGCCGTTCTGGCCACCGTTTTCCAGCGACACGGTAACGCTGGCCTGTCGCATCGAGAAAAAAGGCGGCGAATGGACACGACATTACCTGATCGCCGAAGGCGACATGCCCATCGAAGCCCTGCAAGGCAGTGCCACGCAACTCGGTGTCCGTGAATACCAGCAAGTGCTGCATGGCGCCGGCCTGACGCCTGCCATCGGCCAAGTGCTGTCGCTGGAACAGGGGCAGACCGACAAGCTCTGCGAACTCTCGCCCAAGGCCTTACTCGATCTGGTCTTTCAGGTTTTCGGCGACCGCGACGTGCTCGACCGCTATCAGGAAGCCCGTCAGCATCAGGAAGCGACGCGCCGCGAGCTGATCGAACTGGAAGCTCAGCTCGACCGCCTGCAACTGAAGATCAAGAACACCGAACTCGACGTCGACAATTACCAGACCTGGTGCAGGCTGAACGATGACCGTACCCGCCTGTTCAGCGAAACCCGCCCCCGGCTGGAATATCACCTGCTCGGCGACTCCATCCTCAAGGGGCGTTCGCAAATTATTGGCATGCAGCGCGAATGGCGCGCTTTGCTGGCTGAAAAAACGGGCCTGCAAGCCCGTCGACCGCAAGCAGGAGCCGATTTATCCGCTGCCGAAACGCAACGTAGCGCCGCGCGCGATGCCGAACAACGCGCCATCGATGCGCAAGCGCCGATCAACCGCGAAGCCGGCAAACTCGACGGCCTGCTCAATGAACGCGACCGCCTGCTGCGCCTGTCCAGGGAAGCCGGCGGCAACCCGGAAGCCCTTGTCCACCAGCAAGGCGAAGCAGAAACGCAACGTAACGCGCTGACTCTCGAACTCGCCGGCTGGCAAAACCAGCAGCGCGAACTGGAGGCCGTCATTGCCGCGCTGGCCAGCGGTCAACGCGCCGAACCGGGCGATATTCGCGCATTTCGCGCGGCACTGGACAATGCCGGCATCGCCCACGATCTGCTGGTCGATCTGGTTGAAATCACCGACACCGATTGGCAAAAGGCTGTCGAAGCCCTGCTCGCACCCTTTGCTCATCTCGTCATCCTGCATCGCGAGCGCGATGCCGAAGCGGCCTTCGCCTTGGGCGAAAAGCACAAATACCGCCATTTCATCGTGCCCGAGCGCAGCGAACCGACGCTGCACGCGCCGGGCAGCATCGCCGAAGTCGTGCATTTTCGTCGCCCCGTTCCCGGCTGGGTCGACAAGCTGCTCGACCGCACGCAGCGCGTTGAAGATGCCCATGCCGGCGCCCGGCTACCACGTGCCCAGGATTGGGTAACGAAAAGCGGCTACCTGCGCGAGCGGCGCGGCGCGCGCCATGCCGCGCCGGAATTCGCCCGTTTCGGTGCCGCCCGGCTGACCGCCGTGCAAGCCCAACTGGCCGAACTCGCCCCGCGCATCGCCGGACATGAAACCCGCATCGACGAATGTAACCAGATCATCGCCACCTGCCGCGCCCACCTGGCCGGAGAAAGCGCCACGCAAACTCTGGCTGCCCGTGCCGCCGAATTTGCCGCAGCCGAAACGCAGCAAGCCAATCTGGAAGAGCGCCGCAAGCAAGTTCAAAAAGATCTAAACACGACCCGCAGCCAACGCGATGCCGCTGAGGAGACTTGGCGAAAGGCGGAACGCGCCGTCGAAATCATCGCCACGCAGTTGCTGGAAATCGACAAACGTCTGGCCGAAAAATCCAACAAACCGGCCCGACTGGAACAGGCCAGACGTCTGCAAGCCCTGCGCCAAAGCCGCCGCACGCTGTCCGCCCAGTGGCTCGACGAAACAGCCAATGCCGAAGTCGCCCGCGAATGGGAAAGCCTTGCTGCCATCGACCGGGAAATCGGCAAGATCGAACGCGATCTGGGCGAAAAAACCTGGATCACCGACGCCAGCATCCTCATTACCCGCGACAAACTGAAAGCCGATGTCACCAGGCAGGGCGAGGAACTGGCCGAGCGCCAGCGCGATAACCAGATGGCCGAGAAGCAGACCATGGCGGCGCGCGAGCAATACGTCCATGTCCTGCGCGCCACCGTCCGCCGCTACGCCCGCAACCTGCGCACCCTGGGTGAAATGGCCAGCATCAAGGTCGAAGCCGAGTTGCCGCTGCTGGCCGACGACGACCTCGCGCTGACGCAGGCCGCACTGTCGGTCAAGTTCGATTTCGACGAAAAAGGCTTCATGGGCCTGAACGATGGCGACGCCTCCGGCGGTCAACAAGTGATGAAATCGCTGATCCTGTTGATCGCGCTGATGATGGAAGAATCGCACCCCGGCGGCTTCGTCTTTATCGACGAACCTTTCGCCCACCTCGACATCGTCAACATCGACCGCGTCGCCGGCTTCCTCAAGGCCACGCAGGCACAATATCTGCTGACCACGCCGGTCACCCACAATGTCAATGTGCACGATCCGTCGCTGCTGACCCTGGTCACCTTCAAGAAAAAACCGGGCGAAACCTGGGCGCCGCGTGTCGGCGTATTGGTACGCGACACCCAATAGCGATGGCGAACACAAGGCAGCTTGATCTCTTCGAGGACTCGCGCAATGTGACGCTCAACAACGCCGTCCTAGCAGCATTCACCGCCCACAATCCTGATACGGCAGCATTGGCTATCGCTGCCCTGCACGACGAATTTCCCCATCACCACGACCTGCCCGCCCATCGCCTGCTTCTTGGACAACTGCTGGATTTTCTGCGCGAACTTCAGCCCACCAGCCTGCCATCACGGCACCAGCAGCTCACGCAAACCCTGCTGCCACTTGCCCGGCAACTCTTCGGAAGCACCCAGACCGCAGTTTGGGCGCGCCCGCTGTGGGCCATGCTCGCCCAAACTGCGGCCACAGTGGGCTACGACAACGCCCACCCGGAAATCCACGCAGCGGCGCTCTGGCTAGCTGCCGACGCACCGGATGCAGCACACTCCGCCATCGAGAAAATCCCGTCCTGGCGCCGCATCCCCGCGCCCCTGGCCTGGATGACCGAAATCGAGATCAAGCAAGGCGCACCGGAAACCTGGTGGCCCCTGATGGCCGAGTTGGCCTGGCTGGCGCCGGAACGGCTCGACGCACTGCTTGTGATCGCCCCGGTTGCGGTCAACCGTCTAAAAACGAGTTTTTTGACCACCTTTGAAAACAATGGCGAACACCACGACCTCGCCTGGTTCCCCGCCTGGCTGCTAATCCACCACAGTAAACTGCGCGACTTGCTGCGCCCGGCACAGCCCGCGCAGAACACACCTGCTCAGGCCTTCCACCTGCTGCTTGACCTGCTGCATCTGGAAAGAACCGGTCAGCAGGGAACCCAAATTCCGCACCGCGCCAAGCTCCGCGCCTTGGCCCCCGATCTTTTTGCCGACTTCATGCGCAGTCGCTGACCCGCCATGTCATCGATAGAAAGCGAACTCATCGCCGGCGCCTCACTGGCCAGCCCGCAAGCCAGCCGGCGGCGCTTTGTGCGATGGGAGGCGACTGGTGCACCATTGGCCTTGCCAAGCGCCCAAAGCGACCTGCTGCGGCGCTGGGTCAAGCCCAATCAGACACGCCGCAAATGGACAACCCTGCTCGCCGACGCTGGCAGTCCGCATCTGGAAACCGCCTTGCAACTCGCCGACTGGTTGCTGCGCCACGGCTGGTCGGTGCAATACGAAAAACGTGCGGGGAGTCGCTGGAACATTACCTGGCTGGAATTTCCTCACCTCGCTGCTCTGCGTGAACTCTTCCAACTGCCCAACCCGGAACGATTGAACGAAGATTGGGCGACCGCCAGCGCACACCGCTTTACCGATGCGGAGATTGCTGCCGCCCATGCCGCCCTGGCCGAATTACCGCTGGCTCGCCGGCTGCAACGCTTCCACCTGCTCAAAAGTCTTGCGCACTGGCGCGAGGAAAACCGGCAAGGCACGCGCCGCGATTTCGCACTGCTCGCCCGAGGCGACAGCAAAAGCGTCACCGCCGCCGAATGGAACTGGCTGGCTACTGCGGTTGACCTCGAAAAAAGCGGCATTTTCGAGCATACGCCGCACCTGCTGGTCGCCGGACCGATCCGCCTCCATACCGCCACCGGCATCATCGATCTGAATGCCAGCGCCGACTGGAGTGCGCTCACCCCGGAAACCATCGCCACTGCTCAATATTGCGATGGTCAGCCGCGTGTCTGGCGGCTCATCGAAAATCTGACCAGCTTTGAGCGCAGCGCCCGTCAGCGTACATCGGACATGGCCGTTGTCTGGCTACCCGGTTTTCCACCCAGCTGGTGGCAGGAGAGCATGCGCCACCTCCTCCTCGGCGCCCCGGCACCCGCCGAAATCGCCTGCGACCCGGATCCGGCAGGCATCGCCATCGCGCTGCAGGCTGCCAAGCTCTGGGAAGCAGTGCATCTATCCTGGCTACCCTTCGCCATGCGGCGCGACGATTTGTTGGCCGCGCGCCAGCGTAAGCCGCTGACTGAGCACGATCGCCTGCAACTCGCCCAATTGCTCGCCGGAACGCTTCCGCCCGTTATGCGCCAACTCGCCGACACCCTGCTCGAACTGGGCGAAAAAGCAGAACAGGAAGCCTATCTTTGAGTTTGCCGCATCGTTATAATGTATATACGTTCATGAATATACAAAAGGAGCGACGCATGCTGACGACCGCAAAAATATTTCATTCCGGGCATAGTCAGGCCGTCCGCCTGCCCAAGGCTTTCCGGCTGGCCGGCGATGAAGTGTGGATCAGCAAGAACGAAGCAACCGGCGAGATCACCCTGACGCCGAAAAAGGCGCTCAGCGATATCGATGCGCTTTTTCAACTGATTGAATCCGCCGAAGTTCCAGAAAGCTTTCTTGCCGAGCGCGACAACGACAGCGGAGAGTTCCGGGAGATTTACTGATGCTGCGTTACCTGCTGGATACCGACATTTGCAGCTACGCCATCAAACGCAAGGAAGCTACGCTGCTCAAACGGGTTCGCGAAGGCCTGATCGCCGAGGAAATCGCCATCTCCGTGATCACTCGTGGCGAGTTGCTCTACGGCCTCGCCCTGCTGCCGGAAGCCATTTCGCTTGCCCGTGCGGTGCATGCTTTTCTCGATACCGTGCCCTGCCTCGACTGGAACAAGGAAGCGGCCAACCGCTACGCGACGTTGCGCGCGCACCAGAAAATCACGGGCAATCCCATCGGCTACATGGATACGCAGATCGCTTCCCACGCCCTCGCCGAAAATCTTACGCTGGTGACCAACAACGAACGGCACTATGGCCGGATCGATGGCCTGCAACTGGTTAACTGGGCCAGTTCCAATACCTGAACCCCAAAAAAATTCCCCTGCCCCAAGCAAAGAAAATGCGCCTCCTCCTCGCCATTCCGATTGCCCTCATCCTCGCGGCCTGCGGCGACAAACCACCTCCCGCCGCCACACCGGCCAAGGCGGCGTTAACCGTCACCGTCACCCAACCCGAATTGCGCGACTGGCCGCAAACGCTTTCGGCCAGCGGCAATGTCGCGGCCTGGCAGGAAGCGGTGATCGGCCCGGAAATCAGCAATTACCGGATCACCGAAGTGCTGGCCAATGTCGGCGATGTGGTGGAGAAGGGCGACGTGCTGGCGCGCATCGCCAGCGATGCGGTCGACAGCGAACTGTCCGAGGCGCGCGCTGCGGTGAGCGAAGCCGAGGCGACGCTAGCCGAGGCGCGGGCCAACAACGAACGCGCACGGCAGCTCCGGGAGAAAGGCTTCTACAGCGCGCAGCAAGGCATCCAGACCCAGACCGCCGCCGACACCGCGCTGGCCCGCCTCAACGCCGCCAAGGCGCGCTACCAATCGGCCGCGCTGCGGCGCTCCAAGGCCGATGTCGTGGCGCCCGACGACGGGATCATCTCGGCTCGCAAGGCGACGGTCGGCTCACTGACCGAAAATGGGCAGGAACTGTTCCGCCTGATCCGCGGCGGCCGTCTCGAATGGCGCGCCGAAGTCACCTCCGGTGAACTCGGGCGCCTCAAAGCCGGCCAGCCGGTCCGGCTGGACACCCCGAACGGCGGCACGATCAGCGGCAACATCCGCGCCGTGGCGCCGACTGTTGACCCGCAGACGCGCAACGGGATCGTCTATGTCGACCTGCCCCCGGAAGCCGGAAAATTGCTCAGCGCCGGTATGTTCACGCGCGGCGAATTCGATCTCGGGCCGCGCCCGGCACTGACCCTGCCACAGTCCGCCGTGCTGTTGCGCGAGGGCTTTGCCTACGTATTCCGCATCGAAAATGTCGTCGACGGCAACGCGCGCGTCGTCCAGACCAAGATCGGCACCAGCCGTCGTGTCGGTGAACGCATCGAAGTAAGCGGACTCGATGCCGGCGCCCAGGTTGTCACCAGCGGCGCCGCCTTCCTCGCCGATGGTGACACCGTGCGCCTTGTCGCCGAAACCACCGGCAAAACGCAGCGATGAACGTTTCCGCCTGGTCGATCCGGAATCCGATTCCGGCCATCCTGCTGTTCCTGATGCTCACCCTGCTCGGCGTCATGGCGTTCAAGGCCATGAAGATCCAGCAGTTTCCCGACATCGACCTGCCGACAGTCACGGTGACCGCCAGCCTGCCCGGCGCGGCACCGGCGCAGATGGAAACCGAGGTTGCACGCAAGATCGAGAACGCGGTTGCCACGCTGCAGGGAATCAAGCACATCTACACCAAGGTGCAGGACGGTACGGCCATCGTTACCGTCGAATTCCGCCTCGAAAAGCCGACCCAGGAAGCGCTCGACGATGTGCGCGACGCCGTTTCGCGCATCCGCGCCGACCTGCCGGGCGACCTCAAGGACCCGGTCATTTCCAAGGTCAATCTGGCCGGCGCGCCGATCCTGACCTACACCGTCGCCTCGACGCGCATGGACGACGAGGCGCTGTCGTGGTTCGTCGACAACACGGTGACCAAGGCGCTGCTCAGCGTGCGCGGTGTCGGCGCCGTGGCCCGCGTCGGCGGCGTGACCCGCGAAATCGACATCGAGCCCGATCCGGCCCGGCTGCTCGCGCTCGGCGCCACGGCCGCCGACATTTCGCGCCAGTTGCGTCAGATCCAGCAGGAAGCCTCGGGCGGCCGCGCCGATGTCGGCGGCATCGAGCAGTCGGTGCGCACCATTGCCACCGTAAACTCGGCCGCTGAACTCGGGCGCATGGAAATCGCGCTCAGCGACGGGCGCCGGATTCGCCTCGACCAGCTGGCGACGGTCAGCGATACCGTCGCCGAACAGCGCTCGGCCGCGCTGCTCAACGGCAAGCCGGTGGTCGGCTTTGAAATCGTGCGCAGCCGCGGTGCCGGCGAGGTCGATGTCGCCGACGGCGTCCGCGCGGCGCTGGAAAAATTGAAAACGGACTACCCGGACATCACAATCACCGAAGCCTTCAATTTCGTCGATCCGGTAGAAGAAAACTTCGAGGGTTCGATGTCGCTGATGATCGAAGGCGCCATTCTAGCGGTCATCGTCGTCTGGCTCTTCCTGCGCGACTGGCGGGCAACGCTGGTGTCGGCCACGGCGCTTCCGCTGTCGATCATTCCGACCTTCGGCGCGATGTACCTGATGGGCTTCACGCTCAATGTCGTCACCCTGCTCTCGCTGTCGCTGGTCGTCGGCATCCTGGTCGACGACGCCATCGTCGAGATCGAGAACATCATGCGCCACCTGCGCATGGGCAAGACCCCGCTGCAGGCGGCCATGGAAGCCGCCGACGAGATCGGTCTGGCGGTCATCGCCACCACTTTCACGCTGATCGCCGTCTTCCTGCCGACTGCCTTCATGAGCGGCGTGCCGGGAAAATTCTTCGTTCAGTTCGGGTGGACCGCGGCGATTGCGGTTTTCTTCTCGCTGGTCGTCGCCCGCATGCTGACGCCGATGATGGCCGCCTATTTCCTCAAGCCGCCGCGTGGCAAGCATGACGAGCCGCGCTGGCTGAAAATCTATGGCGGCTGGGCAGCCTGGTGCCTGCAGCACCGCCTGCTGACGCTGGCCGCCGCGGCCTTCTTCTTTTTCGGCTCCTTCACGCTGGTGCCGCTGCTCGACAAAGGCTTCCTGCCGCCCGACGACCTGTCGCAAACCCAGGTCTATTTGTCGTTGCCGCCGGGCAGCACCTTCGCGGACACCTTGGCTGCTGCCGAGGAAGCGCGCCGCCTGGTCGAGCAAAACCCGCATGTGAAGATGGTCTATACCGCCATCGGCGGCGGCGCCGCCGGCAGCGACCCCTTCGCCCCGCGCGGCGCCGCCGAGGTACGCAAGGCGACGCTGACCATCAACATGACGCCGCGCAAGGAACGCGGCGGCGTCAGGAAGCAGGATGTCGAAAGCCGCTTGCGCGAGGCGCTGGCCGTGCTACCCGGGGTCCAGGTCAAGGTCGGCTTCGGCGGTTCCAGTGAAAAATACGTCCTGGTGCTGGCCAGCGAAAACGGCGAGTTGCTCTACCAGCATGCGCGCGTCGTCGAGCGCGAATTGCGCACCATCCCCGGCATTGGCGCCGTCACCAGCACCGCCAGCCTGGTTCGCCCGGAACTCGTCGTTCGCCCGGATTTCGACCGCATGGCCGACCTCGGCGTCACCTCGGCGGCAATCGCCGACACCCTGCGCATCGCCACCGCCGGCGACTACGACCAGAATATCGCCAAGCTCAACCTGAGCCAGCGCCAGATCCCCATCGTCGTCAAGTTGCCGTCGCAGGCACGTCAAGATTTGTCGCTGCTGGAGCGCCTGACCGTTCCCGGCAAGCACGGCCCGGTCATGATCGGCAACGTGGCTACGCTGAGCCTGGCCGGCGGCCCGGCTGAAATCGACCGCTACGACCGCCTGCGCAATGTCAATTTCGAAATCGAACTGAACGGCCAGCCGCTCGGCGAAGTCGAAGAACAGGCACTGGCCCTGCCCAGCCTCGCCAACCTGCCGCCCGGCATCCTGCAGACCACGGTCGGCGACGCCGAGGCGATGGGCGAATTGTTCGAGAGTTTCGGCCTCGCCATGCTCACCGGCGTGCTCTTCATCTACATCGTGCTGGTCCTGCTGTTCAAGGATTTCGTTCAGCCGGTGACCATTCTCGCCGCTCTCGTCCTGTCGGTACCCGGCGCCTTCCTGGCGCTGTTCGTCACGCAGAGCGCGCTGTCGATGCCTTCGATGATCGGCCTCATCATGCTGATGGGCATCGCCACCAAGAACTCGATCCTGCTCATCGACTACGTCATCCTGGCCCGCCGCGAGCACGGCCTCGACCGCTGGCACGCGCTGCTCGACGCCTGCCGGAAACGCGCGCGGCCGATCATCATGACGACGGTGGCGATGGGCGCCGGCATGCTGCCGATCGCGCTCGGCATCGGCACCGACCCGAGCTTCCGGGCGCCAATGGCGATCGTCGTCATCGGCGGCCTGATTACCTCGACCTTCCTCAGCCTGCTGGTGATCCCGGTCGTCTTCACCTTCGTCGACGATGCCGTGACCTGGCTCAAGCAGCACCTGCCCAAGGCGCACGCCTGATGGACAACATTTTTGCCGGTATTCCGGCGTCGACCGCAACAGCGGAAGAATTTTCGCAACTGTTGCAGCGGCCCGGCCTGCGCATCGAACGCATCGTCTCCACCAGCCACTGCAGCCCGCCGGATTTCTGGTACGAGCAGGCGGACGGCGAGTGGGTACTGCTGATCGAGGGCGCGGCGCGCCTGCGTTTCGCCGATGAAAGCGCGGCCCGCCAGCTCAAGCCCGGCGACTTCGTCGACATCGCCCCGCAGCGCCGCCATCGCGTGGACTGGACAGCGCCGGATCAGCCGACGATCTGGCTGGCGATTCATTATTCGGCGACCCCATGACATTCGCCGCCCTCGGCCTCGACGCCCCGCTGCTTGAAACCTTGAATCGCCTCGGCTATCGGACGCCGACGCCGGTGCAAGTCCAGGCCATACCGGCGATCCTGAACGGGCGCGATCTGATGGCGGCGGCGCAGACCGGCACTGGCAAGACCGCCGCCTTCGCCCTGCCGCTGCTGCAGCGACTGGCCGCTGCCAGCGTACCGGTAGCAGCCAACTCGGTGCGCTCCCTGGTGCTGGCGCCGACCCGCGAACTGGCCGAACAGGTGCACGAGAGCTTCCGCGCCTATGGCAACGGCCTCGCACTGCGCACCTATGCCGTCTATGGCGGGGTCAGCATCAATCCGCAGATGATGGCGCTACGCAAGGGCGTCGATGTCATCGTCGCAACACCCGGCCGTTTGCTCGATCTTTACCGGCAAAATGCAATCAAGTTCGGCCAGCTGCAGGTTCTGGTGCTCGACGAAGCCGACCGCATGCTCGACCTCGGCTTTGCGCGCGAACTCGACGCCGTGTTCGCCGCCCTGCCCAAGCGCCGCCAGACCCTGCTCTTCTCGGCGACCTTCTCCGACGCGATCCGGGCGATGGCCAGGACGCTGCTCCGGGACCCTCTGTCCATCGAAGCCAGCCCACGCAACACTGCCGCCAGGAGCGTCCGCCAGCAGGTGATTCCGGTCGACAAAAAGCGCAAGCCGGAACTCTTCCTTCACCTGCTGAAAAGCCGGCGCTGGGGCCAGACGCTGGTTTTCGTCAAGACCCGCAAGGGAGCCGAGCAACTGGTCGCCACGTTGCTGGCGCACAAGGTCGGCGCCGACGCGATCCACGGCGACAAGCCGCAAGCCTCCCGCCAGCGCGCGCTCGACCGCTTCAAGGCGGGCGAAGTGCAAATCCTGGTGGCGACCGACGTCGCGGCGCGCGGACTCGATATCGACGACCTGCCGCAGGTGATCAACTTCGACCTGCCGATCGTCGCCGAGGACTATATTCACCGCATCGGCCGCACCGGCCGCGCCGGCGCCAGCGGCGAGGCGATCTCGCTGGTCTGCGCGGACGAGGTCGATCTGCTCGGCGCCATCGAAGCGCTGACCCGGCAGACGCTCGAACGCTCGGAAGAACCCGGCTTCGAACCCGACCATCGCGTCCCGGTGACCAATGCTGCCGGTCAACCCGTAAAAAAGCCGAAAAAACCCAAGCCATCCAAGGTCGCAACTACCCGCTCCGCGAGAGGCGTTCCCGGCAACTGGGTCGGCTTCGACGCGCCCGGGGCAGGCGCCCGGCCAAGAACGGCGAAACCCGGCGCCCGAACAGCGCCGCACAAGCCGCGCTCGCGTTAAGCCATTCGCTGCAGCACCGGACTATTGTCGGTGCTCACTGGTTTGGCCACCAAATTCCATCACCGCGACCAATCTGCACCACTTCATTGACCAAGCCCAGTGACAGCCGATGGCCAAAATTCAAAATCCCGGCCCCCGGGCACTTACAACTGAAGCAATTTCGAATCCTTGATGCTTACTTGCTCTGAATGCGATTCAGATAATCAACCAGGGCAAGGAGGCGGCCCCTTATATACATGTCCATATCATACGGAACGTCGAAGTAATACTCAGCAGCCTTGGCCCTGTCCTGGCTGTACCTGTTGCCCCAAGCCGGCATGTCGCGGTCTCCGTGGCCTTTGACGATCTCCCGACCATCAATCATGTTGTAAATTCGCTCGACAGGGAAAACTCCGCCATTGCGTTTCTTGATTGTAGTCAGGTCGGGAGGAGCTGTCTTAAGTACATCAATAACATAGCCACTCCCCTTCCCATCTTGGCCATGACATAGCGCGCAGCTATTCAAGTACTCGTTTCTTCCTACATCCCTGCCTCCGCTATAGTCGCCAGCAATTGCAGTTCCACCCGCCCCAAGAAACGCTGCGGAAATCAGAGTTACTAGATGTTTTTTCATGGCAGACTCCTGCTCCCTAAAAAAGAAGATACTCGTTTTTTTATAGCACAGGCCACTGCTGTCCGGTTAAATAGTGAATAGATTCAGTTGGTTGCTTGGACTTGGGTTTTCCGAACTGTACTCGCCATCCGGAAACGCTTGCTGCAAGGGCATCTTCTCGAAGAGCGTGAGCGATAGAACCTGTAACAAAGTGTAGAGAGAAACGTTGAGATTCAGTTTTTTCCGAACG
>Ga0209507_1001276_pt1 | contig 20643 bp, 14 predicted proteins | sample AD_UKC028_MetaG_FD_184414 | JGI IMG/M metagenome (GOLD analysis project Ga0209507, IMG submission 184414) | Active sludge microbial communities of municipal wastewater-treating anaerobic digesters from USA - AD_UKC028_MetaG (SPAdes) (version 2) | ecosystem: Engineered > Bioreactor > Anaerobic >...
CGCACCTGATGCGCCTGCTCGGCTCGGGTAGCGGCGGACTCCTGGTGCCCGGACTCGGCATCAACGCCAGCATCTCCCCGATCGCCGCCCAGCCCGGCAAGATTGCGCTGGTCGCGCAGTCCGCCTCGGTCACCACGGCGATCATCGACCGGGCCGCGAGCACCGGGGTCGGCTTTTCGACCATCGTCCACCTTGGAGCCAGCCTCGACGTCGATCTGGCCGACGTCATCGACTGGCTGGCCGACGATCCCGACACCGAGCGCATCCTCGTCCAGTTCGACAGCGTAGCCGCTGGGCGCAAGTTCATGTCGGCGGCCCGGGCCGCGGCGCGCAACAAGCCGGTGGTGGCCATCCGCGCCGGCCGCCTCGCCACCGCGCCGGCCGGCGAGACGCCGTTTTCCGGCAACGATGTCTATGATGCTGCGCTGCGCCGCGCCGGCTGGGTGAGCATCCCGACGCTGGGTAACATCCTCGAGGCGCTCGAGGCGATGGCGCGTATCAGGCCGATGGCCGGCGACCGCCTGGCCATCGTCGCCAGCGGCAGCGGCCTGGCCAGCCTTGCCGTCGAGGCGCTCGTTCGGCGGGGCGGCAAGCGCGTGGCGCTCGCCGGCGACACCGTGCGCCGCCTGGCCGGCGTGCTCAAAACCAAGGCCACGCTCGGCAATCCGCTGATCCTGCCGCCCGGTGCCGGGCCGCTTGTCTGGGGCCAGGTCGTCGCCGCGTTGCTCGCCGATGGCGGCACCGATGCGGTGATGACCGTCTGCTCGCCGTCGCCGTTCGCGCCGCCGGCCGAGGTCGCTGTCGAAATCGGCCGTGTCTGTGCGGGCAGCGAGCGCAATGTATTTACTTGCTGGGTGGGCGGCGACTCGATGCTCGAAGCGCAGCGCATCGTCGCCGAGCTCGGCCAACTCGCTTTCGACTCCCCCGAGTCGGGCGTGGCTGCCTTCGCCGGGCTGCTCGATTACTACCGCAACCGCGAGCTACTGATGCAAATGCCGCAGTCGCTGCCCGAGGGCTATGCGACCGACACGGCGGCTGCCCATGGCGTGGTCGGCGAGGCGCTGGCCGCCGGTGCGGACATGCTCACCCCGCGCCAGGCCAGCCGCCTGCTCAAGGCCTACGGCATCAATGCCGCCGAATACACGGCGGCGGCCAGCGTCGAGGCGGCGATCGAGGTAGCCAACACCATCGGCTATCCGGTCGACCTCGACCTGCTGGCTGGTCGCAGCGAGACGCTGGGCGAAACCGCGACCGAGCTGCGCTCGCCGGCCGAAATCGAGGCTGCCGTGCGTGCCTTGCGCGCTGCCGTGCGCAATGCCCATCCGGGGCTGCGCGTGCATGGCTACCGGTTGCGCCGCAGCGCGGCACGCCGGATCATTCCGCCGCTGCGCATCGGCGTCGCCGAGGACAAGGTGTTCGGCCCGGTGATTTACCTCGGGCCCAGTGTGCATGCCGGCGACGGCGGCATCGTCGTCGGCCTGCCGCCGCTCAACCTCAATCTCGCCCAAGAACTGGTCGCGCGCAGCCGCTTCGCCGAGGATGCCCCGGCCGACCAGCGCGTCGCGCTGGAGGCGGCGGTGGGCAATGCGCTGGTTCGCCTCTCGCAGCTGCTCACCGAAGTCGACGAAGTGGTCGCCATCGACATCGACCCGCTCAATGTCGAGCCCGGCGGGGTCGTTGCCCTGGAAACTGCAGTGCACGTAGAGAAGCGCGGCCGCCACCTTGGCTTCAGGCGCTTTGCCATCCGCCCCTATCCGAAGGAGCTCGAGCGCGAGGTCGAGTGGCAAGGCCGCCAGCTGCTATTGCGGCCGATCCGTCCGGAGGACGAGAACACGCTGGGCGACCTGCTCACCTCGCTGGCCGCCGAGGATTCGCGCATGCGCTTCTTCGACACCATGCGCAAGCTGCCGCGCCAGCTGTTGGCGCGCTTCACGCAGATCGACTACGAGCGCGAGATGGCGTTGGTCGCCATCGAACGCGACGCGAACGGCTGCGAACGCTCGCTCGGCGAGGTGCGCGTCGTCGCCGACCCCGACAACGTCGTCGCCGACTTCGCCCTGGTCGTCAGTTCCTCGCTCAAGGGCAAGGGGCTGGGGCAGCTGCTGATGGCCGGCATCATCGACTATGCGCGCAGCCGCGGCATCCACGAACTGCGCGGCGAGACGCTGGTCGGCAACCTGCGCATGCAGAACCTGGCCCGGCACTGCGGCTTCTCCGTCCAGGCCGGTGCCGACCCGGGGACGGTCGACATGCGCCTCGTCCTGCAGGAGAAGGCACCCGCCGGGTGAAAAATGGTGCGGCCAGCCCCGCGCCATCAAGAAAATTGGCCGATTTCCGGTGTCGACCGCGACGGTCTGACGGAGCGTTCGTTCAAGTCGCTGTGTGGTGCGAAACCTTGGGCAACTGGTGCGATACTTCCCAAATTGATCCTCCGTGCCAACTTCTTCTACGCGATTGCCGACGAGCCACAGTTGTGTCGGCTGCTGTTACTCCCGAGGCGTAATGGCCAGGCCGCGAAATGTCTGGTGGGCTGCGGGCAGCTTCTTGCACTCGACGCCGTCGATCTTCACGCCGCCGTCGTCGCTCAGCAATTGCACGCGGCCGCTCCCCGGGATCGCGAACAGGGCCTCGGGCCGCAGTTCCTTGAGATCGATGTCCGCAACCGGAGTAGCTGCATCCGCGGCCTGGCCCGACCAGCGGTACAGCGCAAAACTGCCGCTGTCGGCCGGAGGCCCGGCGACGATCAGGTAGGACGAGCCAACGCGTTCGATACTGCGGATACCGCGCTGTCCAAGGTCGAGTTCGATCGTGGCGCCGAAGCGGGCGCGGCCGCCAGCGATCACTTCGCCCGGATTAAGGAGTGGGATGACTAGTGCCCGCTGCTGCGGCACCGGGTTGCGCAGCCCGATCAGCAGCGTGCCGTCGGGTGTCGCGGCCAGCCCTTCGATGTTGAGGCCGCCGTCGGCCTCGGCCGCGAGACGCGCCGCGTCGCCCAGCCGGTAGGGCTTGAGCGCATCGGCCTCGGTCATGTCGCGTAACAGATCGACGTAGGCTTGACCGACTGGCTTGAGGGTCGGCGGCTGGCTGGGCACGATCTCGGTTGCAAAGAAGCGGTGCCGGCTCGGCCGGGTCTTGCCCTTGCTGTTGCGGCCATGCGAGGTGATCCAGTAAATGCGTGTGCCGATGGCCGCAGCGCCTTCGATGTCCGATTCCTCATCGGCATCGGTGGCGAGAAATTTTGACAGATCCAGCGAACCGACTGCCTGCGCTTGCCCTTGCCGGTAGATATGGAGCGTGTTGTGCTCGTCGTCACCGACGACGAAGTAGGCGGCATCGAGCGCGACAGCCGCTGACGCGTCGCACGGGCCGCTGTAGGTCGTGATCTGCTGCGCGCCGGAGTACGCCGGCAGGCCGGCGGCGATGAGCGCTGTCAGGGCGGACTTTGCAAGTGTGTTCATCGTGTATCTCCTGTTTTCTGACGAAACCGGGTCGGGTCATCTAGCCGTTGCCGGCCTGCTGCCCGGCGAGGGGCAGGGTAATGACGAACTCGGTGAGTTGTCCGAATGAACTGGCGGCGATGCTGCCGCCATGCGCCAGGACGATGGATCGGGCAATCGCCAGACCGAGGCCGCTGCCTTCGCCGGCGTGGTCGACGCGGACGAAGCGCTCGAAGAGCGTGCGCAGGGCGGCGGCGGGAATCGGCGGACCGGAATTGCTGACCGTGATGACTGCCGCGTCTTCCTGCCGGCGTACCGACAAGGCGACCCGGCCCGCCGCCGGGGTGTGCTGGATGGCATTGACCAGCAGGTTGCCGATCGCACGTTGCAACATCAGGCGGTCGCCGCGAACCGTCAGGTCTTCCCCGTCCAGCGCCAGTTGCTGGCTTTCCGCCAGAATGCCGTAGTAGTCGAACAACTGGCGACCCAGGTCGAGCAGCCGGACCGCCTCGTGCTGTGGGACGACCAGGCCGTTATCCGCCTTGGCCAGAAACAGCATGTCGGCGATCATCCGCGACAGGCGCTCGTATTCCTCAAGATTCGACGCCAGCAGGTCGCGGTATTCGTCGTCGCTGCGCGGCTTGGCGAGCGACACTTCGGTCTGCATGCGCAGGGTGTGGATCGGCGTGCGCAGTTCGTGGGCGAGGTCGGCGGAAAAGTCGGAGAGGCGCTGGAAGGATTCCTCCAGCCGGCCGAGCATGGCGTTGAAGGCGCCGACCAGTTCGGCGAGTTCCGGCGGCACGTTCGCCTCCGGAATGCGCTCGGCCAGTTGCCCGGCGGAAATGCGGCCGGCGGTCTGGGCGATGGCGCGCACCGGGTGCATGCCGTGGCGGGCGATCAGGATGCCGACGACGACGGTAAGCAGGGCGGCGGCGAGCAGCGCCAGCCAGAAGTCGCGCTGCAACTGGTCGAGGAAATCAGTGTGGTGGCGGATGTCGCGGCCGACGACGACGCGCGCCGTTTCTCCCCAAGCCGTTTCCAGGCCGCCGGCGACGACGCGATAGTCGCGGCCGCCGAGCGCCAGGCGGCTCGGTGTTTCGCCGACGGCGCCGGCCGCAGCGGCCAGTTCGCCGGCGAGGGCAGTTTCCGGCCAGCGGAAAATCGCCCCTTTTTCGCTGTCGACCGCAACGATCACCCCGTGTTCGCCGGTCAGCGCATCGCCGAGCCGGGCGGCGAGGGCGGCCGGCGACTGCTCGCGGCTGCCGACATGGCGGGCCAGGGCCAGCTTGCCGAGCAGTTCGTGGGCGTCCAGTTCGGTCATGTGGGCATCGGCCGAGCGGCTCAGGTAGGCGCCCAGCGCCGCGAAAACCAGCGTCGCCAGCAGCGCGAAGGCGAGCGACAGGCGCAGCGTGATCGAATGCCGCCAGTGCGTCACGGTCAGCGGATTTCCATGACGTAGCCCATGCCGCGCAGGGTGTGGATCAGCTTCGGCGCGAAATCGTCGTCGACCTTGGCGCGCAGGCGGCGGATGGCGACTTCGACGACATTGGTGTCGGAATCGAAATTCATGTCCCAGACCTGCGAGGCGATGAAGCTGCGCGACAGCACCTCGCCCGGCCGCCGCAGGAACAGTTCGAGCAGCGCGAATTCCTTGGCTGTCAGGTCGATGCGCCGCCCGGCGCGGGTCGCGCGGCGTTTCAGCACGTCGAGTTCGAGGTCGGCGAGGGCCAGCGTTTCGGCGTCCCGGGCGCGGCCGCGCCGCAGCAGCGTGCGCACGCGGGCGAGCAGTTCGGAAAAGGCGAAGGGCTTGACCAGATAATCGTCAGCCCCCAGTTCCAGTCCTTTGACCCGGTCCTCGACCTGGTCGCGCGCGGTCAGGAACAGCACCGGCAGCTCGCGCCCGGCAGCGCGCAGGGCCTTCAGCACCTGCCAGCCGTCGAGCCCCGGCAGGTTGACGTCGAGGATCAGCAGATCGTGCTCGCCGGCCAGCCCCTCATGCATGCCGTCCACCCCGTTGCGCACCAGGTCGGCGGTGAATCCGGCCTCGCTCAGGCCCTGCTTGAGGTAATCGCCGGTCTTCGCTTCGTCTTCGACGATGAGGATTTTCATGGCCGCATTTTGCCCGAGTGCTCGCCGGTTTGCCGAAAGCCTTTAATTGGGGCCGCTGGTTACCGGCAACTGTTCGCGCAGTCGTTCAATGGCATTGGCCTCACCGCGAATACGGAAACGGGCGCCATCTTCATCCGCAGCTTCCGCAAGCACTTCGCAATTGGCGTAGATTTCCCCGCGCAGTTGCTGGGCCGACCATGGCAGGAAGATTTCGGCCTCGACCAGATCCTTGCGGAAGAAGGCGACGATGGTCTCCCGCAACCGGGCCACCTCGTCCGGCCGGCGGGCGCTCATTACCACACAATCCGGGTAGCGGGCGCGCAAGGCCGCCGTGCATTCAGCTTGGGCCGCTTCGTCGCCGACGTGGTCGATCTTGTTGAAGATGCGCAGGCGCGGCACTAGGTCGGCGTCGATTTCCGCCAACACCGTGTCGGTGACTTCCAGCTGGCGTTCGAAGCCGGGATCGCTGGCGTCGATGACGTGGAGCAGCAGGCCGGCATCCAGCGCCTCGTCGAGTGTCGATTTGAACGAGGCAACGAGGCCGTGCGGCAGATTCTTGATGAAGCCGACGGTGTCGCTGACCAGCACGCGCGGCACGCTTTCCGGGTGCAGCGTGCGCACCGTGGTGTCGAGCGTCGCGAACAGCTTGTTGGCGACCAGCACTTCGCTGCCGGTCAGGGCGCGCATCAGCGTCGATTTGCCGGCGTTGGTGTAGCCGACGAGCGCGACGCTGGCCAGCCCCTGGCGTTCCTGGCGGCGCGCGCGCTGCGTCTGGCGCTCGGCATCCATGGCGATGATTTCGAGCTGCAATTCGGCGATCCGGTCGCGAATCTTGCGCCGATCCAGTTCGGTGTGCGATTCGCCGGCCCCGCGCCCGCCGACCCCGCTGCGCTGGCGCCCCTGCGGCCCGGCCAGCTTGGCCGCCTCGCGCAGGCGCGGCGCCATGTAGCCGAGGCGGGCGATTTCAACCTGTGCCCTGGCAGCCCGTGAGCGGGCATTGCGATGGAAGATTTCGAGAATGACCATGGTCCGGTCCATCACCGCGCAGCCGCTTTCCTTTTCCAGATTGCGCGCCTGCGATGGCGAAATTTCGTGGTCGACCAGCAGCGCGCCGATCTCGCAGTCGGTGGTATGGCTGGCAAACTCCGCGATTTCCTGCCGCTTGCCGACACCCAGATAACCGGTCGTATCGAAGCTGGCGCGCTTCTGCAAGAAGGTGTGAACGACTTTGAAACCGAGCGTTTTCGCGAGATCGCGCAGTTCGGTTAGCGATGCCTCGAATTCGATGTCGCTGACGTTCGGCAGTTGGACGGACGCCACGAGGGCGTTCATGGGCTTTTCTTCGACTTCACTGGTCATGCGCGGCTTGTTTCTCTTGAGTGGGAAAAGGCAGATAGTACCTGCCTACGGCGTGATTGCCGGCCCGGAATGTCGGGGCCGGCATGTCAAAAATCGGCACAAATTCCCGGTTGACCGCGAGCGCCGCCTGCTACCGGGGGGGTGGTTGTTCATCGCCCGCCCTCGGTCAGCAAGCATTTGTGTTCGGTGTCGAATAGCAAAGCAAGATTACAGACTTGTAATTTTGCCGTTAGGGGCATGTCGACCGCAGCAATGCAGCATCCATCAATGAAGCTGCCATGCTCTGCCTCAGCCCGGGGGGCTGGCGCCACGCCAAACCAGCCACCATCCTGGCGTTTTGTCCATGTAGTTACGATAGTCCTCGCCGAAAGCCTTTAATGCCTGGGCCTCCGCGCGTCGAGCCAGGCGAACGTAGTTCACGACAAGGATCGGAAATAAGGTCAAGGTGATCAGGGTCGGCCATTGCAGAAGGAAGCCCGTCATTACCAGAATGAAAGCCGCAGGTGGCGGGAACTGCTTTGTCGGCGTCGGCGGCCTAGGCGCCCAGGGACAGCGCGGATTGTGGTTTCATGATGGTTCTCCAAAATGGTGGCTTGAAATATCCAGATCGCCGATGCTCTCCTGACACCTTGAAGTCTGTGCTTTTGTTACCGTCACTTGCATGACTTGCGAGTTACATTTTTATCAGTAATTCCCCGCCTTCAAGCGCCCCGGAGGCGCAGGGCGTTGCCGACCACGCTCACGGACGACAGGCTCATTGCCGCCGCAGCGATAACGGGGGACAACACCAGCCCGAAGAACGGATAGAGGATACCTGCGGCAACCGGCACCCCCAGTGCGTTATAGAGAAAGGCAAAGGCGAGGTTCTGCCGCATGTTGCCGACGGTTGCGACAGACAGCAGGCGTGCTCTAGCAATCCCGCGCAGATCGCCTTTGACCAGCGTGACCTGGGCGCTGTTCATGGCAACGTCGGTGCCCGTCCCCATGGCGATCCCGACATCGGCCTTGGCCAGGGCCGGGGCGTCGTTGATACCGTCGCCGGCCATGGCCACGACCTGACCCTCCCTCTGCAAGCGTTCCACGAGCGCCAGTTTGTCGGCTGGTTTGACCTCTCCGTGCACTTCGTCAATGCCTAGCTGGGCACCGACTGCCTTGGCAGTGGTCAGCCCATCGCCCGTCGCCATCACGATGCGTAGCCCCGCTTGGCGCAGGACCGTCAGCGCCTCTTGGGTGCTTGCCTTTATTGGATCGGCGACGACCAGCAGACCGAGCATCCGCCCGTCGGCCGCCAGATGCATGACGCTGGCGCCGTTTTGACGCAGGGCTTCGGCGACTGCACCAAGGGCGCCGAGATCGATTCCGTCCTGGGCCATCAGGGCGCCGTTGCCGAGAGCAAGGCGTTTGCCGCCGACCGTCCCGCGCACGCCGATGCCGGTCGCCGATTCGAACAGGTCGGCCTTTTCCAGGGCCAGCCCGCGTTCCCGCGCGGCGCGGACAATGGCGTCGGCCAGCGGATGCTCGCTGCCCTGGTCGAGACTGGCTGCCAGGCGCAGCACCTCGTCCTCGGCGACGCCTGGCGCGGCGACGGCGCGTTCGAAAGCCGGCCGCCCTTCGGTCAGGGTGCCGGTCTTGTCCACGATCAGCGTATCCACGTCTCTTAACCTTTCGATGGCTGCTGCGTCACGGAACAGTATCCCTTGGGTGGCTGCCTTGCCGGTGGCGACCATGATGGACATCGGCGTGGCCAGCCCGAGGGCACAGGGACAGGCGATGATCAGGACCGAAACGCCGTTGATTAGACCAAAAACCCAGCCCTGTTCACCGCCGAAAAGTCCCCACGAGAAGAAGCTGGCGAGGGCGATGGCGACCACAACGACGACGAAATAGCCCGCCACCACATCCGCCAGCCGCTGCATCGGCGCCTTCGAGCGCTGGGCCTGGGCGACCATCTGGACGATCTGGGCCAGCACGGTCTGGGAACCGACTTTTTCCGAACGGATCACCAGGCTGCCGGAGGTATTCATGGTGGCGCCGATCACCTTGTCGCCGGGACGTTTTGTCACCGGTAGCGGTTCGCCGGTGAGCATGGCTTCATCGATGGCACTGGAGCCTTCCAGCACCGCGCCGTCTACCGGCACCTTTTCGCCGGGGCGCACGCGCAAGGTGTCGCCAACATGGACATGGGTCAGTGGCGCATCCTCTTCCGTGCCATCGCGATTGATGCGGCGGGCCGTCTTCGGGGCGAGGCCAAGCAGCGACTTGATGGCGGCCGAGGTCTGCGAACGGGCACGCAGTTCGAGCATCTGGCCGAGCAGGGTCAGGGAAATGATGACCGCGGCAGCCTCGAAATAGACGCCAATACGACCGTGGGCGACGAAGGACAGTGGAAACAGGCCGGGAGCCAGTGTCGCCACTACGCTGTAACCGAAAGCAGCGCCGGTACCGAGGCTGATCAGCGTCCACATGTTGGGGCTGCGATGAACGAGTGACTGCCAGCCTCGGACAAAGAACGGCGCGCCGGCCCACAGCACGATGGGCAGGCTGAGCAGCAGTTCGGCCCAGGTTCGCACCAGCGGCGAGAAGCCTTCCAACTGGTGCCCGCCCATCGCCAAGACGACCACGATAATGGTCAGCGGCAGGCTGGCCCAGAAACGGCGACGAAAGTCCCGATACTCGCTGTTGTTTTCATCCTTCTCGAAATCGGGCAGCATCGGTTCGAGCGCCATGCCGCACTTGGGACAGGTGCCGGGACCGATCTGTCGAATTTCCGGATGCATTGGGCAGGTGTATTCAGCGCCGGGGACGGCGGCCTCGACCGGTGGCGGGCCCAGGTAACGCGCCGGTTCGGCATCGAATTTCGTTTTGCATTTGGCACTGCAGAAGCGGTAATGAATGCCATCCAGATCCGTCGCATGAGGAGATTCCGGCTTGACGGTCATCCCGCATACTGGATCGAGATAAGCCGTGCCGGGCATCTCGTTCCTGAAAGAGTGTTCGTGGCTCTTCATGGTGACTCCTGGCTTCGGGGTCACATCCTTGCGTGGGTGTGATCAATGCTTAGCGAATAGGCGGGCGCTACCATCTGCCTGGATGAGCAGCGTTTCGTAGGGAACGGGTGTGGCGGTTTCCATGCCCGGAGAACCCTGTGGCATGCCCGGCGCTGCAAGACCGATGGCTTTGGGTTTTTCCTTCAGCAAGCGCTGGATGTCGGTGGCGGGGACGTGTCCCTCGACGACGTAGCCACCGATTTTGGCGGTGTGGCAGGAGCCGAATCGGTCAGGCATGCCCAAGTTCTTTCGCGCTGCCGGGACGTCGTTTACGTTGTGGGCGCTTACCTTGATACCGCTCTTTTCCATATGTTCGACCCATTTTTCGCAGCAACCGCAGTATGGACTTTTGAATACTTCAATCTGCGTTGCCGATTGTGCCCAGGCCGTACCGCCAGCGATGAGGAGGAGCAACAGCAAAGAGCGAACAGGGAGTTTCAGTAGCAATGTCATGACTGTTTCCGATTTGATGCGAGTGTGGTCAGTTTGAATGGCCGATCCCGACGGGAGGCTGACCGGGACATTACATTTCCGTAATCGTCAGTGCTCATTGGCACCGTGCTTGTGGAAATCCGGTTTCGCCTTGATGGGGTTTCGTGGACAAGCGCGTCGATCAATTCTGAGCCTTTACGATTGACTACTAAGGCCGGGATTGAGATGCTCAGGGCTGACGAAATCAGAGGCAGTTCTTGCGGAGTTTTCGCCGCCCGCAGATTACAAACTTGTAATTTTGGCGTCAGGCGCCTGTCGACCGCAGCAACCGACAATGCGGGCATCCATTTATGAAAGGAAATCGCATGCGCCTGCTTCTCACGCTATTTCTTGCTGTCAGCCTGCCCGCTTTCGCCCAGCATGGCGATCATGCCGCCCACCAGCCTGCTGCCAACAAGGCAGCGCCGCTCAGCGATGGCGTAGTCAAGAAAATTGACAAGGCCTCCAGCGAGGTAGTTATCCAGCACGGTCAGCTCGACAGTATCGGCATGCCGCCGATGACTATGGCCTTCGGCGTCGCCGACCAGTCCTGGCTGAACAAGCTGAAAGCCGGCGACAAGATCCGCTTTGCGGCCGAGATGAAGGGTGGCAATGCCGTCGTCAGCCGCTACGAAATGGCGAAATAGCCCTGAAACATGCCCGACATCGTTCCCAACTGGCATCCGGCCGCGGTCCATTTTCCGATCGCGCTCGGCATGACGACGGTGCTGCTGCTGGTTGCCGCGCGCTTGAACCCGGTGCACGCCGGCTTTTCGGCCGCCGCTCGTCTGCTGCTCCCACTGGCGGCGATCAGCGCCGTGATTGCCGCTGCACTTGGCTGGCATGCCTTCGGCACGGTGGAACACGATGCTGCCGGTCATGCCGTGATGACCCGGCATCGCGATTGGGCACTCGGCGCCACGGCGGTTCTCGCATTGCTCGCGCTGTGGGACGGTTGGCGCCGGCGATCCGGGCAGGCAGTGCATGGCGGCCTGCTGCCGGCCATGCTGCTGGTGGCCGGGGCGCTGGCCGTTACCGGCTGGCTCGGTGGCGAGATGGTTTACCGTCATGGGGTCGGTGTCATGGCGCCGGCGGTTGCCGCCGAGGAACTGCCGGCCGAGGCACCGCCTCTGGCTGCACCTGCGCCTGAAACAGCGCCGGTTGTCGAGCATGTTCACAAGGATGGCAAACGCCATCGCCACTAGGTCTTACGCCATGCCGCGTTCCCTTCTTGCAGTATTCCTTTTTGCTGCCGCTTTGCCCGCCAGCGCGGCGGACCCGCTGCCCGGCGCCAGTGTCGAATCGCTGCTCGCCATCGCCCGCGAAGGCAGCCCCGACGTGCGCATGGTGAGGCTGGAGGCGGAAGCGGCGCGCGAGCGCATCGGTCCGGCCGGGGCGCTGCCCGATCCGTTCCTGCGTGTCGAGCTGGAGAACATCACCCGCAACGGCACCCAGGGCGCGACGCTGTCGCCGTCGAATGTCGGCGACACCAAATATCTGCTGGCGCAGCCGCTGCCTTTCTGGGGCAAGCGCGATTTGAAGCGTGACATCGCCGCTGCCGAAGCCGAGCAGGCCGGCGGACGCGCCGCCGATACCTGGGCCGAGGTGGCCGGGCGCATCAAGGGCCTTTACGCGCAATACTGGTTGACCCATCGCGCGGTGCAGCTGACGCGCGAGAATATCGCCCTCAGCCGCCAGCTGGAGCAGATTGCGCAGGTGCGCTACGCCAGCGGCCTGGCCGCGCAGCAGGATGCGATCCGCGCCCAGGTCGAGCGCAGCACGCTGGACAACGAGCTGGTCGGCATGGAAACCGATTACCGGCAACAGGCCGCCTTCATCAATGCCATGCTGGCGCGCAGCGCCAATGCGCCGCTGGCCGAACCGAGCGGTTTGCGCCCCTTGCCGGCGCGGCTCGACGCGGCGCGGCTGAGCGAGCGCCTCGCCGAGCGCAACCCGCAACTGGCCATCGAGGCGGCGCGTATCGACGGCGCCGGCAAGAGCCGTGACCTGGCTTACCGCAACAATTTCCCGGATTTCATCGTCGGCGTGCAGCCGATGCAGGTCGGCGACCGTGTCGATGCGTGGAATCTGATGCTGGAATTGAACATCCCCTTGCAACAAGGCAGCCGGCGCAGCCAGGAACGCGAGGCGGAGCGCATGCTGGAAGCGGCATCTGCGCGCAAGGAGGCGCTCGGCCACCGGCTGAACGGCGAACTGGGCGCAGCGCTGGCCAATCTGGAAGCCGCCCGCATGACCGAGGAAATCACTCGCAACCGCCTGCTGCCGCAGGCCGAGCTGACCTTCAAGTCGGCGCTGGCCGGCTACGAGACAGGCAAGGTGGATTTCGCCACGCTGCTCGACGCCCAGCGCCAGATCCGCAACGCCCGGCTGGCACTGCTGCGCGCCCAGGCCGGCCAGCAGCAGCGGCTGGCCGAAATCGAACGCCTGCTCGGAGAAGACCTGTGAGAACCGGCCCGACACTGATTGTTGTTGCCATTGCCCTGGTAGCCGGCGGTTTTGCCGGCTACCGGCTGGCGTTGCCGAAAACCGATGCCGCCGTGCCGGCGGTTGCGGTCGACGGTCAGAAAACGGCAAAAAAGCTCCTCTACTACCGCAATCCGATGGGCCTGCCCGATACCTCGTCGGTGCCGAAGAAGGACCCGATGGGCATGGATTACCTGCCGGTCTATGAAGGCGAAGATGAAGCGGAGAGCGGCCTGAAGATCAGCCCGGAAAAGGTCCAGAAACTGGGCGTCCGGACCGCAGCGGCGAAGATGCAGATGCTCGACCGCAGCGTGCGCGCCAGCGGCCGTGTCGAGATCGACGAAAGCCGCACTTACACGGTGACCGCCAAGTTCGAGGGCTACATCGAACGGCTGCATGTAAATACCAGCGGCCAGCCGGTCAGCCGCGGCCAGCCGTTGTTCGAGGTGTACAGCCCGGAACTGGTCTCGGCGCAGCGCGAATACGCCCTCGCCGCGCAGGGTGTCGGCAAGCTGAACGAAGCCGGCGGCGAGGCGCAGGGGGCGATGCAGCAACTCGCCGAGTCCAGCCTGCAGCGGCTGAAGAACTGGGATATTTCCGAGGAACAGGTCAGGGCGCTGGCCAGGTCGGGCGATGCCAAACGCACGCTGACCTTCCGTTCGCCGGTGGCCGGCATCGTCACCGACAAGAAGGCGGTGCAGGGCATGCGCTTCATGCCCGGCGATACGCTGTTTCAGATCGCCGACACGTCGTCGGTCTGGGTCCAGGCCGATGTCTTCGAGCAGGATATTGCTGCGGTCAACGTCGGCCAGAAGGCCAAAATCAGGATCAACGCCTACCCCGGCGAAGTCTTCGAAGGCCGCATCGCCTATGTCTATCCGACGCTGAAGGCGGAAACGCGGACGGTGCCGGTGCGCATCGAATTGCCCAACCGGAAAGGGAAGCTGAAGCCGGCGATGTTCGCCGACGTCGACATCCCGGCCGGCGGCGCGGCGCCGGTGCTGACCGTGCCGGCTTCGGCGGTGATCGACAGCGGCCCGCGCCAGGTGGTCATCGTGCAACTCGCCGAAGGCCGCTTCGAGCCGCGCCCGGTCAAGCTCGGCCAGCGTGGTGGTGAGTTTGTGCAGGTGCTGGACGGGGTCAAGGAAGGCGAGCCGGTGGTGGTTGCTGCCAACTTCCTGATCGATGCCGAAAGCAACCTGAAGGCGGCGCTTGGGGGGATGCAGAAGGCTGAAGGCGCGGCTGGCAAGCCGGCGGCGGTTGGCCACAAGGCAGCGGGGGTTTTGAATGCCATCGATGCGGCGGCGGGGACGGTGACGATTTCGCATGAGCCGGTGGCGAGTTTGAAGTGGCCGGCGATGAAGATGGATTTTGTGGTGGCAAATCCGGCGCTGGTGGCGGGGGTGAAGCCGGGGGCGGCGGTTGAGTTCGAGTTTGTGGAGCGGGGGCAGGGGGAATGGGTGATTACTTCTTTGGGGAAGAAGTGATGGGGGTTTACTGTTTTGAGCAGGGGATTCCGCCCTTGCGGGGCGTCTTACTTTCTTTTGCTTCGCCAAAAGAAAGTAAGCAAAGAAAAGGCGACCCTGGGTCAGTGCCCGCTACGCGGGTTCCCTGCGCTACTCGGCTTGGGCGGGGGCTGCGCAACTCGGGGCTAAAGCCCCTCAAACAGTGCTCGCCCTTTGTCCGCCCAAGCCTGCGTTGCTCGGCACCTCCCAAGGGGCCCGGTAAACCACCCGGTGCTGAGACGTGTGCCGCTACGATAGGCGCTGGCGAAAATTTGATTTTTGCCCCTTTTTGGCCGTCGACCGCAACAGGTCAATACGGCAGCAAAGCGGTTGAGCCGAGACGCCTTTGGGGCCCCTTGAGAGGCGCTGAGCAACGCAGGCGGGCCGGGGGCAGTCGGCTTGCCTTGTCTGAGCCGCAGGCGAGTTTAGGCAAGCCGCCCGGCCCGGCGAGTAGCGCAAGGAACCGGGCTTGCCCGGCGCCGACCCAGGGGTCGCCTTTTCTTTGGCTACTTTCTTTTGGCGAAGCAAAAGAAAGTACGCCCGCCAGCAAGGCGGAACCCCAAGCCAATCCAAGCCGCGCAGCCAAGAGCCAAGAAAAATAAATGTTGAACACCCTCATCACCTGGTCAGCCAAAAACCGCTTCCTGGTCCTCCTCGCCACCCTCTTCATCATCATCGCCGGCATCTGGTCGGTCCTGAAAACCCCGCTCGACGCCATCCCCGACCTCTCCGACGTGCAGGTCATCCTGTACACCGAATTCCCCGGCCAGGCGCCGCAGGTGGTCGAGGATCAGGTCACTTACCCGCTCAGCACCGCATTGCTCTCGGTACCGAAATCCAAGGTCGTGCGCGGCTTCTCCTTCTTCGGCGCCTCCTTCGTCTACGTCATTTTCGAGGACGGCACCGACATCTACTGGGCGCGTTCGCGGGTGCTGGAGTACGTCAATTCGGTTTCCGGCAAGCTGCCGAAAGGCGTCTCACCAACGCTCGGCCCGGACGCCACCGGGGTCGGCTGGGTGTACCAGTACGCCGTGCTGGCGAAGGACAAGACGCTGGCCGAGTTGCGCACCTTGCAGGACTGGTACCTGCGCTACCAGCTGGCCAAGGCGCCGGGGGTGGCCGAGGTGGCCAGCATCGGCGGCTTCGTGCAGCAGTACCAAGTCACGGTCGACCCTGCAAAACTCAAGGTTTACGGCATCCCGCTGATGCGCGTCGCCGAGGTGATCCGCAGTTCCAACCGCGACGTCGGCGGGCGCACGCTGGAGATGGCGGAGACCGAATACATGGTGCGCGGCCGCGGCTATCTGCGCGGCCGGGAGGACATCGAAAATCTCGTCCTCAAGGCGCAGAACGGTACGCCGGTGCGCATTGCCGATATCGGCCGCGTCGAACTGGTGGCCGACGAGCGGCGCGGCCTGACCGAGCTGAACGGCGAGGGCGAGGTGGTTTCCGGCATCGCCATGGCGCGCTACGGCCAGAATGCGCTGGAGGTCATTCACAATCTCAAGGCCAAGGTCGCCGAGATCAGCGCCGGGTTGCCCGCGGGCGTCAGCATCGAAACTGTGTATGACCGCTCGGAACTGATCCACCGCGCCATCGATACGCTGAAGCGCACGCTGGCCGAGGAAAGCCTGATCGTCGCGCTGGTCTGCATCGTCTTCCTGCTGCATCTGCGCTCGGCGCTGGTCGCCATCCTGATGCTGCCGGTCGCCATCCTCGCTGCGTTCATCGGCATGCGGGCGCTCGGCATCAACGCCAACATCATGAGCCTGGGCGGCATCGCGATTGCCGTCGGAGCGATGATCGATGCGGCGATTGTGATGATCGAGAACGCGCACAAGCACCTCGAACGGCTGCAAGCGGATGATTCGCGCAGCGAGGCCATCATCGCGGCGTGCAAGGAAGTCGGACCGGCGCTGTTCTTCAGCCTGCTGATCATCACCGTCTCCTTCCTGCCGGTATTCACGCTGGAAGCGCAGGAAGGCCGGCTGTTCACGCCGCTGGCGTGGACCAAGACCCTGTCGATGGCCGCTGCCGCGCTGCTGTCGGTGACCCTGGTGCCGGTACTGATGCTGCTCTTCATTCGCGGCAAGATTCGGCCGGAAGCCGAGAACCCCGTCAACCGCTTCCTGATCCGCCTCTACCGCCCGATCATCGCCGGCGTCATGAACTGGAAGAAGGCGACCGTCGCCATCGCCGCCGTCGTGCTGGCGGTCAGCATCATCCCGGCCAGCCGGCTGGGCAGCGAATTCATGCCGACACTCAACGAAGGCACGCTGTTCTACATGCCGACGACCTTGCCCGGCCTCTCGGTGACCAAGGCCGCCGAACTGCTGCAGACCCAGAACAAGATCATCAAGAGCTTCCCGGAAGTCGCCTCGGTGTTCGGCAAGGCGGGCAGGGCGCAGACGGCCACCGACCCGGCGCCGCTGGAAATGTTCGAGACGGTGATCAACCTCAAGCCGGAAAGCGAATGGCGGCCGGGCCTGACCACCGACAAGCTGATCGCCGAGCTCGACAAGGCACTGCAATTTCCCGGCGTGGCGAATTCCTGGACGATGCCGATCAAGGCGCGCACCGACATGCTGTCCACCGGCATCCGTACGCCGATCGGCATCAAGATTTTCGGCACCGATCTGGTCGAGATGGAGCGCCTGGCCAAGGAAATCGAAACCGCGGTCAAGGCCGTGCCCGGCACCAGCAGCGCCTTCGCCGAACGCATCACCGGCGGCTTCTACCTCGACATCGTGCCCGAACGCCGGGCGCTGGCCCGCTACGGGCTGACCGTCGGCGAGGTGATGGACGTCGTCGCCGCCGCTCTCGGGGGCGAAATGGTCACCACCACCGTCGAAGGGCGCGAGCGTTTCGGCGTCACCGTGCGCTACCCGCGCGACCTGCGCAGCGACCCGCAGGCCATTGCCCGCGAAGTGCTGGTGCCGGTGCCAGCCGAGATGGGCGCACCGGCGACCATGGTCCCGCTCGGCCAACTCGCCGAGGTCAAGATCAGCACCGGCGCCCCGGCCATCCGTACGGAAAACGCGCTGCTCTCGGCCTATATCTATGTCGATATCCGTGACCGCGACATCGGTTCCTACGTCGCCGAAGCGCGCAAGGCGGTCAACGACAAGGTCAAATTCACCCCAGGCACCTACGTGACGTGGAGCGGCCAGTTCGAGTACATGGAGCGCGCCACCGAAAAACTCAAGGTCGTCGTGCCGGTCACGCTGCTCATCATCTTCGTGCTGCTCTATCTCAACTTCCGGCGCATCACCGAAACGCTGATTGTCATGCTCTCGGTGCCTTTCGCGCTGGTCGGCGGCATCTGGCTGATGTGGCTGCTCGGCTACAACCTGTCGGTCGCCGCCGCCATCGGCTTCATCGCGCTGGCTGGTGTCGCCGCTGAAACCGGCGTCATCATGCTGATCTACCTCGACCACGCATGGACGGCGATCCAGTCAAAATGTGCCTCTGCAGGCCGTCGACCGCAACCGGCCGATCTCTACGCCGCGATCATGGAAGGCGCCGTCGAGCGTGTGCGCCCGAAGATGATGACCGTCACCGCCATCATGGCCGGCCTGCTGCCCATCCTGTGGGGCACCGGTACCGGCTCGGAAGTCATGAGCCGCATCGCCGCGCCGATGGTCGGCGGCATGATTTCGTCGGCGGTGCTGACCCTGGCGGTGATTCCGGCGATTTACGGGCTGGTGAAGGGGTGGGAACTGGGGCGGGCGTAGCAGCAGCTATTGCTGAGGTTTCCCGGCAGGCGTCCGAGCTACCACATCAAGTCGTCCGGAATCTGGAAGGCGGCATACGGATCGTCCGCATCGATCTCGGTGCTGGTCTTGTTCACCCGCACGACCAGCGAAGGATCGCGCTCGGCGATCTTGTCGGCGATCACCCTGGGTACCAGTTCAGTGTTCTCCCCCTGGCAGACGATCACCAGGCGTCCGGCGATCAAATTCGCCTGGACGGCGGCCGAGACGTAGATCCGCTTGATCTTGTTGTCGTGGGTGAAATTGTAGGCAATGTCGCCGGCGCCCTTGCTCTGGCGACTCTGCTGCACCATCTGGACAATTTGCGCCATGATCGCCTTCTGGGTGGCGGCCGCATCGCGCTGGGCATTGAGTTCGCGCGCCCGTTCGGCGTTCTTGCGTTGCGTTTCGAGTGCGGCCAGGCGCACTTCATCGACAGTTTGCGTACCGGTCCGACGCTCGACCTTCTTCTGCTGGCTCTTTTCCTGGTTGGCCTGTTTGACTTTCTTTTTGTCGACCAGCCCGGCTTTCAAAAACTGTTCTTGCAAAGAGGCCATATGCCACTCCGTAAATTGGGTCAGCTGGCCGAGGTAGCGGCGCTGCCCAGCCAAAAAATGGCAGCATAGCAAAAATGTCGAAGCCGCAGCCCTGCGCTCGCAGCCTTGCTGGTACTCGCGGCAATTTGCGGCCTGGTGAAGGCGTCGGAAACGGGGCGGGCGCAGCGGGCGCCGGGCCAAACTGGGCAGCGATACCCTCGCACCATTTGCCTTCGCGGCGATCCAATCGCAGAGTACGCACTATCGATCAACCAACCCGGCGGGCGATATGCCTTTGCGCCAAGCGGCGCGCCGGGTGCCATTGAGGGGAGCCTGATGAGACAAATCGAGAAAATCGAGGCGCGTGTCGCCGACCTGGGTAACGGCATGGTGATCCGCCGCGCCTTGCCCAGCCGGCAGCGGCGCATGGTCGGCGCCTGGTGCTTTCTGGACCATGCCGGGCCGATTGATTTTGCGCCCGGCCACGGGATGAACGTCGGCGCCCACCCGCACACCGCCCTGCAGACCTTTACCTGGCTGATCGAGGGCGATGTGCTGCACCGTGACAGTCTCGGCAACGTCCAGGTCATCAGCCCCGGACAGGTTAACCTGATGACCGCCGGGCGTGGCGTTGTCCATACCGAAGAGTCGCTGCCCGAAGAACGGCGGTTGCATGCGGCGCAACTGTGGATCGCCTTGCCTTCGAGCGTGGCCGATTGCGAACCCGCCTTCGACCACTACCCGGATCTTCCCCGCTGGGCCGAAGGCGGCTGCACTTTCACGCTGCTGGCCGGTACGTATGGCGGGAATACGGCGCCGGCCAAACTCCATTCGCCCCTGGTCGGCGTCGATGTGTGCAGCGAGCAGGGCGGCGCGGTCGAGTTGTGGCTCAATCCACGGTTCGAGTATGGAATCCTGCCGCTCGAAGGGAGCATCCGGATCGGCGCGGAACGCTTCGCAACGGACGAGTTCGCCTATCTCGGCGACGGGGCCGACACGCTCAGCCTGGAACTGGCCGCCGGCACCCGGATTCTTTTGCTCGGCGGCGAACCCTTCGGCGAGCAAATCGTGATGTGGTGGAATTTCGTCGGTTTCAGCAAGGAGGAATTCGCCAGGGCGCAGCGCGAATGGGAAAGCGGCGACCCGCGTTTTGGCGAGGTGGCGGGGCATGATGGGAAAAGGCTGGCGGCACCGGCCTTGCCATGGGCCGGCTATTGATTGATGCCGTGCTGAAGATGCCAAGGGCCAGCATCTGCGCCAAGGTCGAGTAAGGTTAACCGAAACCTCGTCTTCCAGGGATGACGTAATATTGGGGTTGCTTTGGAAGGCAGAGGGTACTTTGAAAAGTTCACTTGGATTTGTAGCTAGCGGATATGCCTGCCAGAAGGCCGGAGTGATGCTTTCCGAGCTGTGGCCAAGGAGTCTGCAGTAGATTTTGCTGTTCTCTGTTCTGGACGATGATGCTTGGGCAGGGCGCTTGACGGCGGCAATGGACAGCCCGAACTCAATTATGGGCGCGGAACGCTGCAGATCGCAGCCGAGGGGCGGCACGAACTGGTGGATGAAGCGGGAACGGTTTTCGTCGGGCTATTTTCGACGGACTGGTGCCGGTGGTGCTGGCGCGGTAGTGCTAGTCTGCAAACGCTAATCGCAGCAACGGAAGCGTGACACGAGAAAGTCACGGGCCCGAATTGCCCTGACAATCAGCCACTGTCAAAGCCAAGAACTGTCAGATCGGGTCGCGACTTCTACACATGAAAGACGTGTTCGGCGTTGCCATGTGCCCCCTGACCCGTGTGATAGTGATTTTTAATTTAACCCAGATTATCCATTAGCTATGCGGATCGAGTCCTGGGATGACGGGTGGAGCGGAGGCATTGGCCCACAGGCCGGCGAACCAGGCACGTTTGCGACGAGGTACGGAGAGCATCAAGCGATTTTGT